>Ga0272441_10000708_pt1 | contig 74335 bp, 60 predicted proteins | sample SSMProp6N_FD_193582 | JGI IMG/M metagenome (GOLD analysis project Ga0272441, IMG submission 193582) | Marine sediment archaeal communities from Little Sippewissett salt marsh, Falmouth, MA, United States - SSM-Prop-6N | ecosystem: Environmental > Aquatic > Marine > Wetlands > Sediment ...
TGCGCTGAAGATCCTGGTTTCAAACTGCACACTGACCGGCGAAAAGCTAGATCCCAACTACAGGAAGCCCTTCGACCTTGTGGCCGAAGGGCTCCGAACTGGCAACTGGTACACCTAACGGGATTCGAACCGGTCCCGTGTTGCAGGATCCGTGAACGCTTGGATCTCAACGTGGTATCCGCCGGGGTCTTTGAAGAAGAAGCTGTAGACGGGGATGCCGGGGACCATGCATGGTTCGTTGAGGATCTCGATGTTCGGAAGATCCTTCACGCGTTCGTACAAGGCGTCGACGTCGTCGACGGTGATTGAGAGAAGGGCTCCCATACCGATCGGCCGCTCAAGTTTCTTCCCACGCGTGGTGACGAGGCCGACGTGGGCGTCGGGGCAGATCCGATAGACCTTGGCCCAGTCTTGGTCTTCGACAAGCGAGAAGCCGAGGATCTCTTCGTAGAAACGCTGTCCGGCTTCGAGATCCTCGTAGGTCAGGAACCTGATCGCCGCGGAGGGGACCTCATCGAGGGAGCTCAGTCGGCGAGGCGCTCGGCGACGATCGCCTTGAGGTCGGCGATCTTCACCCGTGTCTGTTCGGTCGTATCGCGATCGCGGAGCGTGACCGTCTCGTCCTCGGTCGTCTGATGATCGACGGTGATGCAGAAGGGAGTTCCCGACTCGTCCTGGCGGCGATAGCGCTTGCCGATCGAGCCTTTCTCGTCGTAGAAGACGTGCCACCGCTTTTTCAGGTCGCGATAGATCTCGGCGGCCCGTTCGGGCTGTCCGTCCTTCTTGACGAGCGGAAAAACGGCCGCCTTGACCGGGGCGATCCGTGGATGGAGACGCAAGACGACGCGCTCCTGAGGCTCGCCCTTCTCGTCGGGGATCGCGTCCTCGTCGTAGGCTTCGCATAGCAGCGCGAGCGCGGTTCGACCGACGCCGCCGGCCGGCTCGATGACGTGCGGGACGACCTTGGCCCCCGCGGCATCGTCGAAGTAGCTGAGATCCTTCCCGCTTCCTGGGTGACGCGGCTGGCCGTGCTCATCGCGTTCGACGACGAGGGCGTCTCCGTCGCGGATCAGCTTTCCCTCCATGTGGCTGCGAAGGTCGAAGTCGCCACGATGGGAGACGCCCTCGAGCTCGCCGAACTCTCCTTCGGGGAGGAAGGGATACGCGTACTCGATGTCGGCGGTGCCGCACGAGTAGTGAGCGCGCTCGTTCGGCCCGTGCTCGCGCAGGCGGAGCTTCTCGCTCTTGAGGCCGAGGGACACGTACCATTCGACGCGGCGATCGCGCCAATATGCATACCAGTCCTGCGAGGTTTCCGGCGAGCAGAAGAACTCCATCTCCATCTGTTCAAATTCGCGCGATCGGAAGGTGTAGTTGCGCGGTGTGATCTCATTCCGAAAGGACTTCCCAATCTGGGCGATCCCGAACGGGACCTTGACTCTCGATGTCGACAGCACGTTCTTGAAGTTGACGAACATCCCCTGCGCGGTTTCCGGGCGCAGATAAGCTTCTGCGGTTGGGTCGATCAGCGCGCCGACGGTTGTCTTGAACATCAGGTTGAACTCGCGCGGCTCGGTCAACTCGCACTCTGTGTGTTCGCCCGGGCGCTTGCTCGGTTTTCGCGGGCACTCGCTGGTCGCGACATGATCGGCCCGGAATCGCCCCTTGCAGGTCTTGCAGTCGACGAACAGGTCGTAGAACAGGTCGTAGTGCCCGCTCGCCTTCCAGACTTTCGAATCCATGATGATCGTCGATTCGAGCCCGACCATGTCAAACGTCGAAGGAGCATCCTCAGGCGCGAGTGTCGGATCGTGGGCGGTGACCATGTTCCGCCACCAGGTCTCTTTGACGTTACGCTTCAGTTCTACGCCAAGAGGTCCGTAGTCCCAGAACCCGCTAATCCCGCCGTAGATCTCGCTCGATGGGAAGATGAAGCCGCGTCGCTTGCACAGGGAGACGACCTTTTCCATGGTCGTGCTCGTATCACTCATCTTGTCCTCCTGGGAGCCGAGATCTGACGTGGTCGCAGCTTCACCGCACCACGAGGGGCGATTATACGCGAAGTCGCCTACCCTTCCGGTTCTCCGTCCGGGATTGGCACAAACCCGAGGGAAGCGTAGAGATGCTGGGCGGGCGCGTTTCCGGCGGTCACGATGAGCGTCAACCGTTCGTATCCGTTATTGAGCAGCGCGTTCATGCTCGTTTTCATGAGTTCCCGCGCCATGCCTCGGCCCCGTGCCTCGGGTCGGGTCATCGTGAACACCACCAACGGCGCGTCATGCGGCTCCCACCACGTGACGAGACAGGCGGACGCGAGGAACTCGCCCTCCTGGACGACGAACGAGCAATCGGACAGAAACCCTCCGTAGCCCCCGGCGAAAACCTTGCCGATCTCAGCGAGGGCATCGGAGAAGGTCTCCCCTTCATCATCGATGGTTCCCCGATAGGCGGAGTAGAGGAGGATGGCAAGGTCCTGTTTGTCCTCGTCGCAAGCTCCGCGGATGGGTAGACCACCGCGAAGCGTCTGGGGTTGCAGTCGAAGTTCCATCGGGATGCGGCGTAGACTCATGAGCTCTCCGCGTGTTTCGGTTGGCGTCGGATTGTGCGCCGGGTGCGCCCCAAGCGGTTACTTCCCGGTGTTGATCCGATCGCCGAGGGCCTCGCGAACGGCCTTCGACGCGATTAGCTTCCCACGGATCGAGATGGACTCAATCGTTTCAAGGGCCAGCTCCGGCGTAATGGAATTGGCAAGCGTGAGCATTCCGACAATGTGGATCGACAGCTTCTCGCCTCGCTCTCTCCGTTCCTCGAGATCCTTGTGATTGTAGATGAGGACACCAAACGAGTAGCTGTGCCGGACCGTGATGTCTTGGATCACGGCGTCGTGCCGTTCGATCTGGTTTCGAATGGCTGTCCGAATGAGGTCGGTCCGATTCGAGTAGAGGCCTTGTTCGACGAGGAGGTCGATCCGCCCAAGATCGACGGGCCCGACGTTGATCGTGATTTTCTCTGTCTCACTCAAGAGCACCATCTCCTTTCCTGTTGTGCAGATGGTTCTCGTATTGTACTCGCCGTTCTGCTTCGCTCCTACTCCCCCAACTACTGGAAGCGGAGTTGCGATGGAGAGAAGCAGGCCTAACGCTCGGCGCCAACAACGGCCGCCTTTCTCGGTTGATCCGTTGGTGAATCGACGCGGACCGTCACGGGCCCGAGACCAATCGATAGGAGGCGTCGAGCCCTGGCTGGGTGGGGGTCGCGTTGAAGGAGACTCTTCTCCCAATCGAGCTGTGACATCGCAACGAGGGAAACCGGCCCGGCGTGGACGAAGACTTCGAGTGCACTGTACATCTCTGTGCCTTCCTTTCGCCATCCACACGGATGGCTCAGAGAGCATAACATGCTTCTGGATGGTTATCAACATCCAAAAGGATGGTTAGAGGATGATGGTGCTGTTCCTTAAGATATGGCTCTTCCTCACCCATTGGATCCGAACGGAAAGGACATCGCGGTTGCCTGAGGGTTCCGATTCCACCGAGGAGTCGCCTGCTTTCCTTGAGTCCGAGGAAACCTTCGCGGTACTCGGCGTAGATAGAACGAGGGAACGAGCAAAGGAGGAAATTGTGCCGAAGGAAGACCGTGGGTTCGCTGCACTCGTCGTCCTTTCGACCCTAGCAGTCCTCGGCTTGGCCCTTCCCCCGGCATGAGACGACGCCCGCCTGGAGCTTCGGCCTACGAGATCAACCACGGCCAGATAGCACTCAGCTGATGGAGTTCGTCGTCACGGCCGATCGTCGACGTGCGCCTTTCAGCGCCGACCGAATCTGCCTCGACGACGGACACGGACGAGTGGATCTACTAGACGCCCTCGGGGGGTGTTGTCGACATCCACATCGAGATGATCGGGAATCCAATGATCCCCGAGATCGGGCGCTGGCGGCACATTGTCTTCGATGTTCCCGGTCCTCTGGAGAATTCGGGTAGGACGGCGCTAGTCGATGCGTGCTCTCCAAACAGCCGCCTCGCCGGCTCGGCCGATCGGAAGGGCGACGACGACCGCTGGCCTGACCTTCACGACGACGTACTTCGGGTCGTCGGGGCCGGAGAACCACGTGGATAGTCTTGGAGTCCATGCGGCCTCGCGTTCAGCGAGGGCACTCGTTACCTCGGCGGTTCCGTCGATCTGGAAGTAGGTGCCCGGGCGATTGGAATCGGTGTCTCCGCACGTGATGTGGATGCGCGATTCGCCGCGAATATGTCTTGTCTTCTGTGTTTCCGCGAACGTCGGGATTCTCAAGGTGAAGGTTTGATCCGTCTTAGCGCGGACGAAACGGACACGCGGAGCGCCGTCGGGCCCCACGGTCGCCAGGCTGCAAAGGAACGGATTGCCGTCGCCGAAGGCTTCAAGGAAGGTCTCTCTTGCGTCTGGCACACTGGCTCCTTTCGGATGAACACGGTGTCGCGCCTCATGGGGCCCCGGCAGCTTTCCCCGCGTCATGCGGCTTCGGGTTCCACGTCGGGTACATGTCGTCTTCGGCGTCGCGAGTGAGACGCGTAACGCGGCTTCCATCCGTGCGCATCCGGTAGATATCATTCTGACCATTCCGACCAGACACGAACGCGATCCACTCCCCGTCCTGTGACCAAGAGGGGAGCACATCGTCGGCCGGGTCATCGGTTAGACGGGTCAGCGCCGTTCCGTCGACACGGATGGTGTAGATCTCTCGATTCCCGTCCCGCTCGGAGCAGAAGGCTATCTGCTGCCCGTCTGGCGACCAACTTGCAAGGAAGTCGCGGGCATCTGATTGCGTAATCCGTTTTGGGTTCTCGCCGTCGCAGTCCATGATGTGGACATTGGCGGATCCCTCGACGTCTGAGTGAAACGCGATCCTCGTGCCGTCGGGCGACCAGGTCGGGCGGCCGTTCGTTGCCCCGTTGCTCGTCAGCTGGATCTCCTCTCCGGTTGCGAGAGAGATGACATGGATCTGTGTCCCTCCTCCACGAGGCGCGGCGTACGCGATCGATGCGCCGTCGGGCGACCAGGAGGGGCTCCAGCTGACGGAAGTCGTGATCTGACGCTCATCCGAACCATTGGCCGCTACGGTGAAGATCTGCCAGAAGGGGCGCCGCGATTGATGTGCGATTCTCGTGCCGTCGGGCGACCAGGACGGCTCGAGATCGCTCCAATTCTGGGACGTCACGCGGCGGAGGTCGGTCCCATCCGCATTCATGACGTAGATACTCGTCCGGCCGTCTCGGGACGAAGTGAAGGCAATCTGGCCGACGGTGCCTTGCCCCGCAGGCAGCCCCCTCTCCTCCAATGGTGCCAGGCCCACCATCGCCAGCGCGCCGGCCAACAGGAGCTTCCGTGCTCCTCCGCGAACCATCAGTCCGTCCGCCTCCTTATCGCGCAGATCGCCCGCGCCTCGGCCTGAGTATGCGCGGGACGCGTCTCCACGCCGTCTTCTCGGACTACACGGAACATCATCCAGCGTGTACGCTGGCCCCGAAGGAGGCAAAATGAAGAGAACCGCGATCCTGGTGTTGACCCTCGTATGGATTGGAGGTGGGCTGTCCTTGACCTCACACGCATCTCCGGAGGTTGTCGGGAATCTCGATGTCGAGCAGTACATGGGACGTTGGTACGCGATCGCCAGCATCCCCACCTCGTTCGAGCGGCAGTGCGTCCAAGGGACGACGGCCGAGTATACGTTGCAGGAGGACGGCCGCATCGAGGTCTTGAACACGTGCTACGATGCTGAAGGGAACGCGGATGTCGCGGTCGGGCGGGCGTGGATTCCGGACAACAGAGAGCCGACGAAGCTGAAGGTCTCGTTCGTCCGGTTCCTCGGATTCTGGTTCTTCCCCGGGGCCTATTGGATCATCGATCTCGATTCCGATTACCAGTATGCCGTTGTCGGCCATCCCACCTACCGATACGGCTGGATCTTGAGTCGCACGCCGACGTTGGACGCGGAGACGTTTGGAGGGATCGTCGACCGTCTCGAAGCGCAGGGCTACGATTTCGAGAGCTTCCGGATGATCGATCAGTCGATCAACGAGGATGGCTGCCCCACGCAAGAGCCCTAGTTGATCGCCTCGTTCGGCAGGTGAATCGCGAACTTGCACCACGGATCGCCTGCGAGAACGCTCTCCAATACCTCGGCCTGCAGCTTCTGACCGAAGATGACCTCGTACGGTTTCCTGTGGAAGGCGGCGCTACAGTTGCAGAAACTTGACGAGATCGTCGAGTCACCGTCCTTGAGCGACTCCTTCACCCACGGGCAGTGGCAGTAGTGGTATGCCTTCTCCCGAGGATCCGTCGCTGCAAGGTACTTGATCGTCTGATGCGGGATCTTCGCCTCGATCAGGAGGTTGCCCCGGCGCACGCCGGATCTTACTTCCGGATGGTCTCGGACGTAGGCGATGACGCTATCATCGATCGGCTGGGTGAAGAAGAGCGTCCCTTCGTCGCAATACGCCTTCAGCTCTGCGAGGAAGGCGTCACCCTTTCGCTTGAGGTACGCGTCGATCCCGCCCGCTTCCTCATACTTCTTCTTGGCGTCGAGGTATCGGTCATCTTCGAGGGTGCGCAGGCCGCTTCCAAGGATCTTGACGCATGTCTCGGGATCGGCTGTCGCTTCGAGTCGATCTATGACCTTCTTCGTCAATGCCGGCTTGTTGAGGTTCGGCGTACCGAGCGGTGGAAGGTTGACTCCTTCGAAGATTGCTTCTCCGACTGCTTCTCCGAGTTCCTCTCCGAGCTTCGCTCGCAGGTTCTCGAGAGCCTCCGCTCCGTCGATCAGCTCGAGCGCGCCGACGAGGAGGCCTTCACTTCCGATGAAACGTCCGTACCGGACCAGGGCGACGTAGTTGGCCCACGAGTTGATCTCGCGATGGATCATCCACGCGGAGAACGCTTCCACGTCCTCCGCGGCGGTCGCCTCCGGCGTCGCTGTTCGGCCGTTCTTCTGTAGAAAGGTTTCGAATTGCTCGGCAATCGAGATCGAGGCGACGACCTGCTCGTCGGAGAGATCTCTCTCCTCTAGGTATCTACGGAATGCGTCCTTATTCATGCACGCTCCTTGGCTCGAAGCCGAGCACCGCAGGCCAGTATCGAGTAGCCTCGGAATTTGCCGTCTCCCGACCGTCTTTCGGGAGTTTCTGCTGTGCGCTAGACGGCCTTCCACGAACCGGAGAGGAACTCGCGCGGGGTGAGGACGAGGAGGTCCATCCGATGGGGCTGCGCCAGGAGATGCTTGTCCTGACTGATCAGAATCGCGCCAACGGCGTGGGCCAGCCGCGCGAACTTGCGATCCTCCGGATCAGGAATCTGGGGAAAGCTCTCATCTCTCGCCTCGACGTCGACGCGGTCCTCCTGTCGGAACAGGCCCGCGACAGCCTCCCAGGAGAGCGGCGGGATCTTCTCCAGGATCGAGCGGGTCTCATGACGCGTCGCCGAGTTCCAGATCATCCTGAGGGATCCGCGACGGACAGCGCCCAAGACTCGTGCGGAACTGCTCTTCGTGTTGAACTCTGCGGCGACGAAGACGTTCGTATCGAGAACCACGGAGCAGGTGTCGACCATGCGTCGATCGTACCGCCCCCCCATGTTTGACGAAAGAACGTTGACACCGACCGATGCCGCCCGTATCCTTCGCGCTCACGCTCTTCTTCGGCAGATCGCGGCGACGACCGATAGCACACGGCTTCTCATGCTTCTGCAAGCCTCATCATGATTTGACTGCGGTTGTCGGTTCGTGTGTGATGGGTGAGAGGAGCGACGAAGGAGCAACGATGACGAAAGCGACGCCGATCGAGAGAACGAGAAATGTGGGGGTCATGGCCCACATCGATGCAGGGAAGACGACGGTCACCGAGCGAATCCTGTTCTTCACGGGCAAGCGACACAAGATGGGCGAAGTCCACGATGGAGAAGCAGCGATGGATTGGATGGTCCAGGAGCAGGAACGTGGAATCACGATTACCTCCGCGGCGACGACCACGTACTGGCGCGACCATCGCATCAACCTCATCGACACGCCCGGCCATGTCGACTTCACCGCCGAAGTGGAGCGGTCTCTGCGTGTTCTCGACGGAACGGTCGCTCTCTTCTGCGCGGTCGGCGGTGTGCAGCCTCAGGCGGAGACCGTCTGGCGGCAGGCAGAGAAGTACCGGGTTCCGCGGATTGCGTTCATCAACAAGATGGACCGCTCGGGTGCCGACTTCGAGCGCGTGGTCGCCGAGATCCGGAAGGAGCTCGGTGCGAACGCCGTTCCGGTCGTGATTCCAATCGGTGGCGAGGCAGACTTCCAGGGTGTTATCGATCTTGTCCACATGAAGGCTGTCTATTACGACGATGCCCCGACAGGCGCAACGATTCGCGTCGAGGAGATTCCGGCGGAGCTTCTTGATGTCGCCAGGGAGGCCGAGGAGCGGATGATCGAACGGATCAGCGAACAGGACGACGCCTTGATGGCAAAATTCATTGAGGGGGAGGCGCCCGAACCTCCGGAAGTTCTACGAGCGGTCCGCCAGGCGACGATCGATGGGCGCTTCATCCCCGTTCTCTGTGGCGCCGCATTCAAGAACAAGGGCGTGCGTCTTCTCCTCGATGGAATCGTCGACTACCTTCCGTCCCCCGTCGATCTGCCGCCGGTGATTGGCGCTTGTACCAAGTCGAACGAGGAGCTGATCCGCCGCCCGCAAGACGACGCGCCGCTAGCAGCGCTCGCCTTCAAGGTGCAGGCGGATAGGCACATGGGCAAGCTGACCTACGTCCGCATTTACTCCGGGGTCTTGAGGGCAGGAGACCGGGTATACAACGCGAGTCGAGACAAGGCACAACGCATCGGCCGGCTGTTTGAAATGCACGCCAACGATCGGGAGGCGGTTGACGAGATGCGAAGCGGCCAAGTCGGCGCTGTCGTCGGGCTTTCCGAGACGCACACCGGGGACACGATTTGCAGTCAGGAGCATCCGATCTTGCTTGAGTCGATCGAGTTCCCTGCGCCTGTCATCGGGGTAGCGATCTCTCCCGCATCGCGTGACGATAGGGACAAGCTCTCGATGGCTCTCCATCGACTCGCCGAGGAGGATCCGACGTTCCTCGTTCGGTCGGACGCCGAAACAAACGAGGTGGTGATCTCGGGGATGGGAGAACTGCACCTTGAGATCATCCTCGATCGACTTCGTCGTGAGTTCGGCGTCAGCGTGAACGCCGATCGCCCGCAGGTCGCCTATCGGGAAACGATCCTCGGGCCGATCGAACACGAGCACAGGCACGTCAAGCAGACGGGGGGACGCGGGCAGTACGCGCACGCGGTGATGCACATCGAGCCGGCCGATCCGGGCGAGGGTTTCCAGTACGAGGACACGATCACCGGCGGCAAGATCTCGCGTGAGTACTTGGCCGCCATCGAACGTGGGATTCTCGACGAGATGGCCGAGGGCCCCTATGCGGGATTCCCAATGGTCGATGTGAGGGTCACGGTCGTAGACGGATCGATGCACGACGTGGATTCCTCAGAGATGGCGTTCCGCACCTGTGGAAGGATGGGGTTTCGCGAGGCCTGCTTGAAGGTGGGGCTAGAACTTCTCGAACCGATGATGTCGGTCGAGGTCACGGCTCCCGAGGATCAGACCGGCGCGATCACGAGCAGCCTCTGCAGTAAGCGAGGGCGCGTTCTCGGGATGGATACGAAGGCCGGAGCGACGGTCCTGCAAGGACGTGTGCCGCTTGCTGAGATGTTCGGATACGCTTCCGAACTGCGGAACCTAACGAGCGGCCGAGGCACGTTCACCATGCATTTCGAGCACTACGAGGCCGTTCCGTTTGCGATTGCCGAAGAAGTGATCGCGGAGCGCAAAGAGAAGAAGGGATAGGGATTCCACTCGCGCTCTTCGCAGTCGTTGAGCTGAGAGAGGGACATACAGAGATTCTCGGAATGGAGAACCTTTCGGATCCGACCGAAGATTGGCGAGGGATCTGTCGCGTTTCGCGCGACAGACCTGGATCCAACGACCCGGCTCCAGCCGAAGGCTGAAACGTAATGTGTCGAGCTTCGCTTGACAGACCTTGACACTCCCCTTCGGAATAACGTAAGTTGGAGTTAGCGCCGTCCGTCGACGGCGTCTTTTCTATTGCCGATCACCGCTTCGAATCCGGCTCGAACGCCTGGAACACATTTCCGTAGCCAGGAGCAAGCGTCCCTTGATCCCCGCCTCGTGAACGTCTAGCCTCTGTCCAGCGACACTCCGACGATCGAGGGGGAACGCATGTCTGTTCGCAGGACCGAGCCGTATATCTGGGTGACGTGGCTGACGAAGCTTCTCGCCGGCGAGAGCGCGTGCGAGTGGTCGGCCTGGTATCGAGCGCATCACAAGGAGTACGACAAGCTGCCGATCGAGTTCAACTTGGCGCGGTGGACAGTCGAGCACAACGAGCTCGTCAACGCACGTCGGGAAGAGCTGCTCGACGAAGGGTTCGAGGTTCACGTCGAAGACGAGAATGCGTTCAAGCGAAGAGGGAAGACGGGCATTGTCGTCTCCGGGAAGCCCGACATCTTGGCGATCCGCGATGGTCGAGGCGTGATCGAGGACTGCAAGACCGGCCGGCCGAGAACATCGGATCAGCTCCAGGTGCTCGTGTACACGCTCCTTCTTCCGATCAAGAACCCCCGGACGGCCGATGTTCGATTGAGTGGCCGCGTTATCTACAAGACGGGGTCGGTCGAGATCCCGGAGGACGGCCTCGACGACGCGTTTCGTGAGCGCTTCGTCGGGCTTGTTCAACGAGTTGGCGGCGAGAAGCCGCTCGCCAAGGCACCGGCGTGGTCGGAGTGCCGTTGGTGCGATATTGGGCCAGCCGACTGCCTTTATCGGGTCAACGAACCGCCTGAGTCCATCGAAGCTGAGACGGATCTGTTCTAGATCTCGGTCCAAGCGACGCATGCGGAAAGGGTGTATTCTTTCCGGACTGCGTTGCTGAGACGACGCACACTTAGTCGGAGGCATACCTATGGAAGCAGAAGTGAGACAAGCGTTGGAGATCATCCGGCCGACGTTGCAGGCTGATGGAGGAGATGTTGAACTGGTCGAAGTGACCGAGGCCGGCGTCGTCCGCGTCCGCCTGCAGGGAGCCTGTCACGGCTGCCCGATGGCCGCTTTCACGATCAAGGATGGAATCGAACGGACCCTTAAGGAGCAAGTTCCTGGTGTTACCGAGGTGGAAGCCGTTTAGGACGGCGCGGCCGATCTGATCTCGGAGACTTGGCCTTCTGCTGCCGCCTCTGAGGGGCGGCGAGGTGCCTCGGCACAAGCTGGCTCCCCAGCCGTCGCTGGCTGCGGAACGTTGAACAGGATGGCCAGCGCGATCACAAGCAGGCACGCCGACGCAGCGAATGTTGAGGGGTAGCCGCCCCACCCTGCGAGAACACTGCTCCCGACCCCCGCGACGACCCATCCGATCCCGGCGAGCGCGTTGTAGAGACCCAGAGCAAGGCCCCGGTTCTCGGGCTTGGCGAGCCGCGAGACCAGGGCAACGCCCGAGAGCTGGAAGTAGGACCACGTGAAGCCGTAGATCGCGAACCCGACTACCAGAGCCAGGGTAGGTGGCGTCGCCTTGACGAAGACGAGGAACGTCGTCACAGAGAGGAAGAGGAGCAAGCGTGCAGAGACGGTCGTAATCTGCACGTGGAGGTTTCCACGTCGGCGGATTCTGCGAGCCGCTAACGGGAAGGCGGCTACGACGGCCAAGTGTTGAAGGGCGAAGTACGCGAAGACGACGGAGGACGGGAGTCCGAATCGCTCGGACAGAAGTAGTGGAAGTGGGATTCCGAACAGACCGAGTCCGAGGAATGTGACGAACGTTGCCGCGAGAAATCGCCGTGTCCCAGGACGGAAACCGGCTGGATCGCGCAGCGCGGCGAGGACCCTCCGAGGGTGAAGTCTGTGATAGACGTGGAAGGGCGCAAACCGGCGTCGCTCGAACAGGAAGTTGCCTGTTGCGAGAAGGACTCCGCGAAACCGACGGTGCGTGTACTGCGGTACAGTTCGCGGAACGGATCGGACGGCCAGCGCTCCAGCTGCGAGCCCCCCGAGAGCAATGAGTCCGAACAGGCCGCGGATTGCAAGTTCTTCAGGGACTAGATAGGTCCCGAGAGCGAGGACTCCGCTGCCGATTGCCAGGCCGAGGACCCACCCAATTGCCCCCATCTGATTGAGTCGACCGATCTTCGCCTCCCAGGCTGCCTCCTCCCGGTTCTCGATGACGATCAAGACGGTGACCGACGCATTGGCCACCCAGAAGAAGTTCATCAGCATGTTGATCCATAGGAAGTACTGGAACGTCGGAACGAAAGCCATCGCCAGAAAGCAGACGCCAACGATCGCGTAGCTCGCGACGACAAAGGGCTTCCTGCGGTGTGCAGCATCGGAGAGGCGCCCCCACAGGAGGCTCCCGATGACGCCGAAGAGGCTGACGAGGCTGGCGAGGAGCCCGAGGGTTCCCACGGAACGCTCAAGGACTCGTGAGAGCATGAGGGGGATCAGAACGGACGATGTGCCGAGCACCAGATTAGCAAGTGCGACGGCAGCAAACCACGGTTCTCCCTCGTTCCACCACGCCGCCAGTGATCGCTGCATTGGATCTCCGATGCATCGTTCTTCTTGATGCGTCCCGCCCGGCACGATGCAAAAACGCGCGAAGTATAGCAGGGTTGCTTAGCAGATCAAGAACGACGGTCCGGCCCTCGGCGCGGGAGCCTCCGTCTACGGCGAGAGGTAGAACAGGATCCCAAGGTAGTGCGCAGCGCTTCCGCCCAAGACGAAAAGGTGCCAGATGGCGTGGTTGAATGGGAGCCGCCTCCAGCCGAAGAAGATGGTTCCTAGCGTGTACAACACCCCGCCTACGGCAATGTAGACGAGTGCGGCGTGAGGTACGCGCAGCCAGAGCTCGCGCCCTGCGAGCACGATCATCCAGCCCATTAGGAGGTAGACGGCGAGGGAGATCTTGCGAAATCGCCCGATGAAGACTGACTTCATGACGATGCCTGCGATCGCCAGAGTCCAAATGGTCACCAACAAGGTCAGTCCCCAACGACCCCAAAGAGAGAGGAGAAGAAACGGCGTGTACGTCCCGGCGATCAGGAGATAGATCGAACAGTGGTCGAACACCCAGAAGACACGGCGAGCTCCAGGATGTCGTAGGGCGTGGTAAAGCGTCGACGAGATGTGCAGAAGAACCAGACTTACTCCATAGATCGCGAAACTCGCCAGATGAAGAGCTGTGCCGGTCTTGAAGGCGCGGAACAGGAGGAGGCCTGTTCCGATCAGGCTGAGAATCGCACCTACACCGTGCGTGACGCTGTTGGCAATATCTTCGCCGAGAGGGTATCTAGGCGGGTCGTGATCTCTTTCGCCTTTGTGTTCCACGAGGAGTATGGTACTCGCCCTGTGCGTAGGCTGCTTCTCTCGAAAGCAGAGGGTTTCCGAGAGTGATCCATGCTACGGCTCGCGGGAATCAGAGATGTCGAGTCTCCGCTCGTAGAGGATTGTGTTTCCCCGCTTCGCCACGGGGCGTAGAGCTCCGATGTGGCGCAACGTGTACGCGACTTTCTGTGCAATTCTCCGGGACCGACCGAGGGCGGAGGAGAGATCGGCGGTCGTGAACGGTTCTTCGAGGTCGGCCGGAATGAAGGCGAGATAGTCGGTCGGATCTTGGAAGGTCGCCGAGTCGATCACTTCGACGAGCCTGCGATCGTGAACGATCCAGTTCTTGCCTCGACGCCGGGAGAGGCGGCGAGGAAGGCGAACCTCCTCCTCGTGAATCAACAGGACATCAACGGAGAGGTTCGAGTCGCCGAGGAGCTCCCGAAGGCTGACGAGATCAGAAAACGCGTCGATCCATCCGCCGCGACGACGCGAACGTCGCTCCTCCGACTCCCGGCCGTGCTCGTCAATCTCGACAATCGTCTTTCTGGTCGGGATCGGGAGAACGAGTCGCACCGGATGTCGACGTAGGAGAGCCGACAGCTTCCGTCGGAGAGCAGACGTAGAGCCTGTTTGGATCTCGATGACAAGATCCCCGCGAACGATGTCGGCGACGAAGCCGTCGACGGGAACTTCGAATCGGTCTCCCTCCTCCTCGCACCATGTCTTGAGGGCCGCGTGGAGAGACCTCTCGTTCAGGGTGCCGATGTGATGAGCCCCAGGCTCGTCCGTCGGTGACCCGGCTTGGGGTCTTCCCTTCATCGCAGGATCAGCCATGTGCCGGCGAGCAGCACCACGATGCCGAATCCGCGTGACCAGCTGAGCGATTGCTGTGCTGCTCCGAGAATGCCGTAATGATCCAGAACAGCGCTGATTACCAGCTGTGCCACGATCGCGAGAGTGATGGACGAGGCGAGTCCGATCTTTGGGACGGCGAAGCTGTAGGCCGCGACAATCAGAACGCCAAGGAAGCCGCCGAGGTACACGTACCATGGCACCGCGCGCCATGCGCCGAGATTTCCTCCTCGCATGAAGAGGAGGATCAGCGCCGCCAGAAGGAGGCCGCCCAAGTGGATGATGAACGTGCTCTCCATCACACCGACGCGAGCGCCGAGGGTTCCCGAGAACAACGATTGGCCGGCAATGGCGGCACCGGCAGCGAGCATGAGTAGCACAGGAAACGCAGATTGCATTAGCTCGCCTCTTCCTTTCCTTGCGATCGGTCGGTCTCACCGCACTGCTAGGTGGACGACTTCCTCTCGAGCCAGCGGATGGCATGGTACGCGAAGCGGCATTGATCGGGGAAGAGGAGGAAGCGCGCGAGGGCAAGATCTCGGTCGTCAGGCGGGATGATGGGCGTACCTTTCTCAGACCGAGTGAGGCGGAGAACCGCCTCGAGAGCCGCGAGCTGCGTCTCGGCGACGGCGGCGATCTCCTCGGGGGGGCGACGTTCCATGAGAGCGCGGTGCACGGCCGCCGACTTTCGCCCCGAAAAGGCGCGGATCGCCTCGAGTCGCTTTGTTCCCCGTCCGGCCTTCCGCCCGCTTCGGATCAGAGCAGCGAGAAGTTGCCCGAGGACGCTGTCGACCGCGTGAGCGAGGAGCAACAGCGCGGCCTCGTACCGCCCGCCCAGGAAGGAGAGAAGCCCCAACCTGGCGCTTTCGAGGGCGATCGGGTCGACCGAGTCCTGCGAGACCTCTCGAAGTCGCTCGACGTACGCGTCGGGGTCGCGCGCGAGAATCGCTTCGTCCTCAATGCAACGCGAGCCATACTCCGTCACATGGACGAAAGGAAGATCCGGGTTAAGGGAGTTCTTCCCCGGGGCGAGAACCCCTTGTAGGAGAAGCTCCCAGAGAATCTCGTTGAGGGCGAGGACGTCGCGTCGCTCGTAATCGTCAACGCGCTTTCGAACGTCGTTTTCAACCGCGCGAAAGTGCGTCTGAGACGTCTTCCTGAGAACCTCGAAGACCACAGACCGAAGCTCGCTTCTGTTCATCTCCCGTCCTCCGCCACCGTGCGTGTCACGACATCTCCAGGCGTTGTGTCAAGGCCCGGATATCAGCCCGAGACATCGATCACGAACTCGCCGTTCTCGTAGAAGAGCTCGTTATCGATCCAGATTCTGCCTCCGTCGGAGAGATCGCTGACCATGTCCCAATGAATGGCCGACTCGTTCCTGCTCCCGGTCTCCGGCATGCCGGCTCCCAGTGCCATGTGAAAACTCCCGTTGATCTTCTCGTCGAACAGAGTATTTCCCGTAGCTCTCGTGATGCCCTTGTTGGTGCCGATGGCGAACTCACCCACGTAGCGAGAGCCTTCATCGGTGTCGAGCGTCTCGAGCAGGAAGTCTTCGCCTCTGTCGGCCGTTGCCTTGACAACCCTCCCCTTCTCGAACTGGAGTTCGACCCCCTCGAGCCGTCTGCCGCAATAGACGGTTGGATAAGAGAATCGGACATGCCCCTCGACGCTCTCTTCGACTGGGCCGGTGAAGATCTCCCCGTCGGGCATGTTCTTCTTTCCGTCGCAGTTCTCGAAGCGGCGTCCGCCGATGCGCAGCTGCAGGTTGGTGTTGGGCCCCTCGACACGAACCGATTCCTTTCCCTTAAGCCAATCGACGATTCCCTGTTGCCAGGAGGAGAAACGCTTCCAGTACCCGATCGGATCCTCGAGATCAGGTAGGCAGGCTCCGTAGACGAAGTCGGCATACTCCGCGATGCCCATCTCGGCGTCTTGGGCATACGCGTTCGTCGGATGAAGGCACCCGACCCAGCGGAGCTCCCCGGAGGCCGATCGCTCGATGAACGTCTTAAACAGATCCTTCTGCGCCTGACTGGTAAGGCGTACCTTCTCCGGGGACACGCCGGTGAGTTCCTTGGTGTTGGTCGCCGAGCCGACGGAGATCAGAGCATCGTACGTCTCGTAGACGAGCTTGTACGGTTCATGGACGTGCTGCAGTTGCTCGTCGGACGCGTGCCGATAGAAGAGTTCCTGTGCGCCGTCGAGCGACATCTGGACGAGTGGATGCCCCCCGGCGTCGAGCACGGCGACGTAGAGAGCCTTCACCAGTGGTTGAGCGGCGGCTCCCGCTCGGATCATCACCTTGTCTCCAGGCTGGATGCCTACCGAGTAATCCACCAACACGCGTGACAGCTTCTCGACATGTGGATCAAACATGGGATCATCTCCCTCTTCCCGGACCAACGGAACGGCCGTATCGCCGTCCTCCATCTTAGGCACACCAGCGTACCCTGTCGCTACCGGACGGACAATGATCTCTCACGACATGTCCGGGGATGTTCGATGATTTATCCCGTCGAGGCATCGTCTCAGGCAATCTCTTGGATCTCGAGGTCCAAAGCTGAGCTCACGCGTCTGTCTGGTGGAAGGATCGCCACGGTTCGTCGTCCATCTCCGTATGCACTCGAGGAGAAGATGGTCAGACAGTGGTCTTCGTACAAGTACGTCGGGGCCGACGGCTGATGAGAGCGGACGAGAACCTGAAGGTCGAAACGGGCTGCACGTGCATCGAAGTCGGCGCGTTCGAAGCCGGGACGGCTGGTCGGTTGAAGTGCGCGATCCGCCCGGTTCTCGAGCCAATCACCCCACGTAATTGCACGCCACGCTGTCGAGCCAATCTCGATGGAATCGAGCGCATCGAGCGAAGGCAGATTGGGAAGGGCACCGTGGAGGCCAAGAACACCGGCCGGATGATGTGCGGCGAGGGGAAGATGGGTCAGCGCTTTGGCGATGGTTTCCGATTCGCGTGTGTCGAGACCGTTCCAGAAGTCGGCTGGAGTGAAGGGCGCGATGGCCCACGCCTCGTGGTTCCCCATCAGGAGGTGAATTGACGTCGGGTGGTCGAGTTTGGCTTGGAGAATCAGGCGTAGATTCCCGGCGGAGTCGGGACCGCGATCGACGGCGTCCCCCAGGAAGACGAGCGTACAGTCGGGTATCGGGTATCGGGCCAGGACCTTCTCAGTTGCATCGATGTCGCCGTGCGTGTCTCCGATGAAGACGATCGTTCGATCCGCTCTGAGCCGGACAAGCCGGCTCTGCCCCATCAACAGAGAAACGACCGCCTTCGCGATGTGCAATAAGCTCATGCAGCGACGATAACCGTCGTCCGGGCAGCCATCAAGCGTCCCTTTGTGCCGGTCAAGATCCTTCGTCTAGGCGATCTCGAGTTCCGAAGTGCAGTAAGCGCAACGGGTGGCTGCAATGGGAATCTTCGACCTGCAATACGGACACTCTTTTGTTGTTGGGGCGGTTTCTTCAGGCGTCCTCTGCATACGTGCGAACGCGCGGACAATGCCGTACATCACGAGCGAGATGATCAAGAAAGCGACGATGGTGTTGATGAACGCGCCGTAGTAGATGGCGGCGGCTCCTGCCTCCCGAGCCGCTGCCGCCGACTCGAACGTCTCTCCAGACAGAACCACGTAGAGGTTCGCAAAGTCGACGTTGCCGATCAGCTTGCCAATGACAGGCATGATCAGATCGTTCACGAAGGATCCGACCATTGTCGCGAAGGCCACACCCATGACGAACGCGACCGCCAGTTGGAGGAGGTTTCCTTTGGCGACGAAGTCCCGGAAGCTCTTGTGCATTTCTCCTCACCTCCCGATCGTTGTGGGAGGTATTCTAGATCAGAGCCCATGTCCTGTGAAGTCAACAAGGTCTCGTGGGGCACGTGACGCCTCCGGGCGATGAAGGTTTTCCGCATTACACGGGGGGCGTTCCGTTTGCCGTATAATGGCCGCATGGCCACGCTGGACGATGTCGCACGCTTCTTGGGTCTTTCGAAACGTGCGGTTCGCTCGAGAGTGAGCGCCCTCGGAGACATGCTCGAAGGGCACATGGTGCGAGGCGATCGCAACCGCTTGATCTTCAAGGGCGAAGCGGTCGCAATCCTTCATCGCCTTGAGGAGCTGCGTCAACGCGAGGGTCTGGCGATTCGCCAAGCCGTGAAGCGCTTGAGGGGCGAGCTGATCGGTGACGACACGGCTTCGGGAATCTACATCCTCATCAAACCGGAGGCGGAGCTGCTTCAAGAAGCACTCGTCGAGGCCTACAGAGAGCGCGACCGATGGCGTGAATACGCGCATGCCCTTCAGTCTGTTCTGCCGCCGGAACTCAACTGGCTCGAGGCCGTGGCTCCGCCTGACTGCGACGACCGACGGCTGAACTAGGCGCTCTTCCGGACAATCATCTCGTCGGAGCGTGGAACTACCGACCTAGTCCCCTTTTGCATTGGGAGCAGATTCGCGAGATAGGAAGCGGGGCAGGATCTCGCCGCGAGTTTGAACCATAATGCGATCGCCCGCACGGAGGTCCGACGTGCTCTTGGGCTGATCGTCTTTCCGGGACGGGTTGATGAAGGAGACGGGCGTTCCCGGCTCGATTCCACGACGATTGGAGATCGCGAGGCCTATCTGCGAGCGGCCCGCCGTGGTACAGCTTGTCACGTGGCCGAGGAAGCTGCCGTTTCGATCGAGGACGGCAGCGCCCGCGCGGACGGGGCGTGCGTCCGGCTCCACACCGAATCGAACGACTTCGCGTCGCTGGTTCATATAGGCGGGCACACACTGCGAACGACCGATGAAGAAGGGCTTGTGAAGCTTCACATAGGGGCCGAACCCGGCTTCGAACGGATCGATGCTGTGCGGTCCGGCCAGTTCAAAACCGTATAGGGGCAACCCGGCCTCCGTACGCGTCGAATCCCTTGCACCCAGGCCGCAGGGCAGGAGGCCGTCGGGTTCTCCGACGGCGAGGAGCCGCTCCCAAAGCCAGCTTGCGCTTTCGCCTCCGACGTAGATCTCGTAGCCGAGAGGTTCTCCCGTGTATCCTGTGCGCGCGATCAGCAGCTGGTGATCTTCGGCGATCATCTCGCAGAACCCGGTTCGCTCGAGAGAACCAAGGGTTCTGCGCCCTGCCGGATCTAGGATTCGTTCGAGAATGGCTTGACTTCGCGGTCCCTGAAGGGCGATGTCGATCACCCCGCGCTCCTTCTTGAGATCACGGAGGGTCACGCGAGATCCCAGCCGGCGAGCCGGCACGGCACGGTCGATCGTGAAGCGTTCTTCGTTGGCGCCGTTCAGCCACGCCCAGTCCTTCTGCTCATTGACGGCGTTGACAACCACGAAGTAGCGATCCCGTGCACGGCGATACACGAAGATGTCGTCAAGGACGATCCCGTCGGGGTCGAGGAGATACGCGTACTGAGAACACCCGTCCTCCAACCAGGCTGCATAGTTCGATGTGACGATGTTGAGGAACTCGGTCGCTCCCTTCCCTTCGACCTGGAAGACACCCATGTGTCCCAAGTCAAACAGGCCAGCCCGCTCACGCACCGCGTGATGTTCCTCGAGGGTTGACGTGTACCAGACGGGCATCTCCCATCCTGCGAACGGGACGAGTCTTGCCCCAAGATCCGCGTGCAGTCTGTGGAGCGACGTTACCCGGAGGGCAGGGGGTTCGTGCTCGGTCCACGAGAACGGCTCCCGGCCCGGATCTGGCGCCGACAGGTCGAGGCGCGACTGCCCGACGAAGTAGGGCTTCGTCATGGCGAAGCGTTCGGGATGCTCTGCAAGCGCCTCCTCGATAGACGCGCATTGCGCACTCGGCGAGGGAAAGCGGTTGAACAGCTGCCGCGAGGAGACAGGAAGATCATCGCTGTCCATCTCTTCGACGACTGCCGGGCCCTGGACCTTTCGGAAGACATCGTCGGTGTCGAACAGCGTGTAGCCCTCGGCGAGGCCGATGAGCCATTCCCTCACGGAGGACGCAGTCTCTCGCGGAACGAAGACGACGTACTCCTCTTCGTCCAGTTTCACAACGACCGCTTCGCTGAGAGTGCGACCCTCCTCGTCGAATAGGAAGGTTGGAGCGAAGTCTCCTTCACCCACCGCAAACATGTCGGAACAGGTCGCCTCATTCAGGAGGGCGCGGATGCGGCCGGAGCGAAGACGGAGAGGCACCCACGGTGCGGGGCCAGTTTCGCCGGTGGGATGTGACTTGACGCCCGGATCGACACGCGAGAGGAGGGCGTGCGAGTCGCGTTTTGCTTTCTCGAGGACGGGGAGCGGTAGCTTCCCCCGCGAAAGGTTTCCCGTCAGGCCGAGATAGGAGAAGGGCCGAATCGCATGAAGTACGTCGGCAATGATCGATGCCAGATCGTTCATCTCCTTTTCTCCCATGCCCCGCTGCGTGACCCACGGCGTTCCGAGGCGGATCCCGTGTGCGTCGGCGGCGCTCGAGTCCCCGGGAAGTGTGTTCTTGTTGCAGACGATGCCGGAGAGATCGAGGATTCGGCTTGCGACCTCACCCATCATCACGAAGCCTGTGTCACTCTCTAGTTCCCTGAGATCCACGAGGAGAAGATGCGTGTCAGTTCCGCCGTAGGCGAGCGTCAGCTCGTTCTGTTCCAGAGCGGCGGCCAGGCAAGCCGCGTTCTCGACGATGCGGCGTTGGAGGGCGGCGAACTCGGGACGTCGCGCGAGTTTCATGGCCACGGCGATCGCTGCGAACTTGTTCACGTGCGGGCCACCTTGCTGGCCAGGGAAGATGGCCGTGTCGATTCGCTCCGCAATCTCGCGATCGGTCGAAAGGATGATGGCTCCACGAGGTCCGCACAGCGTCTTGTGGGTTGTGAATGTCGTGACATGCGCGTGTCCGAGCGGGTTTGGGTAGACACCGCCAATGACCATTCCAGCTGTGTGTGCGATGTCGGCGAGCAAGATGGCCCCCACGCTATCGGCGATCTCGCGGAATTTCGCCCAGTCCGGCTGCCACGGATAGGAGGTGAACCCAGCGATGATCATCCGTGGCTTGTGCTCCTCGGCCATTCGGCCGATCGTGTCGTAGTCTAGACGACCTGTCTTTGGATCGACTGCGTACGAAACGATCCTGTACTGCTTCCCTGTGACGGAGAAGGGAGATCCGTGAGTCAGGTGTCCTCCCTCGGTCAGCGCCATGCCCATCACCGTCTCGCCGAGTTCGACGAACGTGTTGTAGACCGCCAGGTTTGCCGCTGCACCGGACAGCGGCTGCACATTGGCGTGGATTCGATCCTGCGGGATCTCGGCGGTCGCGAAGCACTCCGCTACCCTCCTTGCGGCGAGCGATTCGACGAGATCCGCGATTTCCGTTCCCTTATAGAACCGGCGGTCCGCATATCGGTGGTAGCTAGCGAGTTGCTCGTCCACGTCGGCCAGCCTCTCCGACGGGAGATCCATCATCGCCTTTCGCGGATACCCCTCCGCGTAAATGCTCGTGAGAACGGAGCCGAGAGCCTCTCGGACGGCAGGTGGGGTTAGGCTTTCCGAAGGTATAAGAATGATCTTATCTCGTTGCCGGCGCTCTTCGGCCGCGATAAGGGCCGCTGTCTGCGGATCGGCGTCGAGGAGGGAGAACGAGGGAAATGAATGCGTCATGATCGCTCCTTGTCCGAGTTGAACGGTTCGGGATGGAGTCTACGGTTCAGGTCGCGGCCTTTCCAGCAGGCCTCTGCGAGGAGGTAGAGGCCTCCGCTGACGGCTGAGTGTCCGCCGAGAAGGACCGGTATGTGCGAGTGAAGAGCAGCTTCGGTGAACGTCCGCCAGAGAGGATGAGAGACTCTCTCCGTCCAGAAGAGGTCGCTGGCGAACCGATCGTCCGCTGCCGGGAGATTGCCTTTGTCGGCAAGCAAGGGGCGGGTGTCGATCACGGCGCCGTTGTAGGCTTGACATAGTCGCTCGAAGAAGGCTGCGACTCCGTCTTGATGCAGGATTTGATTGAGCATCGGGCGTGCCGCGCTCGTCTTCGCTCGCATGCCGCGGCCCTCGATCAGGCCACTCGTTCGACAAGCGACGTTCGACTCGATGTCGGCCCAAGTTCTGGGGCTGACCCGCCCGATAAGACAGATGTGGGTATTCCGATCGGCTAGGAGAGTGAGCAGACGAACGAGGAACGGGTGAGCGAGATCCATCCGATCGACGAACGCGCGAACGGCCGGCCCGCCGCGTCCGGAGACTCGAAGGATGAGAAGATCACTCGGCGTATCGAGATCAAACTGCGTCTCGGCGCTTCGCACAAGAGCGGAGCACGGAACTCCAGCGTCGGCAAGTGTGAAACCAAGAGGGTTGTCGGTCTCGGGCAGCTCCACGCCAAGCAGCGACTTGGCCTGGGAGACGGCGGCGAAGTCACAGGAGTAGAAGTTGTTGAGGACGGCGCCGGGTTCATCGCGTTCCGCGAATCGACGAAGCTCGTCTAGTCGGCTGCATCCGAGCAGAAACCCGCTTCCGCTGCCGAAGTAGAGCAGGCCGTCGGCCCCTCGCGCGCGGATGAAGGATTTCAAGGTCCTGCCGAAGTGAAACGGAGCCTGCTCCGCGACCTTGAGAATCTCGACATCCTCGAACTCCTGAAGATCCTCAGCTTGAGACGAGGCCGAAACGAGGAGCGTCGGATGAAGCCCAACCTCGCGAAGAGCGAAGATGAGATCCTTCATAGCTGCTCGCCGTCCGGCGTCGACAAGTCGCTCTTGCTCGCTTCTCCCTGAGGGCGGGTGCAAAAGGGCAACCGCAACATCCTTCATGTCAAGCTTCTCCCGTACGCGAGGGTGCGGCGCACCGAATAGCGGCCCCGAAGCACGGCTCAAGAGAGGGCGCTTCCATTTGTGCCGGCCCTGTAGCGCCGTCATCCTCCATAAGGTTGTTGAAGTCTGGGTTCTCGCTGGGACGACTCAGCGACCGCCGCGCACTTTGATCGCTTCCCTCTCCCCAACATAGGGAAGGAGGGCCAGCTTGCGAGCTCGATTGATCTCGACTGAGAGCCGGCGCTGGTGTTTGGCGCAGAGGTGCGTTGCACGCTTAGGGAGAATCTTCCCCAAGCGATTCATGTACTGCTTCAGTTCCTCAGGCTTCTTGTAGTCGAGTATGAGCTTGCGCTCACAGACACGACACTTTCTTCTTCGTTTGGTGAACATCGTCTAGAACGGGACCTCCTCGTCCGTGCCTTGCGTATTCGCCTTTTCATCGGGTGGAGGAGAAGAGTCGGACTTGGCCTGCTGTTGCTCTTGCGAGCGTGGCGCCCCACCGAGGAATTGTACGGCCGAAGCGACTACCTCGACGACCTTCCGGCGCTCCCCTTCCGCGTTCTCGAAAGAGTCGATGCGCAGGCGCCCATCTACGGCGACAGATCTTCCCTTTGAAAGGTAGTTGGCGCAGTTCTCTGCCTGAGAGCCCCACACGACAATCGGTACAAACGTGACTTCCTCCTGCAGATTGCCGGAGGAGTCCTTGTACTGCCGGTTGATCGCGATCGAAAACCGTGTACGTGCCGTCCCGCTTGGCGTATAGCGCATCTCGGGATCAGCGGTCAGGTTGCCGATCAGTATGACTCGATTCAGGCTGGCGGCCATGCTCCCTCTTGTCGATCCTACTTCCGCAACGCGATCTGATAGCGGAGGATCTCTTCGTCGATATTCAGTCGATCTTCGATCGTCCTCACCGCGTCGGGCGGAAGGCGGAACTCAGATAACCCATAGAATCCCTCGGTGCAGTGCCTGATTTCGTAGGCCAGCACGCGCTTTCCCCAGTCTTCCGTTTTGCCGACCTCACCGCCGTTTTCCGTCACAAGCGCATGAATCCGATCGACCTTGGCCGACCGATCCTCATCTGCCAGATCGGGACGAATGACATACACGATCTCGTAATCTCTCACGTACACACTCCTGCCTAGAATCTGCGGAAGACTTTACCGTTGGGCGTTCGCGATGTCAAACGCGCAAGGGGCGCGGCTTCATCCATGTTTCTTCCATGTCCTATCCAGGTCTTCTGAATTATACGGATCTTCGAATTGACTTGCCTGTCTAGGTAAATCGGCCTTGCATACTTTCACTGGATAGATTCCAGTACGAGGGCTGCTTGACCTAGGGTCAGGGATGCTCCGATACTGACACATCAGGAAAAGATGAAAGCTGGAACGACTAGGTCGCGTATTCTTGAGAGCTTGTGTCGTTTCTGCGGCTTTGTTGGGATGGTGGCTTGGCGAAGGTGGGCTGGGGAAAACCTCGCGGCGAAGGAGGCAAGACGGTGAAGAAGCTGTTCAGCGCGAAGGCATTCACGTATCTGTTGACGATTGCGACGCTCGGGCTGCTGCTTGGTGCGAACGTGAAGTGGCACGGGTAGGAGTCAAGAGCCGACGATGAAGTGGACGGACCCCAACACTGAAGGAGGCAAGACGATGAAGAAGCTGTTCAGCGCGAAGGCATTCACGTATCTGTTGACGATAGCGACGCTCGGGCTGCTGCTTGGCGCGAACGTGAAATGGCACGGGTAGGAACGGACAAGAGGAGACGAACATGAAGTGGTGCGGATACACCCAGAAAGGGGAGACGACGATGAAGAAGCTGTTCAGCGCGAAGGCATTCACGTATCTGTTGACGATTGCAGCGCTCGGGCTGCTGCTTGGCGCGAATGTGAAGTGGCACGGATAGAGGCATAGATGGGGCTTTCCCGTCACCCAGTGTAGTGCAAACCCTTTGTCGCTGGTAGAATGGGAAGGCGACTTCGTCGCCTATCCTATGCGGAGGAGTGAGGCGTGAGCCTTCCAGCCAGGGCAAGGGTATATGTAATCTTCCTGGGGCTGCTTGCCCTTGCGCTGATCTCTTTTCTCGTTCGCGATCTCGCGTTCCTCTCGTCTAGCCAGATTCTCGCGTTCTTCCTGTTTCTCGTTCTCGGTTTTCTCTCCGAGATCTATGCGGTGTGGATCCCGGCCTACGGCTTCGAGGTATCCAGCAGCATCGCCATCTGTATGGCCTCCCTTTTCATCCTTGGCCCTTCCCTCGCGGTCGTCATGGTCCTTCTCATGAGCATCGTGTCGGAATTGATGATGCGTTGGGATCATCTGAAATCCGACCCCAAGCGTTTCGTGTACATCATTGGGTTCAACGTCAGCCAACTCGTGGTGACTGTCGGTGCGACGGGGCTGATCTTCTTCAAACTTGGGGGGACGTCGCTCTCCCTCCCTTTCGGCGGCGATTACCTTCGCGCGATGCTTGCTTTCCTCTGTTATGCCGTGATCAACATTGCCCTCGTGACGACCGTGGTCTCCTTCACGGAAGGGAAGCACTTCTTCTATCGCTTCAAGACCTACGTTCGCGATTTTATCGTGCAGTACGCTGTTTTGGGCGTTCTCGCTTTATTGCTGGCGGTCCTCTACACCCTATCGGTCTGGCACATGCTGCTGGCCATCGTGCCGCTCTTTCTCGTACACCTGTCTTTCCGGAGCTACCAGAAGCTCCGGACGGAGGCGAGAAGGACCTTCGAGAACGTCTCACGCCTTCTCGATGAGCGCGATCACTACACGGCGGTTCACTCGGCTGACGTGGCAGAGCTCTCGGTCAAGATTGCCGAGGAGATGGGTCTGCCGCAGGGAGAGATCGAGAAGGTTGAGATTGCCGCACGCGTTCACGATATCGGCAAGGTGGCGGTCCCTGATTCTATCCTCCTCAAGCCGGGGCCGCTCACGGACGATGAGTGGAGCATCATGCAGAGACATCCCGTCGTCAGTGCGGAGCTGATTGAAGGTCTCGAGATCTATGCCCAGGTTGCTGATGCCGTTCGTCACGAGCACGAGCGGTGGGACGGATCCGGCTATCCCGACGGCCTGAAGGGCGATGCGATTCCGCTCATTTCGCGTGTGATCGCGGCAGCCGATATCTACGATGCGCTGTCAACCGACCGCCCGTATCGGAGAGCCTTCTCTCAACAGGACACGGTCGAGATGATTCACCAGATGCGCGGAACCGACATCGACCCTGCTGTGGCCACCGCCTTGCTCCGCGTGTTGGGTGTGGCCAGCGGCGCGCAGGACAAGGCTCCAAGCCTCGCCGAAGAGAGGACCTAGACGAGTGATCTTCCTCTTTGCGGTCGCAGCAGGAATCCTGGCGGGCTACGCCCGAGGCGGGCGGATGGCCAACCTTGCCTCGCTTCGCCTGAGGTGGTTCTGGCTTGTTCTGCTTGGGATGATCCTGCAGCTTCTCATCTTTCCGCTCCTCTCGGACCGCCCGCTGCTTCCCTACGCGACGGTTCCGTTGCATGTGCTCTCCTACCTGCTTGTCTTTGTCTTTCTCGCGGTCAATCTGCGCGTGAGGTCTCTCCTCGTCCTCGCTGGTGGCGCGCTGCTCAACTTTGCTGCGATTGCCGCAAATGGCGGGCGGATGCCGGCGTCGGCCACGGCGCTTGCGCGCGCGGGGCTGATACAGACAGCCGATCGTCTGACCTCGAGCGGCACCCACGGAAATGTTCTTCTGATGGAAGGAAATACGCGGCTCGATCTCCTCGGTGATTGGCTCTATCTCCCAAGGTGGGTTCCATTCGCGACGGCGTTCAGCATTGGCGACGTCCTGATCATGGTCGGCCTCGCGTGGTTGATCGTTCGCGGAATGGGGAAGCGTGTCTGAGAACCTCAGGGCGCTCATTGCTCCCGGTTCGATTGCGGTGGTCGGGGCGAGCCCGCGTCGCGGATCGGTGGCAGGCGAGATCCTTCGAAACCTTAAGCGATGTGGTTTTCGTGGCAGCCTCCATCCAGTCAATCCGAAGTACCAAGAGATGGACGGGCTGCCCTGCTGTCCGTCTGTGTCTGCCCTGCCGAACGGTGTAGATCTGGCCGTTCTCGCGATCAACCGCGATATCGTCTTGGACGCGGCCGCGGAGTGCGCTGCGAAGGGCATCCGCAACCTGATCGTGATCACCGCCGGATTCAAGGAGAGCGGCGAGGATGGAGTGCGTCGTGAGGAGGCGCTTGGCAAGCTCATCGAGCATCATCGGCTGAACGTCGTCGGCCCGAACTGCATGGGAATGATCAATAGCTCGGAGACGGTGCGGATGAATGCGTCCTTCTCGCGGTGGTTCCCGTCAGGCGGGCAAATTGCGTTCATCTCGCAGAGCGGGTCGCTCGGAGAGACGCTCCTGGAGTGCTTCGAGGGCGCGGGTCTCGGGGTGTCCCTGTTCGTGAATCTCGGCAACCGAGCGGGGTTGACCGAGAACGACTTCCTGTCTTACGTGGCTGAAGACGACGATTGCAGAGCGATCTTCCTCTACCTCGAAAGCTTCGCCGATCCGACGATCTTCCGCCGGTTGTGCGAGCGGATTGCGCCAAAGAAGCCGCTCGTCGTGCTGAAAGCCGGACGGACAGAGGCGGGGGTCGCGGCGGTCGCGTCGCACACGGGATCCCTCGCCAGCCCAGATGCTGTGGTCGACGCGTTCCTTAGGCAGTGCGGTGTGCTTCGCGTCAACACGATCGAAGAGACGATCACGGCGCTTCGGGCGCTCGAGCGGGGCGTCCTTCCGCGAGGGGATCGTGTCGTCATCCTGACCAACGCCGGCGGGGCGGGCATCATCGCGGCCGACGCATGCGAGCGCGTCGACATCGAGGTCCCACAACTTGATGCCGAGATGCGAATTGAGCTATCACGCTTCCTGCCACCAGAAGCGGGGCTCGGGAACCCGATCGACATGATTGCGACAGCAGGAGCCGCCGACTACGAGAACGGGTTAAGGACGGCGCTTCATGCCGCCGATGCGGCGATCGTGATCTTTCGGCCGCCGTTGGTGCTTCCGGACACGCCCGCCGCCGTCGCGGATGCGATCGTACGAGTTGCCGCGGAGCACGCGAACCGACCGATCCTTGTCTGCACGCTGAGTCGCGAGGAGACGGACGTTGTCAAGCGACTGCGGGCAGCCGGGATCCCCGTGTACGCGATGCCGGAGACGGCGGTCGATGCGCTCCACTTCTACCATCGCGTCCGCGACCTAAGAACATCGCCGTCCGGAGACGCAGATGCGCCTATTGCCTTCGATCCGGCACGTGCGCGGCGGATCGTCGAGCAGGCCGTCCGCGAAGGGCGAGCCGGTCTTTTCTTTGGCGAGGGGGCCCAGGTGCTCGGGAGTTACGGAATTCCGGCCTGTCGGTACGCGTACGCGGACTCTGAGAATGAGGGGAGGGCGTTCGTTGCCGACGTCGGCTATCCTGTTGTGGCGAAGATCGACTCTCCCGATTTGCATCATCGCGTGGAACTCGGCGCCGTGATCACGGGGATTGCCAACGATTGGGAACTCGACTCTGCGGTCTCCAGGCTGGGCGACGTGATTGCCGTACATCGGATTTCCAAGGCGAAGATTCTCATTCAGGAGTCGCTCATCGGGCGCGAGCTCATCTTCGGCATGGAGCGAGATCCTTCATTCGGACCGGTCGTCATGTTCGGAATCGGAGGCACGTTCGTTGAGGCCTTGAAAGACGTTGCGTTCGCGGTTGCCCCGGTGACGGTCTCACAGGCGAACGCGACGGTCCGGTCGATACGAGCCATGCCTCTTCTCGGAGCCTTCCGGGGGCAGCCGGCGGTTGATGTCGGCGTTCTTGCGCGCACCTTGGCAGCGCTCGCCGAGCTGAGTTTGGATCTCTCCGACGTCGCGGAGATCGACCTCAACCCGATCATCGCCACGGCGGACGGCCTGGCCGCTGTCGACATTCTCGTCGCGCTGAGAACCGATTCGGCGTAGCCGATCGGCTGGCAACTGAGCCGTTACGGATAGAGGCGATTGAGCGTCCGCAAGAACGGGATGACCTCGCGGATGTGTCTGCTACCGCAGATCCACATGATGACGCGAGCCAATCCCATACCGAATCCCGAGTGGGGGACCGCGCCGTACCGGCGAAGGTCGACGTACCATTGGTACGGTTCGATCGGCAGATCGTACTCCGCTAGCTGAGCGACGAGCTCCTCCTCCGTGTCGACGCGCTGACTTCCCCCGATGATTTCGCCGTATCCTTCGGGTGCGATCAGATCGGCCGCGAGGGCGCGCGCGCGATCCTTCGGATCGCGTTTCATGTAGAAAGGCTTCATGCTGGCAGGCATTCGCTCGACGAAGACGGGCTTGCCGAAAATGTCTCCGAGTTTCTTTTCCTCTGGCGCTCCGAAGTCGTCCCCAAACGCGACGTCGTGTCCCTTGCCTCGCAGGAGTTCGATTGCATCGGCGTAGTCGAGTCGGGCGAACGGCTCTCGGACTTCTCTGAGGAGAAGGTCGACGTCCCTCTCCAGTTGGGCAAGATCTGCCCTCCTTTCCACGACAACCGTCTCGACGATGAATCGGACGAGGTCCTCTTGAAGCTGGAGGTTCTCCTCGTGGTCCACGTATGACATCTCGGCTTCGGCGATCCAGAACTCGGTGACGTGCTTCCGTGTCTTCGACTTCTCCGCCCGGAAGGCCGGACCGATCCAATAGACTTTGCCGAGCGCCATCGAAGTTGCCTCGAGGTAGAGTTGCCCGCTCTGGCCCAAGTACGCCTTGTCTCCGAAGTAGTCGAGCTCGAACAGCGTCGTCGTTCCTTCGACGGACGTTCCGGTCAGGATTGGGGCCTCGGTGGCGACGAATCCCCGATCCTCGAAGAAGCGCCGAAAGGCGCGGAAGGTCGCGTCGCGGATCCGCAAGATCGGAACCTGGCGCCCGGTCCGAATCCACAGATGGCGATGATCCATCAGAAATCCGGGTGTTTGCTCCTTCAGTTCGATCGGGAAGTCCTGCGTTGGTCGATGGACGACGTCGAGACCCTCAAGCTGCAGTTCACAATTGCTCGGCGCGCGCGCGTCCTCGCGAAGTACACCGTGAACGACGATCGAAGATTCGCGGGGAAGCTGGTCGGCGAGATCGAACAGGTCAGGATTATCGGCTCTGGAGAGGATTGCCTGAAGGATGCCGGTTCCGTCGCGGACCTGCAGGAACAGGATCTTCCCGCTCGACCGCTTGTTGTAGAGCCACCCGCGAAGCGTGACGCTGCTTCCCACGTGCTGTCTCGCCTCGGCAATCGTAATCGTCGACATCGCCCTTCCTCCAGGTTCGGTCGGTTTCCGAGAGAATAGGCAGACGCGAACGCGTCTGCAAGGCTAGTCTGCGAGAGCGGGAGGTCCCTTGATCACCCGGCGCATCCAGTTTCCTGAGAGGAAGAACCCAAGAGAGGTGATCGCCGTTCCGAAGTTCGAAGCGAGCATCGCCCACCAGACGCCGTCTGCTCCCATACCCAGAGCGAAGGGGAGGATGAAGACCAGCGGAACACGAAGAGCCCACAGGCGGAACAGGCTGAAGAACATCGAGTAGAACGTGTGTCCGGATCCCTGATACACCCCCGACACGACCTGGATGATTCCCATGAACGGGAATGCAAGCGCGACGATGCCGAACATCCCACGAGCGATTTGCGTCGTCTCAGGGTCGACGGTGAAGATGCGGATCAGTGTTGCTCGGAAGATCAGGACGAACACCGCGGCGACGGCGAGGATTACCGTCGATAGTCCCATCCCGGCCCACGCGCTCTGGCGGGCGCGATCCTGTTGCTGCGCCCCGAGGTTCTGGCCGACCATCGTGGCGGTGGCCTGGCCGAGGCCCATGGCCGGCATGAGGGCGACGGAGATGAAGGAGTTTCCGATCACGAAGGCGCTGATGGCGGTCGTTCCAATTCGTGCCAACGCGCCGTTCATCACGGTGAATCCGAGAGCCATTCCAGCCTGGCCGATCGACGCCATGCCGCCGATCGAGATGATCCGCCGGATCAGCTCCCACTTCGGACGCAGATGCCGAGGGCGGATGTGTAAGCCAAGCTTTCCTGAGAAGAGCAGGACGAATCCCGCAATCGCGAGGAGACCTCGCGAGGCCACGGTCGCGATGGCGGCACCGGCGATACCCAGCTCCGGGAACGGACCCCAGCCGAAGATAAGCAGCGGATCCAGGGCAACATTGAACAGCACCGAGACGGCCATGAGAATCATCGGTGTCACGGTGTCTCCCGCCCCGTTCAGCAGCGCCGTGACGATGAACGTTGAGAACATGAGAGGCGTTCCCGCGTAGATGATGCGCAGATAGATCGTGCCGGCCTCGATCAGCTCCGCTTCCGGCCCCATCAACGTGAGGATCGACCGCGCCGCGAAGACCCCGGCGATCGCCAGGACGACGGACAGCACCGACGTGAAGGCGAGGACCTGTCCCGCAGCCTCGTTCGCCTCCTCCTCTCGTTGCGCTCCCGTGTACTGCGACACAAGGGCAATGCCTGCGATCGTAACCCCGCTTCCAATGGACAGACCGAGGAAGATCAGAGGCCAAGAGAGACCAACGGCAGCGAGACTCGCGGAGCTGTGTTGCGCGAGCCAGAACCGGTCGACGAAGTTGTACACGGTTTGGAGCAGATTGGAGAGCATCACCGGCCAGGCCAGCCGGACCAGTGACGAAACGATGGGGCCGTTGACCAAGCGATCACTGAGGTCTCTTGCAGAACGCGCCGACATGCGGCGGATTGTATCCGATCGGGAATTCCCCGTCCCGAACAAGGTTTCAAGACGGTTCTGCCAGAGGGGCGAGGGACTCGGAGTCTGTTGACAAATGTCAACAGGCCGAGTATGCTCCCTTCTTCGTGAGCAAACGACAATTCGGGGATCTTCTGCGCAAAGCACGTGAGGAGAAGGCTTACAGCCTTCGGCAGCTTGCTGACCGCGTTGGGATCGACTACAGCCGATTGGCGAAGATCGAGGGGGGCACGCGACCTGCGCCTGGTCTGACCGAGGTGCGTCGCTTGTCCGAGGCACTCGAAGTGGAGATGGTTGATCTGCTCGTTGCTGCCGGGACCTCGCGAGAGGTGGTGGAGCATCTTCTGTGGTCGGAACGACTTCAGGCCGACCCTTCAACGACCGTCGGGGCGCATCTTCCCAAGCGGTCGTCGCTTCTCGAGAAGAACACGTACCGTGTCCGGACGCTCGATCGTGAGGGTGCGCTGTGCACCGTCGTCCTGGGACGCGTGCGCGTGCGCGTCTTCTCCTTCTCTGACGCGTGGAAACTGATGATCCGAATCCCCCCGGAAGCGGTCACGGTTACAAAGCAGGCGTCCGCTGCGACGGCGTCGTCGGCGGAGAACGTCCTTCCCATGCGCGTCAAGAAGGTCCGTCGCCTCGGCCAAGTGACCAACCTCGTTCTGGTCGGGGATGGCTTCGAATTGAACACGCTCCACTCTGGCCGAGTGGTCGACCGAATGAAACTCGCCGAAGGAAGCGCCGTCCACGCCGCCATCCAAGCGACGGCGATCTTGACCGAACCATTGACCTAGGAGGGGAAATGCACACCCGACAGAAGACTGTTCTCGGTTCTCTCGTTCTCACGATGATCCTCACCATCGCACTGGCGGGGCTCGGATCTTCCGTCCTCGTGATCCGAGGGGACGATACGGTCTCGGTCGATCTCGCAAGCTATGCGCAGATCGAGGGGGCCGTCGCGTATCAGGGTCCCGTCATGCAGGAAGGCGATGAGAACTGGAAGGACACGCACGCCTATGAAGGCATCCCTCTACAGGCAATTCTCGAGACAATCGGCGGTCTCGCCGAGGGGGAGACGCTAGGTGTCGTTGCAGCCGATGGCTGGTACAAGAGCTTGCCGCGGGCCGTCATCTACGGAGAGACGACGGCCGGGATCGCGATCCTCGCGATGGCGATCGACGGCGAGCCTGCCACCGGCTGGGATGACGCTCCGGCGCTCGTTTTTCTACCTGAGGATGAGCGGTTCTCCAACGAAGACATGATCGATGCGTTCGGTTCCGGTCTCGCGCACTACTTCGGAGATACCCCGTCGTCGACGGGGATGATGGTCAAAGGGGTCTCCTACCTGGTAGTGGACTACGCCGGGGAGCCGCTTCCCCTTCCAATGTCGAAGCCGGCCTCAGCGAAGTCCAACGTTCCCGTGGGAGTACTCCTGACTCTGATCAAGGGGGGGACGACCCTCGAGTACGCGGCTTCCGACCTCGAGGCGCTCGATGTCGTGACTGCTCAGGGAACCTTCACCAACTCCGCTGGCGTCGACTACGCCGCGACCTACACAGGTGTTCCTCTGATGACACTGGTTGGCAATGTTCCGATGGACGCGACGGTGCGCGTGACCGCGTCGGACGGGTACTCGATGAACTACGCGGTGGAGATGCTCGCCGACAGGAGCGAGGGGGACTGGATCCTCGCGTTTCAAGAGAATGGCGAGTACATGCCGCTTGATCCGGGGTACCTACGTATCGTCCAGGTTGGCGAGGCCAATCCCCACTTCACCAGCTCGCTTTCAGCGCGAATGGTCGAGAAAATCGAGGTTCTCGGGACGTACGAGCCGTACAGCTTGCGGATAGCGGGAGCGATGGAACGCACCTTCAGTCGGGAGGAGCTCGAAGCGGGCGTCGGCTGCCCGTGTCACACGTCGACGGTGACCGTCACCAGTAAAGGGGAAACGCATACCTACATAGGGCTTCCCTTGTGGCGATTAATCGCGTACGTCGATGATGACGTCCACCCTGCAGCGGAGCTCGGTATCCACTACAACGACGAGGACTTCAACGACACGCTTGCGGCAACCGGCTACGAGATCACGCTCGTCGCCTCCGACGGGTACACACAGACGGCCACGTCGGATCTGATCGCCAGGGACGATCGCTTCGTCGTCGCGTTCAAGGCGGACGGGGTCTTCCTCGATCCGGAGAACGACGGATACATGCGGTTCGTCTACGACGACACGGTGGAGTTCCCCGAGGAGATGCGCCTGAGGTCGGTGAAGCTCCTCGCCGAGATCACGATAGGCCTGTAGGCGCCCATGGGCGACGAGGTCACAAGAGAGCGCTTCCTCGTTCGCGACCTCGTTCTCGTCGCCCTTCTCGCCGCGGTCGGCGGCGTGCTCTCTACGTACATCGGCTACATCGGCAATCTGGTCAACCGGCTGTTCGGCGTTCCATTCGGTGCCGGGCAGCTGATTGCCGGTCTGCATATCGTCTGGCCACTGCTCGCACGAAGCATCATCGGCCGCTTTGGGTCCGGGACGTTGACCGGCTCGATCAAGGGCCTGATCGAGTTCCTCGCGGGCGGAACCCACGGGGTGGTGATCGTCCTCGTCTCGTTGATCGAGGGGCTCCTGGTCGATTTTGGGATGGGCGTCTCCCGGCGGCCGGGGCTGCTCCTGACGATGGGCGTCGGAGCGATCGCCTCGGCGTCGAATGTCTTCATCTTCCAGGCGGTCTACTTCTCCGGCGTCTCGCTCACGTTCATTCTTGTCATGGCCGTTCTGTCTCTCGTCTCCGGCGCGGTGTTCGGAGGTTACTTGGCCTGGGATCTCAAGCGTCTCTTGACTGCGTCACGGCTCCTTCCTCCGCGGGAGGCCGAGAGGGTGAAGCAGCCGCTTCGGTGGCGCCGACATGCAATCACCGCGGCGGCGGTTCTTGCGCTTCTCGCGGGAGGAGCTTACTACTACGTCGCCGTCTACGAGCCATTCACACCATCGAGGTCAGTCCGGATCGTCGGAGCCGTGGAGGCCCCGTACACGTTTGTCTTCGATGCGTGGGACGGGGAGACGGCCACCGTGACCGCGGAGCTGCGAGGGAGCGTCACCTACGTGCCGCCAACGGCGTACACGGGCGTTCTCGTTCGCGACATCCTCGATCGCGCGAGACCGGCGCCCGACGCGACCCGGATTCGCGTGATCGCCGACGATGGGTTCGAGGCCGAGTTTGACCTCGATGCCGTGACGAGCGACGCGACGTTTCTGCTCGCGCTCGATGAGGGTCGTCGCATGAGATTGATCGCCGCCGCCTACGACGGCGGATGTTGGGTGAGGCGGGTGACGCGGGTTGTCGTCGAGTGAGCGAACGTCTATCGCCATCGAACGTCTGACGGTTCGTTTCCCGGATCGCGATGCGCCCGCGCTTTTCGACGTTGCGGACCGGATTGAGCCCGGCGAGGTCGTCGTGATCACGGGGCCGTCCGGCTGCGGGAAAACGACGCTCGCGCGGACCATCGCCGGCTTCATCCCGTCGCTGATGTCGGCCCAGGTGGAAGGCGACGTGCTCGTCGGCGGCCTCTCCTCTCTTCGCGCTGACCCTGCGCGCCTCGCCGAGCGCGTCGGCCTCGTCCAGCAGGATCCGGACGCGCAGATCTGTACGCTCCGTGTCCGGCAGGAGGTTGCCTTCGGTCCGGAGAATCTCTGTTTGCCTGTCCACGAGGTCGATCGGCGCGTCGACGAGGCGTTGGCGATTGCCGGGATCGAACATCTTGTCGAACGAGAGACGACGACGCTCTCCGGAGGAGAGAAACAGCGGCTGGCGATTGCCTCGATCCTGGCGATGAAGCCGGACGTCCTCCTCCTCGATGAGCCGACGGCAAACCTCGACCCGAGAGGCGCAAAGCGGATCTTCGACACGCTGGCGCGTCTTCGCGAGCGCGAGGGCAGGACGCTCGTGGTGATCGAGCATCGCCTTCCTCCTCTTCTGCCACTCGAGCCGCGGGTCTGGGTCATGGATCGAGGACGGATTGTCCTACGGCGGCCGACGCGGCGCCGCGAGGACCTGATCGAACTGGGTCTCCGATCGAGCTGGGACCGGCGACGTTCGGGACCGACGCGATCCGGCGAAAGCAGGGTGACTCTGCGCCGTGCGACCTTTCGCTACGGATCGACCACCGTGCTTGACCGGCTCACCTTCTCGGCGTTCCCAGGCGAGATCGTCGGCGTGATCGGTCCGAACGGTGGGGGAAAGACGACGCTTCTCCGACTCCTTGCAGGCTTGGAGTCGCCACAGGCGGGTGTCGTCGAGCGGTCTGGAAGTCCTCGCGTCGGCATGGTCTTCCAGCATCCGCACCAGCAGATCTTCGAGCGGACAGTGCGTCGAGAACTCGAGATCGAAGGCCCGCTCGACGGGGCAGAGCAGCGTGCGGTCCTGAGAGAGGCCCGGCTTGTGGGCCTCGAAGATGTGCCTCCCCTTTCCCTCAGTCTCGGCGAGCAGCGGCGCCTGACGGTGGCGACGGCTTTGCGGGCGGTGCCGGACCTTCTGCTTCTCGATGAGCCGTTTATCGGACAGGATCGACACAACACGGCCTGGATGATCGGTCGCATCCTGGCCGCCCGCGATTGCGGCGTTGCCACGGTCCTTGTCTCGCATGATGTCTCGCTCCTTGCTGCGCTCAGCGATCGGATCCTCTTTCTTGGCGAGCAGGCGGTCGAAGGGACGCCGGACGAGGTCTTCGCCCGGCTGCACGATGCGGGGGAGGGTGCCTTCACGCCGGAGTATTGGGAAGGCGACTCGACGTGAAGCCGAATACCGTCTATACGTCTGGAACCCGCGGCCTGCATCTCGTAGGAGCAATTGGCAATGTCTTGGTCCTCGCTGGATTCCTCTTTGTCGGGCTGGGGTCGATGAGTGTCCTGTTGAAGCTTGCGGCAGTGGTTGCCGTACTGTTTCTTGCGTTCCTGTCGGACGAGTCGCCGCGCGCGTTCCTGCGAAGCCTTCGCTTCGTGAGCTTCTTCGCTTTCATTCTGTTCCTCGCGCAGACGCTTTCGATCCGAGATGGCAGGACGATGTTCACGGTGGGTATCCCGATTACCAAGGACGGGCTTCTCGCAGGGGCAGGGATGTCGCTTCGGTTTCTCGTGATCCTCACCTCGAGTTTCCTGTTCGTGACCGTGACCGATCCGGACCGGCTGGCCCATCTGTTCATTCGCGCCGGCCTTCCGTACCGCTACGGATACGCATTGATTCTCGCGCTCCGCTTCGTTCCCTTCTTCCGAAGCGAGCTGAAGACAGTTCGAGAGGCCCAACGGATGCGAGGGATTCGCACGTCGATCCGAAGTCTCACCGGCATCCGGAGAGCCGTCCGATACACATTCATCCCGGTTCTGGTATCTGGGCTGATGCGGGTGGACTCGATTACGATGTCCATGAAGGGACGCGGCTTCGGGCTTCATCCGAGGCGGACGATGGCTCCGTCCGACCGGTGGACGTGGCGCGACGCCGCAGCTGCCCTTTGGAGTGCCGCATGGATCGGCGCGACGGTCCTGGCGAGGAGGTTAACTTGGCCGTAGATGCGAACTCCTATCGGAATCGGCTTCGACCGTGGTACCTGGCGGCATGGCTGGCGTTGATCCTCGTCCTCGTTGTCGCAGCGTTCGTGCGACGAGGTCCCCGAGAGGGCGGGCCTGCGATCACGATCGTGACCCTGGCGGAAGAGGCACGAGCCATCACGCTCGAATCGATGAAGCGGCTGCCGACTCTGTCGCGCCGCGGCACCTATCAGAATCAGTACGACAACTGGCGAGACGAAGGGAGCTACTCGGGCGTCCTATTGATCGATCTCATCGGGCGTGACGAGACGTACGAATCCATTCGAGTCATCGCAGAGGACGGCTACGAGATCACCGTCGAGCGGGAGAGGGTCGAGGATTCCGAGTACCCGATGGCCCTTGCGTACGCGATGGACGAGCAGGAGGTTCCTGCCTGGAGCGATGGATTTCGAATCGCGATCCTTCCGGAGGACGGATCCGTTGGAAACGAGGAGTACGGTGTGACGTCCGTCGGAAGCTACTGGGTGAAGAACGTCGAACGGATCATCCTCCAGTAGAGACCGACGATCACCTCAAACCACTGCGCGACGGCGAGAACCGTCACCAGATCACCCTGAAGCCCCACGTGATCCTCCAGCCTGACCCCACCGTCGGGAACTCCGCCTCGAAGGAGAGGGCGAAGCTCGACGCGATCTGGACATCGAAGGATCCACTGATCAAACCGAGACCGAACAGAGCGCTCGACGGAGCAGGCGGACGCTCGAAGTATGCGGTGAGGTGAAACGTCCCCATCGAGCCACAGCAAGAGGGAAGGGGCCCCGAGATCCCGATCAGTTCGAAGTACTCGGCCTTTCCCGTGAGGGAGCTGTTCTTCTCATCAACTAGAGAGTCGGCGAACTGGATCGTCGTGTCTTCACCGAGCGTGCATTCTCCACGGATACCGTAGACCAGAACCGACTCGATGCTCGCGACGGAGGAGCCCCCCGAGATTTCGCCGAGGAGTTCGATGTCGGTGCAGAGGAACCAGTCCGGCTGCAGGTTGAGCGTTGGTGTCAGGGTCTTCTCCTCCGGGGTGAAGGAAAGGACGACGCTGAGATTCCAGCGCATTCCGAGGAGGTTCTCGAAGAGCAGGAGGTCGGCCATCGTGAAGTCGATGGATTGGACGCCCGCTGTATCCGTGACCTGCATGCACGCGCCGAGGGTTGCGTCGCAGTCCGCCCATGGCCAATCTGCGCAGACGCTCGCCTCCCAGAACGCGAGAGGGCAGATCCCGAGCTTGGTGCCAACCTGGAACGAGACATCCCCGAGCACGCCCGATAGCGTAAGTAGGTTGTACGACGCCGTCTGGGGTTTCGTCACATAGAGAACGTCGCTGGCGTCCACGTCGAGAAACGTGAACGACATGCCCGTCTGCCAGGAGAGAAACTCGGCAGTCGAGGGATTGAAGGTGGCTGTCGAGCTGAGCGCGATCTCGCCGAGCAATCCGTTTGCGGAGAAACTCACCCTGTCGGAGAGGGTGTCCGTGAACGAGGCATTGACCTGTGTTGTGAAATCGCCAATCGCGAGCGACGTCTGGACCGAAATGCCCTTCGCGGTCATGGGCGCGGTTTGCGTCGAGATCACCATCAGCTCGAAGAAGCCACCGAACGAGACGTCGGGAACCTGAGCCGCTCCCCAGAGGCCGCAGGTAACGAGAAGAAGGAGGACGGACAGAGAGACACCCCCCCGAGCGTCAATCGCCGGGATCCTTGTTCGTTGCATATCGCCTCATCCTCCGCTTCCCGGCTGAAACGATGGCGGAAGAAGACCCTCGTGGGGACGGACGTTGGCGTGTGATATGCGTTACGTAGACGTTCGAGCGTTTGTTGGCAGTGAACCCCGGATTCAGCGGATGGGAGGCAGCTCCCCGATGTAGCGTCCGAAGACCGGCGCCAGCCCGTGGCAATCGACGGACAGATGCGCCTGCCAGAGCTCGGCAGCGTCGGCGAGCTGGACTCGGGCCGCAAGGATGTCCTGTTCGAGGATTTGCGTTGCCGTTGCGTAGACGCCGCGCCGCTCTTCGGGGAAGCTGAGCGCGACCTCATGGAGCATCCCGAAGACAACCGCGGCCTCCTCCGGGGTGTAGGTCAATCCGTGCCGGATCCCGGCGGAGAAGACGAGTCGTTGCAGCGTTGGATCGAAGACTGCGTCACGCAGCGTGTGCCAGGCATCGCGCGCCTCCTCGGAGAATCGAGGCTCACCAAGAGCGCGGGCGGCGCCAAGGAGTGCCACGATTCGGCCGGCCTCTTCGATCGGATCGATTGCCTCGCCCTGAGCGAGAGCCTCCTCGGCGACTGAAGAGAGCAGATCGAGGACGCGTTTCCGGTCTCGGGAAAGGACGTCGCCTGCCGACTCGAGAGCTGCGGCGACGACGACGAGGTCGATCCAGACAGCTTTCTCGCCGTCAGCAGCAGGGAGCGCTCTCGTCCAGCCTTCCTCACTTCTGTGAAGCGCCAGACGCGTCAGGGTTTGCGAGGCGAACTCCTGCGCAAGTTGGCGCGTCTCCTCGTCGAGGAATGTGGTCTGTGCAATGCCCGTAAGGCCGAGGAGAAGGGATGCTTGGCCGTAGACGGTCGTTCCTTCATCGACGGACGAGAACCCGAGCTCGCCATTGACGATCGAGGTTCGTATGGAGCGCGGCAGGTAGCGCCCACCGCTCTCCGTCGGTCGCATGGCGGTAGTCAGCCACTCGATCTGGTTTGCGGCGACGAAGGTGACAATCTGACGGAGATATGCATCAAGGCGGTGATCGTCGGACGCATCGTCTAAGTAGACGGCCTCCCGCGCGAGCGTATGGCCCAGGGCAGCTGGCGTAACGGAGTCGGTCCCCTCGATGAATCCTTTGCCTGACTCCAGGATAGGCGTTCCGGTCGCAAAGGGAAGGAAGACAGGGGCTCCGAAGCGCGGGGCCGAAGGGAGATCGGACAGTTCTGCGAACGTCGAAAGACTCTCTGCGAGGGACGTCTCACGATTCTCGCTTGTCGGGACTGCCGGTGCGTAGCGCAGCGATAGTCCGAGGCCAGACTCTCCGAGGAGGATTCCCAGGTTGGCGACGGAGACATCGTGCGCGGCCGATGATGCCGTCCAGTCGTTGGCGCCGAGCCGCGCGAGCTCCTCTAGGATGGTCGCAAGGCGCATGGCCTCGTCGGTTTGATAGGAGACGGTGGCTCGTTCGAGGATGCTCTCGTAGGCTTCTGTGGCCGTTTGGATCACCGTCTCGGCGCACGCCTCGCGCGACGGCTGTTCAATGCCCGCGAGATTCGTGTAGGTGAGTGTGACGCAATTCACGAGGCTTTGGCCGAGTGCCGTGCTCTCGTCAACACGCGCGGTCAGGCTCCATGTGAGGGCCTCCGCCGGCTCAAAGCGATCGAACAGCCAGGCAACCGTGCCGTCGCTCACGACGCCGACAGGATCGGCGGAGACGAGCGATACGCCCTCCGGCAGGCGGTCTTCGAGGAGAAGATTGGCGAACATCTCATCAGTCGCGTTCTCGGCGGTCACCGTGTATCGAATGAGGTCGCCCGGCTCGGCTCTTCGCTCCCCGTCCTCAGCGAAACGGGGACGGAGGCAGACGCTTCGATCGAAGACTGGTGCAAACTGATACTGATTCGGATCCTCCGATGAGTCGAGGGCGGATGTGAGCGCGCTCGAAGAGGGGAGCTGCAGCCAAAGGGCGTCGAGGATCCGATCGACGTGTCGAGCGAGGCGATCGCGTGTTTGTGCTCTCGCTTCATCGTCGAGCAGGTCGGCGGCGCGATCGATCGTGTCGACGGTCATCCCAAGATCGAGAGGCGTTACGCACCAGGCGAGTGTTTTGAGCTGGCTCGGATAGAGGAGGAGATCTCCATCCCAGAAGCGTGCCTCGATGGCGCCTAGCGACTCTGTTACCCAGACCGGATCGAGGGCGAGCACGTCGTGCGCGGCGATGAGCGCACGCAAGGCGCCGAGCTGTCCGAGAAGTGTGTCCGGCTCGCATGCTTCATCGCCCGTCGAGGCCGCCGCCGTCCAGCTCTCGTGGTAGACGCCGGGCTCCTCCCAGAGCTGACGCTGCAGGAAGCCGACTTCGTTGGTCAGGAGCGTCATCGCCCGATTCCGGGTTTCCGCGGGGACAGACAAGGCTGCGATCGTCTCCTCGAGCGCCGAGGCTGCTAGACCGAGCGTGCCTGTGGCGACCCTCCCACCGAGGACCCAGCTTCCGGTCTCCGGGGAGGCCTCGTCGACGAGCACGCGCTCCACCGTATCGAGGTGCACGCGCTCGAGCGTTGTCAGGACGTTCGAGAGGAGCGCCTCGGCGACCGAAGACCACGATGTCTCAGAGAAGGAGACTGCATCGACTCGTTCAGTGACCCGTGGATCGGCGAGGAGTTCATGCGTCACGCTGAGGCCGTAGAGGAGTGCGAGTTGGTCAAAGAGCGTGCTCCGGGCGTCGACGACGGTCCATTCACTCGGTCTCTCGGGTGCGAAGCGTGCGGCGTGCGGTACGTAATCGACGCCGTCGGGTCCGCTTGTCACGAGATCTTGCAGCGCAACGAGCTTCTGAAGAATCGCATGGAGAAGGATACTGGCCTGCAGATCGGCCTTCGGATCGTCGAGGTGGCCGAGTAGTTGGCCCAGCTCTTGGGCTTCGCGGAGGAGCGTCATGCCGACCGCCGAAGCAAGGATCCGATCATCGAAGGTTGTCGGGTTCCAGTCGAGGCTGGCCTCATCGTCCAGGCGCGGGCTTCCGGCAGCGTAGGGAACGGCAATCGGAGAGAGACCCGTTCCGAGCAGGGTTGCTGAGAGGGTCTCACTGAGATTTGGGATGTCGTCGAAGCCGACCCCAAGGTTCGAATGAAGAACGACGGCGAAGAGGTTCGCGTCCGCGTAGTCCTCGATCTGAGGCATCCGATCCTGGAGGACGTAGGCCGCGTACATCGAGATATCGGTCTGGTACCATGGATCATCGGTGCGGGCGTTACGTCCGGTGCACGGGGAAGCACCGTCCGGCACTTCGAGACAGAGGCGCTGCTGTAGGACCGGCGCGAGAGCCTCACCCGTTTCGTACCGTAGCGGTCCGATCGTCCCGCGGCCGCTTCCGACCGTCAGCTCGGCGCCGAATGGCACGGCGTTCGAGAGTTGAAGTGCGGCGGTGTCGACAATGCTTCTGACGAAAGCAGAGAGCCGGGACAGGACGTGCGCGCTTCGAGCCTCATCCGATCGAGCAGCGAGTTCGCGCAGCGCGCCGGTCGCCAGTCCGATCTCGAGTGGCGTGTAGCAAGCCGTGGTAGCCCCTTCGAAGAGATAGGCAGCGTAGAGGCCGCCTCCGGAATTGTCGATCCACAGCCGCTCTTCTAGAACATCGAAGGCGGATTGTGCGATCGTCACGAGGTCATCGCGCTCGCCAAACTCCGATGCAATGAGAAGGCCCCGAATCCCGGCCATCTGCTGCGCCAGAGCCCAGAGGTTGAGTTCGCGATCGACCTCCGGCGCGAGGAAGCGGCCGTCTTCCTCTCGGGAGAGCAGGTCCTCAGTTGCCACTGCGGCGAGGTGATGGACCCGCCCGGCATCGAACGGACTGACGACCTCTGCGGTCGCGTCGAGGGCGACGAGCAGCAGGCCAACATCTACGGTCGATGCCCTGCCGTCCTCGGCGAGGGCGTCGGCTGCGATGTCGAGATAGGTGCCCGACATGGCGAGATGTCGTGTCTCGATCGCCGTCAGGATCTCGCCGATCAGCTGGCTGGCGCGTGCGTGGAGGTAAGCGCGGAGACCCGGCTCTTCCGGCGACCAGGCGTCCGGGTTCTCCTGAATGAAGCGGACGAACTCGGCGAGTCCCCAGAGAAGCGAAAGCTGATCGAGAAGATAGGACGCATCGTCTTCCACGACCAGGCCGTCGGAATCCACGATGTGAACGTGTGGAACGTACGGGACGATGACGTTCTCTCGGATCGTGAGGTCTCCGTGGAGGGCTAGCACCTTGTTTGCCATCGCTTCGGCGAGGACGAGACCGACATACCGATCGAGCGGACGGCCGCTCTGCAGGAGTGATGAGGCCTCCATCGCCTGCTTGACGAGGCCCATGCCGAGAGCGCTACTGACGATTTCTTCGTCGACGATGGTCCAGTTTCCATACGGGCCGAGGATGCCGACCGAAGCGGTCGCGGCGCCGGGCGAGGACGTGTAAACCGGTTCGCCACCAGCGAACTCGAGAACGATCCAGCTTTCGCCCGCGGGTCGATCGTCCGGATCGAGGCCGGCACGACGTGCCAGCGCTGCAAGGCGGTCTTCGAGCGCCTCGATCGGACTTCGTGAAAGCGCGTCCGCGTGCTGTCGAATGCGAAGGCCGTCGGAGAGTGTGAGGCCGATTCGGGACAGTGCGTTAACCTGCAGGAGATTGTCGCGCGCGTAGTCCGCCGATTCTGCCTGCACAGTCCGCAGCCACGTGGGCAGGAGCATTTCCGGGAGCAAACTGCTTCCTCCACTGACCGCCCCGAGCAGCTCGAATTCCGCGGCCGCGTACATCGCAATGTCAGTCTGAAACCAGAGTCGATCAGCCTCGGCGAACGAGCTTTCGCAGATGCCGTCTCCCAGGACCTCGGCGCGTTTGCGCAGAACCGGGACCGGGATGATCTCTCCCCCCTCGCCTTGCACGACCGATGAGCGTGCGATGAGGTTGGCCTGGGACGCATCATCCGGATCCGTGTCGGATGGGACGAGAGCTTGCTGGTCCGGCGGGATCGGCGAACCGGAGCCATCATCGCCGAACGCGTGCATTCGGTTGATGTACAGGTTGCCGTCGAACAGGGGGCCGAGGACGACGGCATCGAAGCGAAGGACGATGCGATCGCTCGCCTGGAGCGTCGCGCCGAGAAGCCAGGTTAGGCCGATGCCCGAGGAGGGATCAGCGAACGTCGAGCCTCCAGGCCACTGCGCGAACGTCGAGCCGGCGTTGTACGCGAACTCGGGGGGCAGATCGTCGTCGATGCCGACAGCGTAGGCGGTCGCCGTACTCACATTACGTACGGTCAGCTCGAATCGGACGGTGTCCCCTTCCTCGATCCGGTTGTCGTTGACTCGCACGCCGTCGCGCCGGATCTCTGCGACCCTCTTCGTCGTGACGAGAGCCGGGGCCGCAACGCCGCCTATCAGTGTGACGTCATCTTGATCGTCGGGATCGTCATCCTCAGGAACGTCCCCGATACGGTTGGGTGAGATCGGGCGGCTGGCCGCGTCCTCGCCCGTCGCGAACAGCGTGTTGACGTAGTGGGTCCCTGCTTCGATCGTTCCTTCGATCGAGGCGGTGAAGCGAAGGGCAAGCTTGTCGCCCGGACCAAGATCGGCGTTCGTATCCCAGATCAACGTGGAGCCTGAAGCGCCTAACGGATCGGAGACATAGGCACCGATTTGGAGAGGCCACACGCCCTCGGTCGATCCAGGCTGGTAGTGGAACGGCGTTGGGAGCACATCGCGAAGGCCGACTCTGTATGCGTTTCCCGCTCCGACGTTCTCGATCTTCAGGTCGTAGATCACGAGATCTCCGGTCTCGATCGCCGTGGCCGGGCCGAGAGATCGGCCATCTCGGATAATGTTGAGGACGTCTTTGTGCGTGACGAGAGCGGGAACGGCACCGACCAGGGTCACGTTACTCGAATCGTCCGGGTCGTCGTCCTCGGGAACGAGATCGCTCGCGTCGGGTGGGATCGGCTTGCCCGTCGCGTCCTCTCCGGTGGCAGTGACCGTGTTGGTGTACGCCGAGCCCTGGACGATATTGCCAGTCACTCTCGTATCGAAGCGAAGGATCAGCTCTTCTCCCTCGTCAAGGTTTGCGTCGAGCGGCCACGTGAGACTCGGGCCGAGAGAGCCTGAGGGGGTGGCCGTCGACGAACCGCCCGGCCAGGCGGTGTTCGTAGCTCCTGCGTAGACGAACCCCACGGGGAGTACGTCCGCGAGATCGACGTTCTGCGCAGGTCCATTCCCGACGTTCGTGACCGTGACCTCGTACGTCACGAGGTCGCCCGGCTCGATTGTCCCTCCGGAGAGCGCTAGGCCGTTGCGGTTGATCGATGCGACGGTTTTCGTTGTCACCAGCGCTGGGGCACCGACCCGGACCGAGGCGATGCCTGTGTCGTCGGCATCGGGATCCTCTTCGTCATCATCGGACGTATCGCCGATGGAGGCGTTTTCATCCGGAATCTCAGTTCCGGCACCATCCTCGCCTGTCGTTTCGCCGACGTTCACCAGATCGAGCGCCGGCGGGGCAAACGGTGTGACGAGGACCGTGTACGTCGCGGTCAGGGTTCCGCCACCAGTGATGGTGGCGTTGAGTGTGGTCGTGAAGGTTCCGACTCCGTCTGGTACGGCGAAGGTTCCACTTGCCGAAGGGCTGTCCACGCTGTAGTTCCCCTGATCGCCCGGCGCATGGGTCTCGGTCTCGAGCCCGGCCGGAAGCACATCGGTGAACTCGACGGCGTACGCCGTCCCGAGCCCGACGTTTCGAATCGTGTATTCGTAGACAATGACGTCGCCGTACAGCACGGGGTCGACGATCCCGACGGACGCGCCGCCGCGGAGGACGTCGATCACGCGCTTGTTGACCGACAACGCGGGTACGACCGGCGCGATGATGGTGATGCCTGTGTCGTCGGCATCCCCGTCCTCCTCATCGTCGTCCGACGTGTCGCCGACGTCAGCGTTCGCGCCGGGAATCGGGTTTCCGGCACCGTCGACGCCCGCCGCCGCGGCGATGTTGATCAGATCGGTGCCCTGTCGCACGTCGCTCGTGACGAAGACGGTGTACTCAGCAACCAGTTGCCCACCACCGGCGATGGTTGCGGCGATTGCGGTCGTGAATGCGCCGACACCGTCGGTCAGGCCGAGCAGCGGGGCGTGGGTCACGGAAGGACTGCTCACATCGTAGGAGCCCGCGATCCCCGGCGCGTCGGTCTCGGTTACGAGCCCCGTCGGCAGGGTATCGGTGAAGTCGACAGCGTACGCCGTACCGAGCCCGACATTGCGGATCGTGTAGCGGTAGAAGACGACGTCGCCCGGTTCGACCGGTCCGACCTGTTCGGCCGGTCCTAACGGCCCGAGGCGCGATTCTTGTCGGATGATGTCCGTGATGATCTTGTCGACCGATAGGGCCGGCTCCTCGGTTCCGATCACGGCAATTCCGGTATCGTCGGCGTCCGGATCCTCGGCATCGTCGTCGGACGTGTCGCCTATGGCCGGATTCGTGTTCTCGTCAGGGATTTCGGTTCCGAACCCATCAAAACCAGTCGCTTCGGCAATGTTGACGAGGTCGACACCCTGGATGATCTCACTCGTGATCAGAGCAGCGAACTCAGCGGTCAGAGATTCTCCGCCGGCGATCGTGGCATCGATCGACGTGGTGAAGGCGCCGACGCCGTCGGTCAAGCCGAGGAGCAGGGCGTCGGTCACGGATGGACTGCTCACGTCGTAAGATCCCGCGATCCCCGGCGCGTCGGTCTCCGTGACCATCCCCGCAGGGAGTGTGTCGGTGAATTCAACGTGGTAGGCGGTGGCGGCGCCTACGTTTCGGATGACGAATTGGTGGAAGACGATGTCGCCTGGCTCGACCGGTTCGCCGGAACCCAGGCTGCCTTCGCCGGGGCGAACGATGTCGGTGATCGTCTTGTCGACCGAGAGGGCCGGCTCGGCGACGCCGAGCACCGTAATCCCGGTGTCGTCGGCGTCGGGATCCTCGCTGTCCCCGTCAGAGGTGTCTCCGAGCCCGGGGTTCTCGCCTGGGATCGGCGTTCCGTCGGCTGCCTCGCCGGTTGTCGCGGCGACGTTAATCAGGTCCGTTCCCTGTTCGACGCCCGAGGTGGCGATCACGGCGTAATCGGCGACCAGCGTCTCCCCACCGAAGATGGTGGCGGCGATCGACGTGGTGAAGGCCCCGACTGCGTCGGGGATGGCGAGTGTTCCGCTCGCCGCGGGATCGGAGACCGCGTACGAGCCGACACCCCCTGGTGCGTCCGTTTCGGTCACCAGCCCCGCCGGCAACGTGTCCGTGAAATCGACGTCGAATGCAGTGCCGGCCGCCACGTTGGTGATCGTGTAGCGGTAGAAGACGACATCGCCCGGCTCGATCGGTCCCGTCGTTCCGATGCTTGCCCCGTCGCGGAGGATGTCGGTGATGATCTTGTCGACCGACAGGGCGGGGCATGGACAGGTCGCCGTCGCCTCCTCGACGTTGTTCGTTTCATCGCACTCGCAGACCTCGTCACCTTCGTCGATGATGACGCGAATCGTGTGTTCGACACCGCAAGAGACGGGCGCCGTCAGGATGTCGACGGGCAGCGTCTCCGCTGGCTCAAGCGAGATCACGGATGTGTCGATTGGCGTCCCGTCGAGGAGCACGTGCAACGTCACGTCGCCCGACGCTTCATCGCCGTCGTTGGCGACGGTCGCCGTGATCCTGATCGTCCCATCTGGCTGGCAGGCCGCGGCGAAGGCGCTGATCACGAGATCGGGATCGGAGACGCTGAAGTCAACGTCGGTCGTGTTCGAGCTATCAGTGCATTCGCACAGCTCATCGTCGGGATCGATTATCACCGTGATCGACTTTGGCCCGCAAACAAGCGGCACGTCCAAGGGAACCGATACGACGGTGCTCGCTCCGGCGGCGATCGCGGGCGTGGTCGCCTCACCTGTAGCGTCGCCGGTGATCCGAAGTACGACACCCGGAGGCGCGTTCCCGAACCCGGCGTTCTTGACCGTCACGTTTGCAGTCCCCGCGTTGCACACGTCGGGAACGTTGACGTTGACGCTGGTGATCGCGATGTCGGGAAGCGTCAACGCGAAGGGGCCGACGCAGAGTGTGTTGTTGTCGCCGCTGCACTCGCAGACCACGTCGTTGTCGTCGACTTCGATCCGCACGGTAACCTGTGTGACGGCACAGACATCGATGGGGCGGATGCGGTCGACGTCGCGGGCGGACGTTCCTCCGCCGGACGCGATGTCGACGGCCGTCCACGTCTCGGTGAACGTATCGATCTCGTCGCCGGTGCAGTCGGCGCCATCAAACAGCCGGAAGCGGACACTGATGTCCCCAGTCACCGGATTGCCACAGCCGTCGTTGCGTAGCGTGACCGGACCCTGAACGCGGATCTGCCCATCGGCTGCACAGGTGACGGCCAGATCCGCCGAATCAGCGACGAGATCGGGAAGCGTGATCGTCCCGTTGAGGACGGCAGCATTGTCGTCCTCCGAGCACTCGCAGACGGCATCGCCCGTGTCGAGGGTGGCGGTGATCGCGTACGTGCAGTTGGCGCAGGAAACACTCCAGTTATCGAGGGTCAGCGTCTGAGGGCTGTTGTCCTCCAAGTCGAATTGGCCCCCGAGGCCGACGAACGTATCGCTGACCGAGAAGCCGGAATTCGGCTCCGTCACGGTGATGGCGAAGTTCTCGCTGATCGGCGCATCGCCATTGCCCTGGTTGCGAACGGTGATCTGAAGCTGGCCTGATCCTGGCGTGATGCCGTCCCCCTCGCAACTGAAGACGGGTACGATGTCGGCCGGGCTGATCGTCAGATTCGGCACGCGGACCGTCGACTGATCCTGGGCTGCCGCGCTGTACTCGCAACTTGGTGCGGCCAGTGCACCGCATCCCCAAGTGGCAACGGCCGTGTTTCTGCGAATCGATCGAGAGCAATCGTTCGATGGCTGAATTGCGTGAGCTGTGACTGTCGTGGAGAGGGATTCTCCCGGCGCGAGACTCACATCTGCCTCCCATGTGATCACCTGGCCAACTCGGGCGCCGACATCGACGGTTGCCGGCGTCTCGTCGACGAGATCGGTAAAGGAGTCGATGACCAGAGACGATCCGAGTGTGTCAATGAGGCGGACCCAGTCGGCGACGCCCGTGCCGGTGTTGGTTACGGTCACCGTCCAGGTCACCGTATCGCCAGTATCGTAGCAGTTGAGATTCAGGTCTGTGTCGAGCGGGGGGGTCTTGTCGACCGTTAGGACGGGAAGAAGGCTCGTTAGCCTGACTGATGTCGTCTCATCGTACTGCGTGATGCCGCAGCAATCGCGGAAGGAAACGGTGATGGCAATGTCGGTATCGTCGAAGTAGCAGTCCGCGGCCACAGAGAAGGTGAGCGTCAGCGTTTCTCCTGGGCCGAGATCGGCGCTCAGATCCCACGTGAGATCGGGCCCGGGCGTGCCGGACGGAGGATCCGTCGAGCTTCCGCCGGGCCACGTCGCCGACGTGGGGCCGAGATAGGTCAACGGTGCCAGAAGATTGATCTCAAGGTCGACGTCGGTCGCCGAGGCCGTGGTGCTGTTGTTGGTGATCATCAGCGTCAGCTCCGTGGTGCTGGCGCAGGCCTCGATCGTGTCAGGCGACAGAGAAGCAGCCAGATCGAGGGGCGGACGCCGGGTGGCCGAGATCGTGGCTGTGTCTGGAGACGTTGTTGTGCAGTCCGCGTCAAACGACTCGGAATCCCCGACATCGTCTCCGCACCCCCAGGTTGCGATGACATCAATGTCAAGCGCTTCACAATCGGTCGGTCCAACGGTGGCCTGGGCAGTGACTTGCAGCGTTGCTGTTGCGCCGACCGGGAGGTCCTCGAACTCCCAGTAGATCTTTTGGCCCCATCCTCGATCGGTTCCGCCGTCCGCCGGTCCGTAGATCGGGTCCCCTTGAGAGCTAACGTACGTCAGCCCATCACCGAGGATGGCCTCGACCTGAATGACGGCGAGTGCGACGGTGCCTGTATTGACCACATCGATCTCCCAGGTTGCCTCGCCACCACAGTCGAGTGCCTCGCCTGGCGCCGGATCGATCTGTCGGAGCGTTGTCGAGAGGCTGGCTGGTTCGAGCCCAAGCGAGAATGTTCCGGTATTGGACGTGTGGAAGTTCCCGCACGGATCCTCGTAGCCAGCCTGGAACGAGAGATTCCCTCCCGTGAAGCCGCAGAAGGCCGTGTAGTTGAACCGAATCTCGATGACGTCCTTCGGATCGGCGGAGGCGAGTTCGGGTGTCTCCGTCGAGGTCCAAGTCAGCGTTTGCCCATCGATGTCCGGCTCGCCGGTCCGAGACCAGGAACCGCCATTGACTCGCACCTCCGGGTAGAGCTCTTCCGGCGGTCCTGTGAGATAGGTGAGTCCGTTCGGTAGCGTCACAGTATTAACGATTCCGTAGACAGTCGAGACACCGGCGTTCTTGACGATCGTTGTGGCCGAATTCTTCGCACACATCGGAACTGGTGTTGGGCTGAACGTCGTTGCAATGAGATTCGCCGGAGGAACCACGACGATCGAGTCGTCGGTTTCCTCCGCCTGACAGTCCGATCCGCCACAGCCCCAAGAAACCTCGACGTGGTTCGTGAGGTCGTCGCACGCATCTAGGGTTGCGGCGAACGTGATCGTGATCAACTCGCCTGGATCGACTTGATCGAAGAGGAAGGTTGCGCCGTTGATCGGGCTGCCCAGATGATCCTCGTTGGCCGTCATCGTCGCGCCGGCCGGATCGGTGTTGTCCGAGTCGAAGACGAGCCCGCTCCCCAGCGTGTCATCGACCCAGACGTTGTAGGCGGCGGCGTTCCCCGTGTTGTGGACGACGAGCGTCCACTCTACGCCGCGTGTGGTAGCGTAGAGGATCTCGGGCGACTTGCGGGTGAAGACGTTGGCCGAAAGGGACAAGAGCGCCTCATCGGCGTCACCCGTCGAGCAGGCGTCTGGCGGCGTGCCGTAGCCAGTGCCGTCGCTGTCGGTTACGTCGTCATGGCAGAGGTCGTCGAAGATGGCGACGACGGAGAGATCGGCGTAAGGCCCGCTGCATGGAATGCTGACGTCGAACGTGATCTGTGCAGTCTCGTTCTCGTTGTCGAACAGGTCGGCGTACCGCCACTCATACGTGTCGCCATCTACGTGTGGACCTGTACACGTCGTACCGTCGGTTGGGCTGTGCGTCCCGCCGCTGCAGTCGGCGCCGGAGAAGTCGAGAATCGAGGCGCTGTTGTTCGTGAGCACAAGGCGCGTGTCGTACGGCTTGGCAAGCGCCGACGTTCTGGTCAGGGTGATCGTGACCGGATACGTCGCACAGAACTCCTGGATCTCTGGAATTCCCCCATGTGGAGGAGGACCTGTGATTTCTACGTTCATGGCCGGCGGCTGGGCAGTGACTACCTGCCTCTGGGTCGGATCTGCATACATCGTGCCGCAGAATCCGATCGCCGTCGGCGTTCCGATGAGGTCGATTCCCGCATTGAGTGGGTAGCTCGTCGCCTGACAGCTGGGATCATCGAGGCCGAGGACGGTCATCGTGTACGCATACACGACCGTTCTGTTCCGCACCGATCGATCGTCGTCGAGCTGGATTCGGAGCTGTCCGCCTGGCGTGCCGTCGTCGAGAGACAGAATCGTCGTTGGTGTGCCGTCGACCGTGACCACCGCCGGCGCTGCAGGCGGGACCGGTCCGTACTGGAGATCGTCGTTCCCATCAAGGAAGTAGACGAATTCGCCCAGCAGGAGGTCGTCGAGCGCGGCGTAGTCGAAGAACGTGTAGGTATGCGTGACGCCGATGGCGTACGGATCAGCCCCGTCTGCACAGCGGATGGTCGTTGTGGGCGCGAGTTCCATCGTCGATGTGAAATACTCGATGTCTCCGTAGCCTTCGCAGAGGATGGTCGTATCGGCGCTCGCCGTGCTGATGATCGGACAGCCGCAGCAATCGGTCCCGGTGGCTGTCAGGCTGTTGGCATCGGAGCCGCCGCCCGGCTGGGCGCAGTAGCCACAGTTGCTCGGTGCTTGGAGCTGAATGGTCTCATCAAACGGAGGATCGGCGGGGTCGTAGGCCCACGTGATCGTGCGTGCATCCCCGTCGACCGTCCCGCCGGCCGGATCGACGACAGTGAAGCCTTCCGGGTAGGTATCGACGATCGTAACGGGTCCGGGGCTGCCCCCGCCGCAGTCGACGCTGCCGGTGTACTCGACCTTGATGTCGTAGGCACCCGTCTCGCCCAAGTGGAGGGGGGAATTCAGGGCCGTCTTGCTAACTGATAGCGTGGGGCCTGGTTCGGACGAAAGAGTCGAGAACTGTGGATAGGCGACAAACGGGATGCTGCAATCGTTGGTGTAGGTGAGCTGGAACGTGTTGGAGCCGCTCGGGCCGGGGCCGCACCAGTCGACGTCTGGATGGAGGACGTAGAATGTCAGATCGAACGTCGAGTTCGGCGGGATGTCGGGAATCAAGAAGCAGCGGGTGGCATATGTTGTGTCCGCCGGCAAGCGTGCCGGATCAACTTCGAGATAGGCGAAATCGCAGCAGAGTTTGACATTGCGGGCCGTTCCCGCGCCGCTGTTGGTGATCTGGATCAGGCCGGCGGTCTCGTCGGTGCAGTAGCCGACTGTGACGTTCGGCGGCGTGAATGAGAGGGCTGGATTATCAACGATCAAGTTCAGAGATGCCGTTGCCGTTCCCTCGTCGATCGCGGTGTCGAAGCAGATGTCGGACGGTCCACAGCCAAAGGCGGCGTCTACGTCGTTGTACAGGCCCTTGCAGGCGATAACTTCAGCCGTCAGATCAACACTCTCAGATTCTCCAAGTGGAATCGAGCTGACGTCCCAGGTGGTCGTCTGACCGGCATTCGATCCTCCGCCGGTCGATGAGCTGTAGGCAAGCCCCGGCCCAAGAACGTCGGTGATCGTGACGTTGTCGACACGCCCGAGGCCCGTGTTCTCGACGGTGATCGTCCAGGTGACCAGGTCACCGACGCGAGCGTCCTGCAACGACGGTGTCTTGGAGACGACGATGGCGCCGGGGAGAATCTCGATGGATACTGAGCTGACGTTCTGGAGAGGCACGCCTGGATCGGCGCAATCCTCGTAGTTGACGGTAACCTGTTCCGTGCCGGAGACGGCAGCGCAGCTGGAGACCAAATCATAGGCGATGGTGATCGACTTGGTGGGCGGGAGGGTGTAGGGCTCCCCGAGAAGCGTATCAATGTCCCACGCGCTGGCTGTCGGGTCATCGTTCAGGATCGTCGAGTCGTGAAGCGTGATGACCGTCGAGCCGGGGACGTAGTCGACGCCGGACTCCGTGTAGCTGCGGGTGATCTCGAGCAAGCACGCGCTCAGCGTGACGCTCTGGTTGGTGATCGTCGTCGTGAACGTTGCCGTGTCGCAGTAGTTCATCTGGTCCGGACCGACGATCGTCTGGGCACGGAGGCCCAGCCCGACGGCAAGCAGAAGGACTCCGAGCCAGTAGGCATGGAATCGTCTTCGGCGCGCCGCCGACGGCCTCACGGGCGACCTCCTTCGCCCTTCTCGACATCAACTTGGAGGAAGCCTTCCTCCGGCCCAAGGTCGTAGGGCCAAGCGATGAAGACTTCGGGCTTCTTCGCGCGCGTGAGTGAGAAGGGGACGAGAAGGTTCAGCGGGTCGCCCGCTCCCTCTTCGGCCACCTCTTGGATCAGCAGTGTGTGGTCGCCGAACGGCACGTCGCGGAACGAGAACTGGCCTGTCTCATCTGTGACCACGGCGTTCTCTCTGTCGCCGTCGAGGATGACAATGAGTCCGGCGGCAACGCGGTCTTCGTCGTCGAACTCGCCATTCTCATTGACGTCGCCGTAGACGACGCCCTTCAGTCTCGTAGAGATCTTGATGACGGCGAACTCGGCAAGCGCATTCTCTCCACGGCCCAGGTCTACGGTCAGTTCCGTGACGAGCGCGGAGAAGCCTCGACTCTCGAGTGCCAGCACAGACGCCGCGGTCAGCGCGACATCCCACGCACCCGCGTCGAGTTCAACCGAAACTCGACCGTCGGGCGCGGTGGTCAGCGTCTCACCGGCGATCACGACGTCCAGCCCCGGGAGGCTCGGCTCCCCGGCAGACCAGACGCCGTCCCCGTCGAGGTCTTCGAAGACATGAGTCTGGAGCGTCTGTTGGGCATCGATCCGGATCAGCGCAGTGTCGGTGTCTGAGCCGCCAGCCGGCTGACCGCGGTAGAGATCGCGAACTTCGAGGACAGCGCGGCCGAGGTAGGCCTCATCGTAAGTCACCGAGTACTCGTCGTCCTTGAGCCAGTCGGTGTCGAATCGCCCGTCGTCGTCCAGATCCCACCGGTACTCGAGGCGATCGCCGAGATCCGGATCGGTACTAAACCTGGCGCTCAACTCGATTGGCTCCCCGACAATCCCTTGGTAAAAACCACCGGCGTTTGCTGTCGGCGAGTGGTTCTTGCGGAGTACGTCGACATCGACCCATCCGATGCGCGTCGCGCCGCACGGGTCGCGGGCGACGTAGGAGAACCGATCCGGGCCTTCGTATCTCGCGGTGGGCGTGTACCGGATCTCGTCTCCGACGATCGTGGTCGTCCCGTGGGCCGGGACACCGACGGAATCGAGCACCATCGGGCCTCCTCCGGAGTCGGAGTCGTTGGCCAGGACGGCGATGAGGACGGCTTGGCCCTCGGGAGTCTCTGCCTCGTCGTCGCCCACACTCGGCATCGGGGAGGAAATCGTCACTGTGACCGCTGCCGTGTCGCTGCTTCCGCCGGGACCGTCAACCTCGTAGGTGAAGGTGTCCGTTCCGCAGCCGTCGAGGTTCGGGGTGTAGCGAATGACGTCTCCGACGATCTGCGCCGCCCCTTTGGACGGTCCGCTGACAATGCCGTTAATCGTGAGGGATCCGCCGGAGACATCGAACGTGGTCGAGTACGTCGTCGTCCCGGTGCAAGAGCACCCCGTCGTTGGGGCCGGACTCGCGCTTGGGCAAGGGATCACATTGGTCGCCGTCGCTCCGGCTGCGACGTAGACATCGTTTGACAGGACCGAGATGTCGACGCTGGATCCGCGGTTGACGCTTCCTGAGTCATCGGACGCGGCCAGGCCGCCTCCGCCGAACTCGATTCCGTACGTCCCGACGACCTCGAGGGCACACAACGTCTCGGCATCCAGGTCCGCCACGTGCTCGATGTCCAGTGTGTGGAGCCCAACTGAGGGGATCCCAAGATCCCACGTGCGCTCGTTCGTGCCGGGATTGGGGTAGAGGCCGCTGATCTCTCCCATGTTTTGACCGTCGATCCAGATTCGCGCAACGTCGTCGTTGGACGTGCCCCCGTTGTCGTAGACCCGAACTGTAACGCCGGCGATATTCAGGAGGCCGATGCACATCACGAGAAGCCCACCGAGAAGAAGCGTCCGCCCTGCCCTTCGCCCTGCCATGATCCAGCCCCCTGTGGCGATACTCCCTGTTGGGACTCGAGCGTAGCACAAAAATGGAAAGCCTGTGTGTGACGTGAATCACACATGGCCGAGGCGGCTCGGGCCGACGCAGTCGGAAGGGATCAAGCGGGATGCCCTTCGCCCATGGTCATTGTTGCACTCGTCGCGCAGTTCCATGTTACTCTCGCCCGAGGAGACGGAGCACTCGAACGCGCGAGCCATACAATCGCTTCTTTCAGGGAGGGTCATGGGAAGCGAATCACGAAAGGGTCTCGAAAGCGAGATACGAAAGGTGGCGGAGAGATTCCGCGATGTCGTCGAGTGGCAATGGGATGGACGTTTCGGGACGGCACTGGCCGAATTCACGATCGAGCACAGAAGCTCGATCCTCGGGATCCTCGAGGAGGTCTTCGCGTGCAAGTGGGATTCAGCCGGTGTCACAGAGGCGCCGGACGTGGTTCGGAAGATTGCGAAGGGCCTGGGAGGGCTCATGTCGGGACAGCTCTTGCTGGTCTCCGATCCGGACGCGACGCCGCTCGTCTACTGCGCCTGGTGGCCGTGGGGCAACGGACGGACCATCTCGATTCGGATCGGCCTGTTCACTGAGACGATAGACGCGGAGAAGAAGGGAGCGTTGACGGTGGCGCTCAAGGCTGCGTTCGGCGTTCCCTAGGGTACTTTCCTTTATCGAGAGCAAGGCCAATAGACACGCGGCGACCCACTCGAGGCCGCCGCGCGGGTGTTTGTCCGGGCCGTAGCTGCTTCTAGGGTGTCACGGCGATCGGCACCAAGATGGCCTCGCCCTCTCCGTAGATGATCAGGAAGGTGTAGGCTCCTGGAGCCAGGTTGGCGGTGCCGATGTCGAGTACGTACTTTCCTCCGCTCTCGTGCCGCCCGGCGAAGGAGTATCGGGAGAGATCTGTCGATCCTCCTTGACAGGTGAATCCGGGTCTCGTAACGCTGATCCAAGGCCAGCCGGTGTTCCGCCGATCCTGGCGCGAGAGATCGAAGCTGACCTGCGGAACTTCGCCTTTCTGAACCGTCGTTGGCACGACTTCGGTGTAGAGTTCCAGATTCTCCAGGTCGGGCGAGTTGTGGCCGCCGGGTGTCGCACGCAAGGGGCGTCCGCTCTTGTCCCGGCCGCCGGTGACGATTCCGAGGTTCGTGTGCCAATTTCCTAAGACGTCCGGACCCAGAGGATCGATTCGCTCCATCGTCCCGAACGTGCTCGCGTTCCCGGCAACCCAGCCGGTGCGGCCGAGATTCGGCGCGTTGGCGGTGTCGACGACCTCGCCCGACGCGTCGATCAGCATCACGATGTCGCCGCCGTCCGACAGTTCGAGCAGGAGAGCAGAGGTTGTGTCGTAGACGAGGTCGGCTTTTGCGTCAGCGATCGTGTCATCGCGCCTGCGTTCGAGCGTGAAGTACCCATCTTTTTGGAGGCTCGGCTCTCCGGCGATGACCCAGGCTACACCTTCGGGCGATTCTCTTTCGAATCGAACGGTTGGAGGCGTAGTCGCTACGAGCTCATCGCACACGGCCGTCGCCGCACCCTCGAGGGTGCCGGAGAGCTCGATCGTCCTCCAATCCTGGTCCTCGGACGTCGTGGCGTGCGTGGGCCGCCAACGCAGGATCCATCCGGACAGGGCGACAGGCGTGGTGCCGAGGTTTCGCAGCTCGATCCACTCGTCGCGCGGATCGGTCGACGTTCCCGCCCAGGCGATCTCGCTGATGATGACCTTCCCTTCGCAGGACGCGGCGTCGGTTGCGCCGCCACGGCCTCCTGCCAGCACGCCGACCGTCACCGTGGCCGAATCAGTGCCGCCGCGGCCATCCGAAATCGTGTACATGAACGTGTCGCTGCCGGTGTAGCCAGGGTCCGGTGTGTAGGTGAGCATGCCGCCGTCGATGCGCACGGATCCACCGGCCGGGTCGGAGACCGACGAGATGAAGAACGGATCGCGATCGGGGTCTTCGTCGTTCGCCAGAACCGGAATCGAGATGGGTTCGCCTTGGTTCGTCGCGCCACTGTCATCCTGCGCGACGGGCGGGTCGTTCACGCCGGCGACGGCGATGAAGACCGTGGCCGTGTCCGTCCCGCCTTGCCCGTCGGAGACCGTATAGGTGAACGAGTCGACGCCGTTGAAGTCAGGATCGGGCGTGTACTCGATCTCGTTTCCGAGGTTCTGAACCGCGCCGTTCTCCGGGACGCCGACGGACCCGACGGTCAGTCCGTCACCGTCCGGATCGCTATCGTTCAGCAGCACGAGAATGGTCAACGCAACACCCTCGTCCGTGTTCGACGTGTCATCCTGCGCGATCGGTAGATCGTTGACTCCGGCAACCGACACCGTGACGGTCGCGGCATCCGTCCCTCCGTTTCCGTCGGAGATGGTGTACGTGAACGCGTCAACCCCTTGGAAACCGGCGTCCGGGATGTACGAGACGCCGGTCCGCGTGTTGAGCACCGTTCCGTTCTCCGGCTGCGTGAATGTCTCCACCAGAAGAAAGTCTCCGTCGGGATCGCTGTCGTTTTCAAGGATCAGGATGCTGACCAGCGTCTCTTCGTCGGTCGACGTGCTGTCATCCTGCGCGATCGGAGGATTGTTAACCGGATTCACAACGATCGTGACCTGGGCTGTGTCGGTCGCGCCCTGTCCGTCGGAGACCGTGTACGTGAACGAGTCGACGCCGTTGAATCCAGGATCTGGCGTATACGCTACGAAGCTTCCACTGCTGCTCACTGTGCCGTGCGCTGGTCGGCCGACCGACTGGATGCGAAGGTCATCGCCATCAGGGTCGCTGTCGTTCTCCAGAGCGGCCACTGTGATCGGAGTATCCTCGAGCGTCGTCTGGATGTCGTCTTGCGCGGTCGGTGGGTCGTTGGTCGGAAGAACGACGATCGAGACGGTCGCCGTCGCGGTTCCGCCGTTTCCGTCTATGATGGTGTAGGTGAACCCGTCCGGTCCTGCGTAGTTCGGAGACGGCGTGTAGATCACGCTCTTCCCGGTCGGGACGGCCGTTCCATGACTCGGCCGTGTTACGGACTGCACGGTGAGGGCGTCCCCGTCCGGGTCACGGTCGTTCAGAAGGACGGCGATCGTACTCGGCGTGTCTTCGAGCGTTGTCGACGCGTCATCGGCCGCGTTTGGCGGGTCGTTCACGAGCGCCACAAAGACCGTGACGGTTGCGGTGTCGGTCCCGCCGTTTCCGTCGGAGACCGTGTACGTGAACGTGTCGGTGCCGTTGAAGCCAGGATCGGGTGTGTAGACAACATCGGCTCCATTGCTGACCACGGAGCCGTCAGCCGGCTGGGTGACCGACTGAACGACGAGGTCATCGCTGTCGGGATCGGCGTCGTTGGCGAGAACGTCAACGGTGACCGACGTGTCTTCATCGGTTGCGCCGCTGTCGTCTTGGGCGGTCGGCGGGTCGTTGACCGGACTGACCGTGACCGTCACCGTAGCGGTGTCGGCGCCTCCGTTTCCATCGGAGATCGTGTACGTGAACGTGTCGGTACCGTGGAAGTCGGGGTCGGGGGTGTAGACGACGTTCGCGCCGTTGTTGACGACGGTCCCGTTTGATGGGGCGCCGACCCAGTCCACCGAGAGCGAATCGCCCTCGGGATCCGTGTCGTTGGCGAGCACGTCGATCGTGATCGTCGTATCTTCGGCGGTCGTGCCGGAGTCATCATATGCTGCCGGTTCGTCGTTCATCGGCGCAACCACGATGCTGACGATCGCGATGTTGGAGTTCTCAGTTCCGTCGAACGCGTAGTAGCTGAACGAGTCGCTCGTCGTCTCGCTTCCGTCATGGATGTAGGAGAACGATCCATCAGGGTTGAGCGACAGTGTCCCGTGCGAGACGTCTGAGACGAGAACCGCCGAGAGCGGTTCCCAAGGGCTCGTGACGTCGTTGGCGAGGATGCCGGGGGTACCGACAGCGAGCGTCTCACCCTCGGCGACCGAGTACAAGTCATCGATTGCGAGCGGCGGATCGTCGCACATCACGTCGACGGTGACTGTCGCCTGGTCGGAGATTGCACCATCATCATCATCGACGGTGTAGCGGAAGCTATCCAAGCCACAGCTACCCGGGTCAGGCGTGTACGTCACGACGCCCGTCGCCGGATGAACACTCAACTGGCCTTCTGCAGGGCTCAATGTGATCGTGACGGACGAGGGGTCGATCGTACCGTCGGAGTCCGAGTCGTTGGCGATGACGTTGATGCCGATCGACGTGTTCTCGTCAGTGTATGCCTCATCGTCGGCCGCAATCGGCGGGTCGTTGCAGATCACGGTGACCGCGACCGTGGCCTCGTTGGACACCGCATCGTCGAAGTCGTGGACCATGTACGTGAATTCATCAGTTCCGCAGGTGTCGGGATCCGGCGTGTAGGCGACGACGCCTGTTGCCGGGTCGACGTCGATCGATCCCGCGCCGGGGCCGGAGATGATGGTCACGGTCGTCGGATCGATCGCTCCATCGGGATCCGCGTCGTTGGCCGTGACATCGATGTTCGTTGGGTTATTCTCGTCCGTGGTTGCCACATCGTCGTTCGCGATCGGGGCATCATTCGTCGGCAACACGTCGATGGTTACCGTGGCTGTGTCGAGGCCGCCGGCGCTGTCCTGAATGGTGTAGACGTATGCGTCGATCCCATCGAAGTCCGCCCGCGGAACATACGTTATGGTTCCATCGCCGTTCAACGTGGTCGATCCGTGTTCCCCGTCGGTGAGGCTGATGATCGACGTGGGCGTGAGTCCGAGAAGATCGTTTGCCAGGATCGCGGTAGTCACCGGAGTTTCCTCGTCGGTCGTGTCGGTGTCATTAGAGGCGTCAAGGGGCAGGGTCACCGCGTAGCTCGTGAATTGGTCGCCCGTGCATTTCGATCCCGGGCCGTAATCCGAACAGACACCGCTTTGGCAGTTGGACACGGGGTCGAGCTTGTTGTCGACGGACCACATGACCTTGATGTTCTCGAGTACGAGGGTACTGCCGCACGGAAGCGAGATCGTGCCCAGATAGATGTCGGAGTAGATCCCCTTCGACGGAACGTTGAAAGGCTTACTCACCAGATCTTGCGCGGCGAGTTCCCCGTCGATGTAGACGTCCGTTACGAAGCGAACGCAGTACGACTTGTTTCGGTTGAACTGAAGGGACGCCCAGAGCACCGCGTCTACGTTTCCGCCAGGCGAACACGAGCCGAGAACCTCGGCGGTGACTTCGAGAAGCTCTACATCGTTTGCCGTGCATCCGCTAATGCAGCGTGGCCACGTTTGGGATAGGCCCGTCAGGGAGGCGAGCGTGAGAATGACCAGCAGGAGCGCGATGATGCCCCCGAGTCGATGAAGGTCTAGACTGCCAACACCTCCGTCTTCGCTTCGGCCTCTGAACATAGTTCCTCCTATGTCTCCGTACGGTTGGTAGCCCAGCGGCCTTCTTCGGGGCCGTCCGGCACTGAGAGCGCCATCGAGGCCCACGGAGGTCTGTGGCTTTGCGTCCCACTCTCACGAGCGGTTTGCCTTTCACAGCCTGCGGTATCGATCAGACTTCGCCCCGTCTTCCGGGGCGTCCGTTATTGTTCCTTGTTTCCGCCGTTCCTAGCTCCTGATTGACCTCGGATCTAGGTGATTGATAGCGCATTATATCATGCCTCCATACTAAGCGCTGTCCTCTTCGCAATCCTGCTGCTCAAGAGGCACGAGGGATTGTAAAGAAGGCACCTGGAAGGACGATCTCTGTCCGCTGGTGCAGGGAAGCCTGCCCTATCGCTCGATTACCGCGTTACCGAGAGTAAGGCAACGGCACAGTCGATAGGGGTATGGAAAAGGAGTGCGCGATGTATCGCAGTTCGGCGCGGAAGTTCGTTCAGGGCGTGTTGAGTCTTCTCGACGAGGGGCGAGACGTCACGTTCGAGCAGGCGGAGGATCTAAAGGAGTTCACGATCGAGAAAGTGCTCGACATGCTGCGCGTGGACAAAACACACCAGATTCGAGACGGTATGCCCGTAGAAGACTGGGATGAGATCATGGCGTACGTCGGGCGATTCACCACGGCGCATGGGCCCCAGGCGCTTCACTTCTACGACGCCAAGATCGAGAAGAGCTTCCTGTGTTGGTTGGCGGCGACCGGCGTTGAGCTGCTCATGGATCTGTAACGAATCTCACAACGCCTGGTTTCGAACGCCCGGCGTCTGAAGCACGAGAGACCCGTGCCGGGCGCGGCGCCCGTGTTCCTGGGATACTAGGGCTTGGCTGATCCCGCAGGAGGTGGCGAGTTGGAGCGACGAAGCGAGCGACACGGTTCCACGGGTGGTGGCGACGCGGGGCGACCTACCGAGGAGGGCGTCTCGTGGGCGCCTCTCACCGATTTGATCCGGTACGCGATCAACGGAATCTATCAGTGTACGGATGACGGGGAGTTTCTCTCCGCGAACCCAGCATTCGCGCGGATGCTCGGCTACGACTGCGAGAACGACCTTCGTCGCACCAACATCACCGAACACTACGCGTCGGCCAAGGACGCGATCATCATCGATCGTCGGTTGCGCGATCAAGAACGGATCGAGGGACTCGAGCTGACCCTCAAAGGGAAGGACGGACCTCTCGTCGACGCGATCCTCAACGCTCGCGCGGTTCGGGACTCGGACGGGAACCTGATCTATCAGGAGGGGATCCTGACCGACATCTCCCATCTCAAGCGTCAGGAAGAACAGCTTCTCCACTTGGCAACGCACGATCCACTGACCGGTCTTCACAACCGTCGCGAGTTCAACGCGATCCTCGAGCGGCATCTCTCTCGCGTCAAACGGTATTCGGGGTATGGCGGTCTTCTCTGGATGGATCTCGACGGCTTCAAGGAGATCAACGACGGGCTTGGTCACAAGGTGGGTGACGAGCTTCTTGCGAGCCTCGCACACCGGATGAAATCTACGGTTCGTGAGTCGGACGTCCTTGCCCGACTTGGTGGCGACGAGTTCGCCATCCTCTATCCGAACGTCGATTCCACACAGGCGCAGATCGCGGCGACGAGGCTCCTGGATGCGATTCGCCAGCACACGGCCGTCATCCAGGGCCAGTCGATCCGAACAACGGCGAGCATGGGCATCGTCCTGTTTCCCGAGCACGGGATGGACGCGACGGAGCTTCTCATGCAGGCCGACATGGCCATGTATCGAGCGAAGGAGCAGGGGCGCAACCGTTTCTGCGTCTACACTCCGGAGGAGGGACCGCTCAAGGCGTCCGAAAAGAGGATCGACTGGCTTCGCACGCTCCGTGAGGCGCTTGAGAACGATGGCTTCGTCCTCTACGCCCAGCCGATCATCGATCTGAGGAGCAACGAGATCATCCGCTACGAAATCTTGATCCGCCTCCTCGACAAAGATGGAGGCATCATCCCCCCTGGGGCGTTTCTCGACATCGCTGATCAGTTCGGCCTGAGCGGGGACATCGATCGCTGGGTGCTGGGGAAGGCCACGGGAATCCTGTCGGAGAAGGCACTGGCGGGCCAGGGCCTCTCCTTCGCGATCAACCTCTCTCCGCGATCGATGACCGACAGGGAACTCCTCACGATGATCGAGGAGACGCCCGCGCTCGATGTGATCGGCCCGGTACGGCTGGTCATGGAAATCACCGAGACCGCGGCGATCTACAACATTCACGTCGCCAAGGACTTCCTGCGAACACTGCGCAATCAGGGATTCGAATTCGCGCTTGACGACTTTGGTATGGGATTCTCTTCGTTCTATCAACTGAAGAATCTGGACATCGACTATCTGAAGATCGATGGCAGTTTCGTTCGCAACCTGTCGAAGGATCCGGTCGACAGACATCTTGTCATGGCGATGGTCCATCTCGCGGGCAGCCTGGGGAAACAGACGATTGCCGAATTCGTAGAGGACGCGGAGACGCTTGAGATCCTCCGATCGATTGGCGTGGATTGCGCTCAGGGCTTCCACATCGGCCGCCCTCGCCCTCTCGACGAGATCCTCTCCGAGCTTCGTCAGCCTGTCTGAGACCGACGACCGCTCAAGAGACTCAAGAACGGCCGCCCAAGCACGCTCCCTATCCTCCCTGCGCGAGGCGGAACGCTTCGCGATGACGATTCGGCGTCCGCGTGGACGGTCTGCGCGAGAGTGTGCTAGAGTGGCAACATGAGACGGCGTTCTCGCTGGGGTCCGATCATCGTTTTCGGCGGCGTGTGCGCGCTGGCCGCGCTGGCCGTGATTCTGCGCTTCGCCGTTTCTCCTGGGTTGCCGGCCGGCGCGATCCTGGTGCCACGTGACGTCCCAACGTTGCGCGACGCGATTGCCGTTGCGCCTGAGGGCGGGACGATCGTCCTTCAAGTAGAGCCCAAGCGGCTGCCCGACTCGATCCAGATTGACACACCCGACCTGACGCTGATGGGAGAAAGAGGCGGTGCCCTGATCGAGGGGGCCGGAAGTGGACCGGCGATTACGATTCGCGCGGACGGCGTTGCGATCAAGAATCTGGAGTTTAGATCGAACGGCATCGGGCTTCTCGTCGAGGGGGCGGGATGCACTGCGGAGAGCCTCGTCATTCACTCCACTCCGATCGGGATTCAGTTGAGTGGTGCCCGGCGATGCCTGTTGCGCGAGATCGACATTGACGGCGGAGCCGTCGGCGTGGAACTCGTCGCGTCCAATGGGAATCAGCTCGAGAGGATCAACGTTCGTGACGTGAGTGACATCGGCGTGAAACTCCTTCGATCGGCCGACAACGTAATCTCGGATGTCGCAGTTCTTCGGACGCAGGAGGGCATTTCGCTCGATCAGGCATCCTTGCGAAATGTCCTGATCGATTGCGAGATTGTCGCATGCTCTGAGATTGGCGTCGCGATCCGTACGTCCAACGGAAACCGCCTCGAGGATTGCGTCGTGAGCGACTCCGGGGTCGGCATTCTGTTGGACACGGTGGTCGAGAACACGATCCGGCGGTGCGCCGTCGAGCGCGCAGCGGCCGGCGGGGTGGTCCTGCAGCAGGCGGCGCAGAACCGCGTGTCCGAGAACCGGATCGTCGGATCGGATGAATCCGGAATCGTCCTCCGACAAAGCGGAGAGAATGCCGTCTCCTTCAACACCGTCCTTCTCTGCGCGAACGCCGGGCTCGAACTCGAGTCGAGTCATCGGAATCTGATCACGGGAAACGGCCTCGAAGGGAACGCGGTCGGTGTCTCGCTTCTTCGCTCGAACAGCAACAGGCTCTTGCGGAACGTGATCGAAACGAGTGACAGGATCGGCGTCTCGGTCGCCGGAGGTCGTGAGAATCGCATTCTGGATAACGAGATTCAGGATGTGGCAATTGGCATGGTGCTGGATGGCGCCGAGGAGAGCGTCCTTCTTCGTAACCAGATCGAGCGGGCATCGATCGGAGGCATCGCGCTGCTCGGCGACGGGCGCGGGAACCGCCTGGACGACAACGAGATCTTGGGCGTCGGATTCGGCATTCTCGTCGCGGGGGGAGAGCGGGAGCTCGTTCTTGGCAACCGCATCGCGAGAAACGACATCGGCCTTCTCCTGATCCGCCCGGGAGTCGGGATCTGGATTGAAGGGAATCGTTTGGAGGCGAACGGCGTCGGACTCGCGTTTGTCGAGGCCGGTGAGGATCAGCAGCGTGCGTTGCGCGAGGAGGGCATCGATCTTGTTACGCCGGTCGGTGATCCGATCGCGCCGGTCATCGCGGGGAACACCTTCGCCGGCAACAGGGAGTTCGATGTGACGAATCGGACCGAGGTTCCGTTGTACGCCGCCGGCAACTGGTGGGGCGATCGGGAGCGTGCAGCCACTGCTGGCGAGGTGCTCCTCGAGCGATCGGCGTGGAAGGGAACGGTCGCCGTCGGGACGCAGAGCGGGGGCGCTTGTGTGATTCTTGGTCGGATCCTGCAGTTCGCGCTGGAGACGGCAGGGTTCAAGGTGATCGATCTTGTCGGAATCGGGGACGGCGAACTGGTTGCCGAGGCGCTTCGAGCTCGAGATGTCGACGTCATCTGGTGGGGAACGGACACGATACTTGAAGGAATTGGCGTGCGTGCCGTGGCGACGTTGGTCTCCGAGGGATGGGTCGCCGTTGCCCCCAATGTGCTGGCGGAGCGGCTGACGGCCCCGACGCTCTCGGCGCTTGCCGAGTTGGTTCGCGGAACGGGGGAGACGATCCGTTTCGCTGCGCCATCCTCCTTCGGGATGGAAGGATTCTCCTCTTTCGTCGCGGCGTGCGCACTGGAGGGATCCGTCGGCGGGATCACGTGGACGCGGGATCTGAGCGAGGCGGAAGCGATGGTGAAGTTTGGGGCAGCGGACGTCGTTCTTGTGGATGGTCTGGAAGAGACCCTCACCCTTGCAGGATTCTCGCGCCTCGCCGACGACATGGATGCGCTCGACTCGTCTCCTCTTGCGGTCGTCCTTCAGGACGCGCTGATCGAGAGGCATCCGGAGATTTACGCGATCCTGTCCGACATCGACGCGCTCCTGACGACCGAGATCCTTCATGATCTGAACAGTCGCGTGCGCCTTCTGAATCAGGATCCTGAAGACGTGGTGCGCGAGTTCCTCAGCGCGGATTCTATCGACGACGAGTAGGAAAGGAGACATCATGGAATCGACAGACGTCAACGCGTCCGGACCTGATCGCGGCCGCAGTGGGTGGCTGCGATTCCGTTCGTGGATCCGGTACGGAACGAGCCTTCGCGCGAAGCTCGTCGTATTCGTCCTGGCGATCGTGATTCTCGTGGTCGGTGCGCTGTACTGGTTCGCGTTTCTCTCCCTGCGTACGTCGATCACGGCGATCTACGAACAGCGGGCGCGAAGCGTGGCTTCCGTCATCTCGAAGTCCATTCAGGAGAAGGACTACATTCTCTACTACTCGGACGAACTAGACGCTGATATCGATCGGCTGCTGGATCGCTACGAGGCCGTGGTCGGGATCACGGCAATCGGCGTGAGTGCGCGAGGCTTCCTGGTTGTTGCGAGCACGGATCCGACGTCGGTGGGCGTGCTGGCGACGGACGACGAGCAAGGACTCTACCAGACGCTTCGGGGGGTCGAGATCGAGCCGGCGACGACCGGCGGGACATCCTACCTGCGAGCCTACCACCCGTTGTTCTCGGGTCCCGAGTTGATCGGCGTCGTGATCGTCGACATGTCTCTGGCAGAGCAAGCGCAGTTCATCACGCGACTCTCCTGGCAGTTCGGTGTGGCGACGATCGTCGGGTCGATCCTTCTCGGGCTGTTGTTGTACTTCGTGTTGAGCTTCCTGGTTACGCGGCCTGTCGGGCGACTCGCCGCTGCTATGGGTGCCGTCTCCGATCGGAAGTACGACGTGGAGGTGGCGGTCCCGTTTCGGAGGGTGCCCGGAACACGGCAGCGAGACGAGGTGAGTCAGCTGGTCGACGGCTTCAACCTAATGACGAAGGTCATTCACTCTCACGAACAGGAGCTGATGAAGCTGGTGGTCCTCGACGAGCTGACAGGAGCGTACACGCTCGATCATCTGCGTGCGGAGCTCGATCGGGAGCTCAGCAAGACCAGACGCTACAAGCATCCGACTTCCCTCCTGGTGATTGACGTGGGGGGGCTGGAGTTGCGGACGGAGGAGGAACAGGAGCGTGCGCTCGTCCGAACAGCCAGCTTTTTGGTCGGAAACCTGCGAAACGTCGATGTCCTGTACCGCATTTCTGAACGTCGTTTCGCTTCGATGTTGCCTGAGACGCCGCCGGCCGGAGCCGCCGTGGCCGGCCAGCGGTTGCAGGGGCTCGTTCCGGACGTTACGGCCCAACTGCCATTCCCCGTCGAGATTCGGATTGCGCACGTCGGGTGGAGTGAAGAAGGTGCGCCGGAGATCGATGTCGTCATGGAGCAAGTGCTAGGCCCGTTCGGAGACCTGCGTGGATGAGTCTGCGAAGAGGGCCCGGTTCGATCGGACTGATCCTGCTCCTCTGCGGTGTCATGGGTCTCGCCCAATCGTCGACCGGGTGGATTCAGGAGATGGAGGTCGTCGACCTCGTCCCGTTTGAGGTTTCCTTCCGCTTCACAAACGGCCAGAGCGCGCCGCTCTCTGGGGTTTCCGGAACGGCCACGCTCATGGATCGGTTTGGACAGCCGATCGAGCAGATGCGAATCGGGGCGTTCTCAATCCTGCCTGAGGCGTCGGAGACGATCCACGTTCAGAGTCGGTGGGAATTCCAGCAGACGGGCATCTACCTCATCGACGTGGCGCTCGATCTCGGGGACGGCACGATCATCTCGAACTCTCTTGGGTTTCGCATTCTGCCGATCCAGCTTCCGCTGGCTCCGGTTACGCCGGCCGAAGGGGAGGGCCTCTTCACCGTCTACCAGCAGCCGGTCAGCTGGGGACTCGCTCGCGTCTTTGCTCCCGAAGCGTGGACGATCACGCACGGGAGCCCGGAGATTGTCGTCGCCGTCATCGATTCGGGGATTGACCGGAATGTCGAGCAGCTCCGAGGATCCCTGTGGATCAACGACGGTGAGATTCCCGGAAATGGGATTGACGACGATCGAAACGGCTACGTGGATGATATGAACGGATGGGATTTCCGAGACGACGACAACGACGCTCTCGTCGGCTCACCGCTCCACTCACACGGGACGATCGTTGCCTCGATCATCGCGGCTCAGCCCGGAGATCTTCCGATCGTGGGGATTGCCCCCGGCGTTCGGCTCATGGACGTTCGGTTCTTGGACTCGTCGAACAGCTTTCGGTCCTCCGATTGGGGAGTCTTCGTGGACGCGATCGACTACGCCGTCGACAACGGGGCAGACATCATCAACCTGAGTATCTACGCCAATGGGCGGCCTCCACGCGATTTCGAGCAAGCCTTGCAGGCGGCGACGAGGCGTGGGGTGATCATCGTCGGGATCGCCGGGAATCGTGGGAGGGCCGAGGTGATGTATCCGGGGAAGCTCGACACCGTGGTCGCGATATCGGCGACCACGGAGAACGATCTTCTCGCCTCATTCAGCAACACGGGAAGCGAAGTCGCCCTCTGCGCCCCAGGCTCTTCGATCACGTCTCTGGCTCAGGGTGGGGGCGCGATCACGCAGTCCGGGACGTCCTTCGCGGCCCCCCACGTCACAGGAATTCTCGCGCTTCTGCTCTCCGCTGCCCCGAACCTGTCAGCGGAGCGAGCGGTGGAGATTCTTGCTCAGACGGCCGTCGATCTCGGTCCGCGCGGCAAGGATGACATGTACGGGAGCGGCTTAGTCAACGCGCTCGAGGCGCTCCGCGCCATTCTGCGTTAGGGGCCTAAGAGAGCCCGAGCAGGGCGTCGATTCTCGCGCGGTCGAACCCGACGACGATCTCGCCGTCGATGTCAAGGACGGGAACGCCGTATTGGCCGCTCTTCTCGATCATCTCTCTGGCTCGATCCGTGTTTGTGGCAACGTCAACGTCCTCGTACGTGACCCCGTGGTTCTGCAAGTGGTCCTTGGCCGCTTGGCACCAAGAACAGGTTGGCGTCGAGTATACGGTTACTGTGTGTTCCATGATCCATCCTCCTTCATGAGGCATTCGAAGACCGCCTTGAGGTTCTCATTGAGCCGATAGCATCTGCGAGTACCGATGCGCTCCTTTTGTAGCACGCCGGCTCGCTCCATCTTGGCGAGGTGATACGAGACGGCCGGCTGGCTCAGGTCGACCTGCTTTAGAATCTCCTGGCACTGGACTTCGCCTGCGGCCAGGAGCTCGACGATGCGCAAGCGCTGCTCGCTCGCCAAGGCCGAGAAGATCTCGGCCCATTGCGCTCTTGGGCTCCAATTCGTCATCGGCCTCTCCACCTTTTCAAGATCTGTTCTCCGGAACGCCCCCTCAGTCTGGAGATTCGTGTCGTAGAATCCTGGGAATGATAGCGAAGGCGCGCAGAATTGTCAAATATATAAATACTTGGATGTATGAGTAGCTGAGGAGGCTCGTATGGTGACAGTCACGTTGGATGAAGGGATGCGCTTCATTGGCCGAGGGAAGGACGGTCATGAGGTGGCGATGGACGCTTCGCTGAGAGGTGGAGGCGCGGACAGCGCTTCGCGGCCGATTGACGTTCTCCTGTTCGCTCTCGGCGGGTGCTCGGGGATGGATGTCATGACCATCTTGCGCAAGATGAAGACGGAGCCCGATAGCCTCCGAATCGAGATCGACGGCGAGCGAGCCGAGGAGCATCCGCGACCGTTCACGAAGATCCATCTGACGTATGTTGTCGGAGGAGATGTCCCAGAAGAGAACGTGAAGCGGGCAATCGGGCTCTCGTTGGAGAAGTACTGCCCCGTTGCGAGCACCCTCGCGGGAGTGGCCGAGATCACGAGCGAGATTCGGATCGAGAGAAACTAGCCCCCCCGGAGTTGATCCGAGGAGAGGAATCTGCATCGGTTTTCCACATTGAGGGCAAGGGAAGAGGTCCGAGCGAGGCGCGGCACCAACTGTCGCGAGCTCTCTCAGCGATTCTGCCGATGTCGACAGGATGGGCCAAGCATCGTTGAGCCAGAGGGTGACATGATGTGAAGGCTACCCGTCTCGAGCCTTCTCCAGAATCCTGTCGACGTCGATGTTAGCGTCGACGTGGGCGACCGCGCGGTCGAGTGTCTCACTGGGGTGGATCCACACGCGCTCGAGCATCTCGGCGCAGACGGCGGATGTCGTCATCGTGTTCTGTCCTGCCAGGATGATGGGCACGTCCGCGGCGTTCGCTCGCTCGACGATCTCCTTCCTGGGTCGCTCATTCCCTGTCACAATCAGGCATCTCAAGTTCGGCACCTCGAGCGCTGCGTCCAGAATCTCCGTTCGATCTCCACCCGTGATAACACCCAGGTCGGGCGTTCGACGGAAGGTTCGCATCGAGGCCTCCGGTCCGAGCGCGCCCACGACGAAGTGTCGTACTTCGCCTCCCAGGCGTGTACTGCCGACGATCCGCCCGCCCAGCCGCTTCGAAATCTCGTCGGTAGTGACCGATCGAGCGCCGGGGTCGTGCGGGATCATGCCCAGAACCTCGGCGCCTCGGTCGGCGAGGAACGGGACGAAGACCTCCTCGACTATTCCGAGCTGGCGGTCGACCGGTACGTTTCTCAGGACGACGCCCAAGACACGAGGTCCATCTTCGAACAGGCGAAGAGCACAGAGGATTCGATCGACCGCCTCTTCTCCATCATAGCTTGTCAATAGAATGACGTCGGTCCCTAACAGGTCGGCGAGGTCGAGATCGCTCAGGCTCGCACCGATCCCGAGGCCGAGGTAGTTCCGGCCCTCGATGATGGCGACATCCCGGTCTGCTGTGATTCGGCGGAATGCGCTCGAAATGCGCTCTCGAAAGCCTCGGTCGCCCGATTCGATCGCTTCGCGCAGGAACGGGCCTTCCAGCGGGACCGGGGCAATATCATGCAGGTTGTCGCCCAAGTGAAGCACGGACCGGACTGCGTTTGCGTCTCGGTCGATCGGTTCGCCGGTTGCGTAGGAGACCTCGAAACTGATGGGCTTCATGTAGGCGATCCGGAAACCTCGTTCGGAGAGCGATCGTCCGAGCGCCAAGCAGAGAAGGCTCTTGCCGGAGTGTCTTTCCGTTGAGACGATCTGGATTCTCTTCATGAAAAATGCGCGATCCTCCCGGAGGCGATCTACCGATCGCATGGTAGTCGCAACGTGCCTCAGCCACAATCCGTCCCGAAGCTTCACACAGAATCCTCACGGATCGAACGAGGAGCCCTCACACGAGTCGCAGACACTTCGATTTGTGGAGCGATCGGTGATCGAAACCTCAGAAGAATACGTTGGCGCAAGGAGCGAAGGGTTCTTGACGGACACTCCCCTCCGTTATAATGGCGACGCGATGAAGCGCATTCTGATCGTCGATGACGAGGAGATGATTGTACGCACGGTCAAGGCCTATCTTGATCGTGAGGGCTTCAAGACGTACACAGCTTTCGACGGGGACGCGGCGCTTCAAGCGTTTGACGAGAAGGGCCCCGATCTGATCGTACTGGACCTGATGCTTCCGAAGAAAAGTGGCATCGAAGTGACCCGTGCGATACGCGCGAAATCCTCCGTACCGATCATTATGCTGACGGCGAAGGCCGCCGAGGCGGATCGTGTCGTGGGTCTTGAGCTCGGAGCTGACGACTACGTCGTCAAGCCGTTCAGTCCGCGCGAGTTGGTGGCCCGTATCCGCGCCGTGCTCCGGCGATATGAGGGCGACCGGGCGGAGATCGACCGGATCATCTCCGGCGACATCGAGATTGACCTCAAGACACGAGAGCTGAAGGTTGCGGAACGCAACATTGAACTCACACCGACCGAGTTCGACTTGCTCGCCTATCTCGCCCGACACCCTGGCCAGGTATTCACACGGCTTCAGCTCCTGCGCGAGGTGCAGGGATACACCTACGATTCCTTTGCGCGAACGATCGACACGCACGTCAAGAATCTGCGCCGCAAGATCGAGGAGGATCCGAAGTCGCCTCGCTACATCCTGACCGTCCACGGCGTCGGTTACCGATTCGCACGTGAACCCTAGAAGATGAAGCGACGAATCCCGCTTTCTCTCAAGCTCACGCTCTCCTTTGCCGTCGTTATCCTCCTCTCCGTCGCGTTGGTCTACTTCCTGACAGCTCGGTCGATTACGCGGCAGTTCGACGAGTATCGCCAGACGAACCGCGAGCTGTTTGGCCAGTCCCTGGCGTCTCAGCTCTCCTGGTACTATGAGGAATTCGGAAGCTGGATCGGTGTTTACAACCTGCTCTACCGTGAGGCGACGATCAAGATTGGTGACGAGCTTTACACGGGCCGTGTTCTGACTGTTGGAGGTCGTTTCTCGCTGGCCAATGAGGAGGGGCGGATCTTCCTTACGACCGAATCCGGCGAGTTCGGGCGCGAGCTGAGCGACCGCGAACTCGAATTGGCGATTCCAATCGAGGTCGCCGACATGCGTGCGGGTACGCTCATTCTTGGGGAGGCAGGGCCGAACCTTGATCCTCGCGAGTCTGAGTTCCTAGGATCGGCCAAGCAATCGGCAATGCTCGGCGGAGGGATCGCCATCGGGTTGGCCCTTATCCTGTCCGTCTTCCTGATCCTGCAGATCCTCTCTCCGCTCAAGAAGCTGACGCGTGCGACGGAGCGCGTCGCCCACGGGGATCTTCCCGATTCGGTTCGACTCCGGTCTCGCGACGAGTTCGGACAGCTCGGTGAATCGTTCGATCAGATGGTTGGAAACCTCAAGCGATCCGAGGCGTTGAGGCAAATGATGACGGCCGACATCGCACACGAACTCCGGACGCCCGTCACGATCATCCAGGGAACGCTGGAAGCGCTCATTGACGGTGTTTACGAGCCGGACAGCGAAACGATCGCGCCGATCTACGAGGAGACTCTGCATCTGGGACGCCTGATTGACGATCTCCGCGACCTCGCGCTGGCCGAGGCAGGGGAACTCCGCCTGGAGAAAGAGGCTCTTGACCTGGAGGGACTGACCCGGCAGGTGACAGAGGCGGCCATCGCATCTTCGGACGAAACTCCGACACTCACGATCGAGGCGGAGGGTGAGGTTCCTCTCGTTGATGGGGACCCGAAGCGACTGCGGCAGGTCCTCGCGAATCTCCTGGGAAATGCGTTACGGCATACGCCGGTGGATGGAGAAATCCGGATTGAGATCCGTTGTGTACCGAATGCTGTCGAGCTTGTCGTTGTGGACACGGGGCCCGGCATTGCGGCGGAGGATCTTCCTCATCTGTTCGAGCGATTCTACCGGGGCGATCCCGCGCGGAGCCGGGGCGGTGGAACTGGGCTCGGTTTGGCCATTGTCAAGCAATGGGTCGAGGCGCACGGGGGAACGATCCGAGCGGAGAACACCTTCAAGGGCGGGGCTCGCTTCACGGTTCGGCTTCCGCTGGCTTGAAACAGCCGGCCGTATACCGCTAGGATCGGGCATGGTTTCAGAGCCGTTCTATAACCCACATCTTGGCCAGATGACGTTCGACGAGGTCATCGGGAGCATCGTTGCTGAGATGCGAGGAAGCTCGAAGGATCGGTTCGAGCTTCTCATAGGGACGGATTCGTCGACTACACTCGATCGGCTTGACATCGTGAGCGCCATCGTGCTGCACAGGGTCGGCCGGGGAGGCCGATACTTCTGGGCGCGGCGACGGGAGCGGAAGCCCCAGTCGCTGCGTCAGCAGATCTGGCGCGAAGCGTGGCTCTCCTTTGAACTGGCCCAGCATCTCATCGAACGGTTGTCGTCGCTCTCTTTCCTTCGATTCAACCTCGAGATCCATGTTGACATCGGCGAGAACGGGAAGACCAAGGAGATGATCGATGAGGTCGTGGGAATGATCATCGCAAACGGGTTTTCCGTCCGAATCAAACCGCACGCGTACGCAGCGTCGTCGGTAGCGGACAAACATACGTAGGCCGCTTTGACGTGGCTGGGTCATCGGCGTTGGCAATCGCACGGACTGAACGACGCTGCGCCGCAGCATCGTTAGCGGACAAACATACGTAGGCAGCTTTGACGTGGCAGCGTCATCGGCGTTGGCAATCGCACGGACTGAACGACGCTGTGCCGCAGCAGCGTCGGTAGCGGACAAACATACGTAGGCCGCTTTGACGTGGCAGCGTCATCGGCGTTGGCAATCGCACGGACTGAACGACGCTGTGCCGCAGCAGCGTCGGTAGCGGACAAACATACGTAGGCCGCTTTGACGTGGCTGGGTCATCGGCGTTGGCAATCGCACGGACTGAACGACGCTGCGCCGCA
>Ga0272441_10000709_pt1 | contig 73951 bp, 44 predicted proteins | sample SSMProp6N_FD_193582 | JGI IMG/M metagenome (GOLD analysis project Ga0272441, IMG submission 193582) | Marine sediment archaeal communities from Little Sippewissett salt marsh, Falmouth, MA, United States - SSM-Prop-6N | ecosystem: Environmental > Aquatic > Marine > Wetlands > Sediment ...
GTCGTCTTTGGTCCGCCAGGGCGTCAGGCGGACGGCACCGTCGTCGGCGTCGGCCGGTCCAAGCGTAGCCGAGCGGACCAGATGGTGGTTGAGCACCTGCTCGGGCGTGGCCGGGTTGAGGTTGATCAGCGGCCTTTCAGCGATGAGAGACCGGGACGCAACCAGCGCCGCGCAGGCGCCAAACAGGATCAGCGTGATTCGTGTTCGCACCCGAGGACGCCTCCAGCCGGGATTTCCTGGATGGCTTCTCGCCGACGACCGTCGTCGGCCTTTCCGACAATTGTATCGCCAACTGTGGTATCGGCAAGCATTGTTCTTGACCGGCGGAGGGAGGAGCCGGGCGTTTCCGGGTCATGGTGTCGCCTGGAATGCCCTGTATGGGGGCGTGCATGGCCAATACGAGCAGAGCGATTGCCCCTCGCTCAGTCCTTGAACTCATAAAACCTAAATCAAATCACGGGGAGGGGGTCAGCTGCCCGGTTTCGTCGTCGGCGACGCGGGTGAGACTGATGTCATCGATCCAGAGTTCGCCGTAGGCCCTGGTGTAGATGAAGAGGTGGATCCGGAGTTTGCCGTCCTCGCCGACCTTGCGTCCGCGGGCCGGATCCTTCACAGTGAACTCGCCGTTGACCTCGGTCCAGTCGTAATCCGTCTCATCGGGGAGGTCGATGCGGGCCCAGTTTTCACCGGGGTCGCCCTCGACATTCACGTAGCACGGACCCTTGGCACCCACCCCCTTGAAGAAACCGCGGAAGCGCAGTTTCGTCCCGGGCGTGACGCGGATAGCGTCCGTGCAGATGCCGCCGCGACCGCGCTCGCGACAGACCAACCGGGCGGCCGTCTTGCCGGCGTGCCCGGGGGCCAACTTGATGTCGTAGTCGCCCGCGAAGAATCCCGAGTACCCCCAGTGTGCCCACGGGCTGCGCGCCAGCGTGTCCAGCAAGCCGTAACCCCACGACTCCTGCGGGTAGGGCTTGCGCGGGCCGCTGCGCTGTTCGAACGAGGGGTTCTTCACCAGGTTCGCCTCGGTGGGCTGCTTTGACGCGGCGAAGGCGCACACCGCCGACAACAGAACGGACAGCAGGATCACGTTCCTTCTCATGGTCGGTCTCCGGCGATCCGGCGAAGCGCAAGAATCGCCTGCGCAACGCGCTGTCGGAACTGGAAGTACTCGGCGTTCTGTCTGCAATAGTGGCCCGCGTCGGTGATGAGGTCGTTCATCGCCAGCAGCGACCTCGCCTGATCGACCCCGGGACCCCTCTTCCCGGCCGCCTCGGCCCGTTGCACCAGGTTTTCGAGCAGCCACATGTACTCGTAGTCCTCAAACCCGTCACGCAGCGCTTTCAACCGGATCGACGGGTAAGGCACGCCGCCGGGTCCCGGGTAGAGAAGGTACCCGTCTCCATTGAACTTGCCGAACGTATTGGGATCCCATGGATCGTTGGGCCACTGCTTGGGCGGCATCTTGCGCCAGTTGCGGCCCCAGGAGACGGGGGACCAGTACTCAAACCCGGCGGCGGCGTACTTCCAGCAGAACATCGGCAGGATGCGCGCGTCCAGCAGCGGGTACTCGATGAAGAGGTTGGGCCTGTCCATGGGGTAGCAGCAGACGGCCAGCCAGGCCTCGGTCCCCTTCTGCTGCATGGCCCGGACGCCGGTCTTGTGGTACTGGGCCACGTAGACGTCGAAGACGTCGACGTGGCCGGCCAGTTCGCGAACGCCCTCGGGCTGGTTGAGGCACTGCAGGATGCGCAATTCGGGTGCGGCCTCCTTGACGGCCTTGGCGATTCGTTTCACCTGGTCCCAGTGCCGCTTCGGTGCTTCGTCGTAGGTGTAGACATAGGCCCTGTTGATCCAGCCCTTCTGGCGAAGATGGTCGCCGTAGGCCTTCAGCATGTCGGTGAACTGCTCGATGAACTCGGGGGAGTACTCGTCCTTGTCGGCACGTTTCAGGTTGGGGGCCGTGCCCATGATGAAGGCGTTCATGCCTTTGGCGATGAGCCGCTCGAGCGTGGCATCGACGCGGGAGAAGTCGTACGTGCCGTCGCGGCCCTTGCGCACGTGGGCCGCCACCTCACCCCCCGGACCCAGGCGGTGCTCCAGGAGGATGTCCTGGTAGCGCCTGACCATGGCTTTCTGCTTCTTCTGGTCCTCGGGCGACCACGTGTAACCGTAGAACGACCGCGCGGCGCCCATGCCCATCCAGGTGAGCGTCCGCAGATGGGTGCGGTCGGGAACGGTGAAGTCCCACACCGTCACGCTGATGGGAACCGTCGCCGGTTTCATCCCCTCGGGCGTCACCGTGACGGTTCCGCGGTACAGGCCGGCGGGCGTGTCCTTCGCGGTTTTCAGCGAGATCCACACCGGCTGTCGCGAGGGGGCCTTCACGGTAAACCTGCCCGCCGGCATCAACGGGTCGGGATACCACCCCACGCGCGGCACGCGGTAGGCGGGCTCGAACATCGTTTCCACGAACTCGACGCCCCACCAGGTGAAGGCGTCGGCGCCGATGACGTCGCCGTCGGCGTTCTTCAGGTCGCTGAACGTGACGTCGGCGACGGGCACGTCGCGCCAGGGGGCCTCGATGACGATCTGGGCATCCTCATGCTCGTTGCGGGCGAGCGAGATCTTAATCGACGTCGAGAGGTCCGCCGCCGGGGCGAAGTCGGTGTCGGGATAGACCTTCACCAGCGCGCTGGCCGTGTCGATGCGGTAACCGGGAGAGCCGGGCGGTTCGGGGATGTCCTTCGGCCGGGGCGGCGCCAGGGCGGGGGCGGAGGGACTCTCGGCCAACGCGTTGACATCCACCGTCCCGACGGTCACGTCGTCAATGAAGACCGATCCGGGCGCCCGGCTGTAGATGAAAATGACCAGCGTCTGCCCGTCGGCCCGCGAGTGACGTACCGGCACCACGCACCTTTTGGTGACCTTCTTCCAGTCGAACGTGCCGGCCGGGATTACCTTACGGTTCCACCCGTCGCCGGGCGTGCCCTCGTAGTTGAGCATGATCGTGCCACCCTGGGCGCCTTCGGCCTTCACCCAGAACGACACCTTTAGGATCGTGCCGGGGGTCAGGGTAAAGGGGGACGATGCGATGCCGCCGCGGCCCACCTTGGCGCAGCGGATCTCGATGGCGTGATTCCCCGTGTGGGCGTCGTCGGCGAGGTGCACGGTGTAGCGCCCACCGTCCCATCCCCCGCCGCAGGCCCAGCCTTCGGCCGGGGTGGGCTTCATGCCGGGATAGAATTGCTTCACGAAGTCCGGCAGATGCTCCTTGAAGGACGTCTCGGTCGGCTCCTCGAAACCCCCGTTCGCAATAAGGTTCTCGGCCCGCACCGCGGCCGTCCACGGCAGCAGTACGAGCACGCCGATGACAACCCACCTCATGATGTGTCCTTCGAACAGCGTCAGGCCTTGCATTTCGTTACGGCACGCGCGCGTGAACTCGCCCACCACCGCCAGGAACTTGATCCGCTGCATCGGCTGTTCCTCCACAAGCAGAATGGGACGGGCACAACAAGGCATTCTATCGGCTGCTTGTGACCGCAGCAAGGCAGCGGGACAGCAACGGCGGGGATCGGGGCGGTGTATCACAGTTCCAGAACTGTGGCATGGACCCACAACACGCGCCGCCGTCCAACGCAAGGCCTCGTTCGAGGGTTCGCGCGACGACGGGCGTCGAGCAGGACTCCGGTGAGCCGCTCGCTGCCCAGGAGGGCCACGCCCATGCCGGTGGCCAGCAGGCCCATGATCGCCATGGGCTGAAGCAAGGTCATTGTTCGTCAGCTCCGCGTGCTGTGCCCAGGGAAGACCGGGATGGCGCGGCCAAGAGAATCGCTGCGCGAGTCACAGGCGTGATATCCCCCTTCTGCTTTGTACCAGTCGCATGAAACCATCCGCCCACGGTCAACGATTGACCTGCGCACGGACAACGGGAGCGTGGTGCACCACTCGTCCGGGGGAGATTCTCGTGCGACAGGTGACGCAAGCCCCTGTTGCGTTTCACCGCAGCGAGAGAATCTGGCATTTCCGGGGGGCGGGACGGACGGATATCTCCTGGCCTGCGACCGATATTCGTGCCGGCTGCCTCGAACCATCGAAATCCGTGCGGCGAACCAGCACGCGATTGCCCAGTCTCAAACCGGAGACAACTGGTCCGGGTTTGCCGGGGACGTGAAAACTGATGGGTGTCCCCCCTGCAAGGAACTCGCCGTACCGCTGGGCAGCGGCGTATACCTCGTGAACGAGCCTGACCTCCACGGCATCCTCGTCTCGGGGGCACCAGAGGAAGAAGGTGTCCGTTCCTCTGAGCAGCATGTGCCAGAGCAGTTCCTGGTAGGCTTCCTGGCTGAACTGCTTGACGTTTGGGTCAGGGTGCTGCGGCGCGGCCGTTGTGTGCCAGTGAACGAAGCTGATGATCGGAATGTTCGCCGGCGTGTGTTTGCCCGCATTGCTTGCCACCAGGAGCATGTTGTAGAACCACCGGTAATCCGGGTTGTCGAAGTCGTACCCGCGGTACGTCGGATACCACGTGTACACCACCGGCATCGCAAAGGTGTACCCGGTGCCGGGAAACTCGTGGTGCCATCGCCGGTACTTGGCTCTCTGGTCCGTAATGCACGGCTGTCCCTCCACGTAGTACTCGAAGTAATCGTACCAGTAGCGGTAGCCGTTGTGGGGATAAACAGCGTAGTTCCCGACCAGCGCGTCGGGGAACCGCGATTTGATCGGTTCCGTCAAGGCATAGCGCTGCAACTGGCTGCGGATTTCCCGTAAGGCAGCCTGGAACTTCAGGAAGTCATCGATGTTCGGGATACTCTCGCGACAGCGCGTGCATCGCTTCGAGGCCTCATGCGCGCGGTTGAACTCGATGGGCCCGTCGATTTCCCAATCGACGAAGATGAAACCGACGTCCAGCCCTGCCTTCTTGTAGGCCCGGGCGAAGAACTCCACTTGCTCGCGCATCGGAGCCTTCCGGAAATCCAGGGCGAACGGGCAGCCCATCTTGTGCTTTCCTGAGCGGATGTTGAACGAATCGTCCCAGAAGGGTTTGCCCTGCTCGTCCACGTGGGCGGTGCGCTGGTCGCCGTTGAAGAAACGGTGAAGGCAGGCGGTCGCATTCACGTTCACCCTCAGACCGAGTTTCTTCTGCGCCCGGGCGATCGTCAGGCTGCGGGTCAACGTCTCCTCACGCCGTTTTGGTGACCAGGAGCTGATGAGGCCTATCCCCCTCCTGTTCAACTCCTTGACCAGACGTTCTGCGGTCGGATCAACCAGGTTCCCCGGATTCATCGCCGGCCAGAGATAAAGGGGCAATCGCTTTCCGCGGTCAAACTGCAGCGGCCGGGTCGCCTCCAGGACCGTTTGCACGCGAGGGGACCACGCGGGAGTAGCCTTGCCCTTCTCTGCCATCGAGGGTCGTGTGACGATCAGCAGGAGCACTGAGGCTGATACCAGAAATCTCATCGGTTCCCGCCGTTTGATGGTCAGGCGGCGCCGGCCATTTGGCAAAGCGACCGTTCCTGCGCCGCGAAGATCCGTTCGGCCCACCTTTTCGGGGTGGCCTTGTCACTCTGCGAGTACGCTGGCATGTTTCAGTTGGATTTCGCTCTTGTCTGCAGGATCTGCTCGGCCATCTCTCGACGGACGGCGAGCAGCCTGTCAGGGTCTCTGCAGTAGTCCCACCAATTGGGGGTGATCTTATCGACGATCCTCTTGACTGCCTGCTTGCCGCAGGCTTTCTCAAGGACCCCGAAGTACTCGTAGTCTTCCATCCCGTCGCGGAGGTTCTTGATCCGCATGCTGGCGACCGGGCCGTCAATGCCGCAGGGCACCCCGGGATAGAACAAGTACCCACCGCCGTTGTAGTGCCCTGAGTGCGAAAACGCCGGATTCCGCCACGGCTCCAGCACGGTGGTCACGGTTGTCCAGTATAGCAGCCCGGTAATCCCGTACTGCCGGTTGATCCAGGTAGGCACGCGGTAGACGATCAGCGGGCGGTCGATGTGCCAATAGGGCGGATCAAGGTCCTTGACGCGATCGTATTGAGGGTGGTGGCGAGGGGCTCGCTGGACCAGTGCCGTGTACGACCAGACTTGGTCGCCCTGAGCAATCTTTGCATGGACGGTCTGTCTATCGATGAAGGACCAGAGCGGGCACCAGATGTCCACGGCCGGGTCGATGTCGGGCCAGGCAGGGTCGTGTGGGTAGGTCTGCTCGACCACCAGGCATTTCAGCCCAGGCACCGCTTCGTGGACCATCTCCCCAAGGACGCGAACCTGCTCGTAGTTCTCCCGCAGGTTCGGCTCGTCCCACAGATACACATATGCACGTTTTGTCCAGCCGTTGGCCTTCAGATACTGGTAGTACTGCCGATAGTAGCGACGGGTCTTCTCTCTGTCGGTCGGCGACACCTGTTTGTAGTCGGGGCCCAGAGCGGAAACACGAAGTCTGGCAAAAGGTGCCCTGGGTATCTCCAGATCGGTCACATGGTGCTCTGCGATGAAGTCCTTCAATGCCTCGTGTCGTTCTGGCACAATGGCCAGCGAGCCGTCGTCATTGACCTCGGGCAGCAGGTGGTGCGGGATCGGTGGGTTCAGGCGATGCTCGGCCATCGCCCGGCAATAGCGCATTTCGATGTCTTCGAATCGGTCCGAATCGCGCTTCACGTCGAAGTACCTTGCGACATTGCGAAAACCCCCGAAGTGGTTTCGATGGGTGGGACCATCGGGCAGCGTGAAATCCCACACGGTCAGTGTCACCGGGACCTCGGCTGACACCCCACGCCGGGCGGTGACGCGGAACTTGCCCTCGTATACTCCTGCCGCAGCGTCCTTGGGCACGTAAACGTCGACCCAAATCGGCTGGTTTTGTCCTCGGAACACCTCAAAGGGCAGGGCATACATGTCGTGCCCTCGGACCGTCACCGGTCCTCCCCATCGTTCCCGAAGGCGGCGTCGCGGCTCGATCCGTTTGCCCGTGATCGGATGGATGAACGGAACCAACGGATCGGGGTACAGCCCTGGGGCAAGATCGGCCCGGGGAGACGACCGTCTGACCCGAACGTATTCCTCCCGGTAGAGCGTGATGCGGTCGTTCCCGATCTTGGCCCCGCCCAGGCCGGCCAGGTCGGAGACTCCCACTTGGGTTACTTGGATATTCGCCCGGCTGGCGGCAACGACCACCTGAAACGACTCCCACTCGTTCCTGGCGGCATGAATGTCCACTCGGCGCAGCCCGGGCGGCTCTTGATCTTGACGTATCCGTTCCATGCTGCCCAGCACGGCCAACCGAATCCCTTGGTCCTCGGCACCCTCGGCTGGCGGGTTGGTGGGAAGCGCGAAGACTACCAAAGCGAACGTGACGAGGTTCCTCATGGTCTGCTCCTTTTCCCTACCTGGGCGTTCTGAGGGACCTTGACGCAAACCGGCCCATCGATGCCCCCGGAGTACGAACGGCTCCGCTGCCGTGACCACCTGGCCTTCCTGCCGTCGCGGTGGCCGCGGAGTTTGTCGCGGGGGGCATGCGGGCGCTGCCACACATCCGCATGCCGCGGGTCGTTTGCCAGATTATGTTCTTCGCGTTGGTCGTTGTCCAGACCCTGGACCTTCTCGCAAGCGGGCCGCTGCTCGGAATGGCAGATCTGTTTCCACCACGTCGCCGGCGTGCCTTCGCTCTTGGGGATGGCGAGACGCGCGGCGTGGATGTTCGCCCGCACCGATTCCGAACCGTAGCGGCATGCAGGCCCGCACCGGCCCGAGTGCCGGGAGAGCGGCCATTCGCATGATGACACGGTCGTGTGCCGCGTGTATGATGCTTCTCCCGTTCACGGCTGTTGATGTTGCGAACCGGGTCGCAAGCCGGACGTCGGAGCCAATCCGCGACAGTTCATCGAGGATGACGGGAAGGGGTAGAGCATGGGCTCGCAGTCGACACGGGCATCGCTGACGGTGCTCCTTGCGACGGCGCTGCTTGCGGGATCTGCCCAGAGGTGGTGCGCGGCGGCGGTTTCCGAGGTGCCCCTGAAGAACCCCTCCTTCGAAGACGCGGTGGGACCGAATGGCCTGCCCGCAGGTTGGTCGCTGTACGCCGGCGGGAAGGACCTTCGCCTGAGCATCGCCGAGACGGCTGACACGGGCCGGCGGGCCCTGCTCATCGATGATGGCGACCCCGCCCGAGCGATCGGCATCATGCAGACGGTGCCGGCCAGGGGGGGTGTGACTTACGAGGCCGGCACCCGAGTGAGAGGCGTTGCAGGCGCCGCGAGCGCGGGCGCCTATCTCCAGATGCGGTTCCTGCCGTCGAACCGGCACGTCCAGACGGCACTCATGGCCCGCGGCAGCAGTGGGTTCTCGGATGTGAGTGTGCGCGGGACGGCTCCGCCGGGCACCGAGCGCATCAGGTTGTACCTCTACACGCACCGCGCACCCACACCGAAATTGATTGTTGACGGCATCCGACTTCTGTCCGGTGTACAGCCGCCACCCCCTCCGCCGCCGAAGGCCGTGCCTCCAACCTATACGGAACTGAAGGACCTGCACATCGAGACCGTCCTCGTCAGCAGCGGCAAGCCCGGCGTGACGATCATCGCGCCGGCCTCGGGTCTGTATGCCGCCGAGGCCCGGCGCATTGAGCAGGCCATCGAGACGAAGACGGGCGTGCGTGTGCCAATCACCTCCGACACGTCGCCCGAAGCGGCCGTACCCATCACGTCGAACCTCATCGTCCTGGGCAACCGTTCGACGAACCGGACCATAGGCGAACTGTACAACCGCTATTACACGCTGCTCGACCTGCGCTACCCCGGTCGCGGAGGTTACGTGGTGCGGACGCTGCACAACCCGTTTGGAGATGGCCGGAACGTCATCTTCCTCGGGGGCAGCGATCCGGCTGGAATCGGGGCGGCGACCGATCGGTTTCTGGAGCGGCTTAGCCGGGCGAAGGCCGAGCCCGGGAGGCTGGTGATTGGTCGCTTTGCGGACATCCGGCTGGGCAAGGGCACTGCCGTGCCGACCGAGGTTCGGGAGTTCAAGGTGTGGGACGCGTCGCGCGGCTACGGTTCCGTCGGCTACTTCGGCTGGAACAGCATCAGCAAGCACATGGCCATGTACTACATGACCGGCAACGAGCGAAGTGCTCGGGAGTTCCTTCGTCTGGCGCTGCCCGATGCGAAGGCGCGGCAGGAGATTGCCGAGATTGATGGCGAGCGCATCGAGAATAAGGACGAGCCACTCAGCGGGCCGTACCACTACAACGCCCACCTGATGATTCTGTTCTGGGACCTCATCGAGGAGAGCCCGGTCTTCACCGACGCCGAGCGGCTGCGCGTCACGAATGCCTTTGCCAGGCAACTGCTGCACCGACGGGATGAGGGTATCTACGGTCGGACGGCGCCGCCGCGGGCCGTGGGATCGCGCCATGGCCAGTGGTCGGCCGTCTCTCTCTACTGCCTCGCGCGCTACTTCCAGAAGGACTATCCCCACCCCGTCTGGCGTCACGCGATGCACAGCGCCAGGATGCACTTCGCGTCGCTCGGCGACTACGCCTGGGTCGGCGGGGAGAGCGACAACCTGTTCTGGTACAATACGGGCATTGCCCCGATCTTCACGTATCTGCTCCTCTCGGGAGATCGGAAACCCGTGACCAACGGAGTGCTACAGACACTGCTCAGAGGACAGGAAATCCTGGTCTCCGGGCGGGACGGAGACTGGGCCCTGAGGTCCGCGTCTGTTGGGTTTCTGCACAAGGCCGCCCACCTGATGCAAGACGGCCGCTACGTTACCTACCGAACGCGGTGCGGCGTGGACACGGACGTCTTTCGTCTTGGCCAGTCATTCTGGCCGGAGGAGCACCTCGCGCCCGTGCCCCCTGATGATCTGGTCGGCCGGTGGAGCATTCACAGCCTGTCGGAACCGGCATGGCACCGTCGGCGAAACGGGTTTGGGCTTGAGGAGTCGTTCCAGTTCGGCAGTTACCGAAGCGCTACGGATGCCTCCGGTGACTTCGTCCTCATCGACGGCCTCAACGGCGCATCGCGCAACCCGTATCATACGTTTGCGATTCTCCAACTGCGCATCGACGGTCTGACGCTCCTGGAGGGCTACCGCAACCAGGTTGTCACGCGAGCCGACGGCCTGGTTGAGCCCAGGGTCGCCATGAACGGGGCGCTGCGATATCGCGACGTCATCGGCCCGACGGCCGTCGCGGTGGGCGAGGTGCCCGATGCCGCCTGGTGCAACTGGCGTCGCAGTCTCGTCCAGCGCACAGGCAAGTACGCCCTCATCATCGACGACCTGGCGTTCCGCGCGGACAGCGAGAACCTCGAGGTGCAGGTCCAGTGGGAGACGGCTTCGGCTGTACATCGGACGATCTCCGCGCCCGGCGCGATGCGGCTGACCGGGCGCGGGGCGGCGCAGGGCAAGGCGTTCGACGTGGGCCTCTGCGACCCCGCCGGGACGACCGTCCGGGGCAGGGTCGCCACCATGCCGTGGCGCGGGAAGGCGAAGAAGGGGCGGCACCGGACCTTCTTCTCCCTCCTTGCTCCGAGCGGGCGCGATCCGAAGCGTGCCCCTGTATGCGTGCGTGTCGCCGACGGTGCGGCCGCGCTCGCACTGCCCGAGCCGGCGCTCGCCGTCGTGGGCGAGTACGACGGGGTGATGGGCGAGGTGGTGGTCCTGGCCCAGGATCACCTATTCGGCAAGGGCCTGCGGAAGGCAGGACTGGGCGGCGCCCTGGTCTCTTCGACGTTGCCCGTGAACGTCGATTGGGACTTCGCGACGGGGCGCCTGGAGGTGGTTGCCGAGAAAGCCGCCACGATCTCGCTCGCGCTGGCCCCGGGCGTGCGGCTCCGCCTTGACGGCAAACCCGTCGAACCAGAACCGGAGCCGTCGGGCGCATTCGCTCTCCGGGTTCCGGCGGGGCGCCACGTTCTCGCCGGCGCCAGGCCCGGGGCGGGGGCGATGGCGACAGCGCGTTCGCGGCTTGAGACGCTTCTGCGGACGGGTAGAGAAGCCCGGGCGAAGTCAGCGACCCGCCCGGTTCGGGCTGCGGGTGCCGGGGCGACGCCCATTCCCGTCGCCTTTACGGCCGACGTCGGCGGACGCGTCGTGGACCTCGTCACGATGCCATCCGGCCCCGAGACGGTCATCTGCGCAGCCGAAGGCGAAACCGTCCACGTTCTGTCGAGCGATGGCAAGCAGATTCGAGCCCTCAAGACCGACGGGCCCATCCGCCTGCTGCGCTGGTGGCCCGAGGCGGGGCTGCTTCTGGCCGGTTGTGCTGACGAGAAGGTCATCGCGTTCGACCGGGCGGGACGCCGAAAGTGGGGCTTCACGTCCGAGATGGACCCGGCCGTTTTGCGGGCCGCGAAGACGTACTGGTTCAAGTCGGCCCCGGGCCACGAGGGTATCCACGGGCTCTCGACGGGCGTGTTCCTTGGCGGAAAGAGCCAGGCTTTCGTCGGCAGCGCCTGCACGCTCGAGATCCTCGACCCGAGGGGCAGGCTCGTCAGGCGCATGCCGCAGTTCTGGGGAACGGTCTCGACGTTTGCCATCGTCGATGGTCCGAACGGGACACTGAACCTGCTTGCTGCCCGGAAGCGCAACGGGTTTGACCGGGTCGCCATCATCAACAACGCGACCCTCGACCCGAAGCCGCGCGGTTTCCTAACCGTGCCGCCGGGGCACACGTACGTCGGCGGCTGGTCGAGCATGAACCGGCACCACCTCTTCTACGAGGATCTGGACGGCGACGGGGTCAGGGAGGTTGTCAGCGAGACGAACGGGACGTGGAACCGCGTGACGGTGTGGACCGCCGCGGGCAAGGCGCTGTGCAGTGCGAACTTCGGACCGGGCCGACGCATCCCCGCCAGGAACGTGCGCGACCTGGATATTGCCGACCTCGACTGCGATGGCAGGAAAGAAATCCTGACAGTGACTTCCGGCGGCCTTGTCGTGGCACTCGATTGCCGGTGCCGGAAGGTATGGGCGACGCGCCTCGCGAGCCCGCCGACGGTCATGAAGTGCCTGACGCCGGCCGGCGCCACGTTCCCGTGGGTTGTGCTGGGCTGCGAGAACGGCGACGTGGTGGTGCTGGACGGGCGCGGCAGCGCCATCCGAACCGGCCGGATCAACGGTGCGCCCACATGTATCGCTTCTTTCAAGGATGCCACTGTCGGTGTCGGGGTACTTCTGGCCAGCGCGAAAGGCGAGGTGGTCCTGTTGAGGGTCGGTAAGTAACGTGTCCTGCCGTGGGTTCGGACCTTCAAGACGGTCGGGAACTCCACGAATGACACGGGCTTGTGTCCCGTGAGCGACCGCCAGTACGTAGCACCGTTGCACGCGCCGCGCAGCGCCGCTGGCGGGAAGTCCATGACCAAAACGCTGTGAATCCGACGTCGCCAGAACGGGCAAAGAAGGCCCCTTGTGCATCCACATGATCTGCAGTCGAGCGACTTGCGGGGAACCAGTTCGCGCCTTGTTGGCCTTCTGCTGATCGCGTGCTGTGCGCCAGGCCGTGCGGATGACGCGCGTGTATGAGATTTGTGAGTAAGTTAAGCAAGCACAATGAGTAAAGTAGGTATCTTGTTTACCACGTAGGCTGGAAGTCTGCCCCACGTTGTATCCCCTTGGGGAAGGGGGTGACGCCAATGAGAGCATGCATGAGTCACGCACTCCCTGTCAGCGGTTTGATCGTGCTCTTATGTGTCGGCCCGGGCTCTGCGCAGATCGCGCCGTACGCCTGACGTGCCCCCATTTTATGTGCCAGCCGCTATGAGAGTCAGGGTCTCCAGGGGTTCCTTCGCTGACCGAACGGCCCGACTGCCGCTGGCACGCCTTCGTATACGTCGCGGTCATGGGCTGGTAGACCGTCCCGTTGTCTGAGAACGCGCGGAGCGTGAGCGCGGTCGTTTCACTGAACGTGAGCGCGCCGGGGCAGGCGGGCGAGGACGCGGTCGGTTCGGTCCCGTCGGTCGTATGGCGGAGCACGGTGCTCGGCAGCAGGTTCTCGACGCGGACGGTGACGGTGTCCTCGAAAGGCCCGCCGTGCGGCGTGAGGTACGCGAGCGTGTTGAATGTCCGCTCGCGCTTGCCCAGGACGAGCGAGACGGTCCCGCCGCCCGGCCCACTGAAGCGGAAGTCCGCGTGCCCACGGGCCGCAGGGCCGGCGGGGACCGGGTGGCTCTCGAGACACGCCCGGTCTTCCAGCCACGGGTGAATGATGAGGGTCCGGAGGGGACAGTCCTCGATGGTGAAGGTTTTCTCGAAGCGCCCCGGGCTGGCGGCTGCACGGTCGACGCGGACGCGCGTCCAGGTTGTCTCTCCGTTCAGGACGACCGGCACGCAGACCTCAACGTATCGCCACGCATCCGGAAGATGGTCGCGGACGGTGAACGTCCCGTCGGGCACGGAGTACCGCACGCCCGCGAGGCGCTCCAGGATGAGGGGAATCATGGCCCCGTCCCAGTTGTAGTACATGGAGCCCCACGGCCGATAGTCGGGGTCCCAGCACTCCGGGGCGACGGGGTAGCCGTAGTCCTTCCTCATCCCGCGCAGGTGCCCGAGGGTACAGGTAACGGCCTCGGCGTCGCAGCCGTGGCGGAACATCCCTTCGACCGCCAGCCAGGTGCTGATGGTGGAGACGGCGAAGACACCGTTCTCCGGGGCGTCCGGGGGACGCACGTCGAGCGGCACTGGCCCGAAGAATCCCGTCTCGGCGTTCATCACCCATCGCCGGACCATCGCGCGGGCCCAGGCGTCGGGCATCTCCGTGCACATCATGGAAGCCAACTGCCAGATATCCTTGTACTTCGTGCCCTTGCCGGCGTAGTAGTCCGGCCACCGCGCGGACCACGGCCGTTTGAACGCCTCGACCATGCCCGGCCGCATGGCCCGCCAGTGACCCACGTCGTCGGGCCGGCCGAGGGCCTCGGCCATCCGGGCTAGGGTGTCCAGGGCATTGATCTCGATGCCGAAGCACCGCTGAGGGCCCGTCCAGTAGAGCGGCTGGTACAGGTCGTCGTAGACAGCCTCAAGGAACCGGCGGTCGCCGGACTGCTCGTACTGCCGCCACGCAAACTCGACCGTCCCGACGAAGTTCATCCAGACCCCGGGCGAATACCATGCGACGCCAAAGTTGTCCGGCAGGGCCCTCGCCGTGTTCCGGAATGGCAGCATCGCCTTCCAGGAGAGGACGTTGCCGTGGCCCCACGCCCACTTGTCTGCCGCCCACGCGCCCATCGCGGTGTAGGCCCAGGAGTCCCAGAGGTGAAGCCCCATGAAGTTGTTGACGGCGGTCTGCGTGTGGGGGTACTGCTCCCAGCCTCGCCCGGTGTGCGTGAAGTACAGGAAATACAGCGACCACAGATGATAATACGTCGTGACCACGCCCACGTCCGAGCAACGAAAATAGGGAACCTGCCGATTCAGCCACGCGTTGACCTGCCGTGTCTTGGCCCCGAGGGCGGCCCGGGGGTCGGCGAGGAGGCGCTTCACCCGCGCCGCAACGTCGCCGTAGTCGTCTCCCATCGCCATCGCGAGGACGAGCGGTTCCTCGGGCGTGCAAGGGCACCGGAAACGCCAGGCCTGCCGACCGTCGGCCTTCCGCTCGATGGTGTGGGCCTCGGCGAGCGGCTCGGAGGCTGAGAGGACGACGCTCAGCCCGTCGACCATGAGCCGTCCCTCGACGGCGGGCCGGCCCCAGTCGGGCTTCGTCATGATCGTGCCGCCTTCGGTCACCTGGAGGGTGTTGGCCTCGCGGTCGAACCGTGCGCTGGCCGTCGAAGCGCGGCTGAAGCGAACCTTGGGCGGGTCGCCGTCGTGCGTGGGGATGAAGCCGGTGTGGATAAAACTGTGCCCGTCGAACTCGATCGTGACTGGCTCGGAGGCCGTGACGATGGCGCAGAGGACGTCTTCGACGGAGATGAACTTCGTTTCCTCAATAACGACCCCACCGACCTGGTACGTGCAGACCTGCCGGTCGGGTCGCCAGATCATCGTCCGCGGCTTGGGGGAAGGGTGCCGCTTCCCGCCGACGATGACGGTGCCGTAGGCGGTCCGAACGCGTCGCCAGAACTCCCACCCCCACTTGTCGTGGCCCGTGCCGCCGGCGCCCGTCACGATGCCGTGGCCGCGCGCCCGGCCATCGCGAAACATCGGGTGGGTGAAGCCGAGGGTCTCGTGCTCTGTGACGTGCCACTGGGCGTCGCACTGGCCGCCGATGTAGTACAGATGGTTGCCCGCGAGGAACCCGTGCTGCCGGCCGGCGACGTCGCGGGCGAGCATCTCGCAGTAGTTGGTCTCGGGCGGTGGCGCGGCGAGGGCGGACTCGGCCAGCGCGCCGAGGAGGACGGCAGCCAGGGCTCCCACCCGCGGAAGCCCGCGCCCGCCGTCCGTCGCGTCTGTTCGCCCGGCTACCAATCCGCCAGCCGTCCTTTCTGTAGGCGCTGCATGGCAGCGATATGGCCCTGGAGCCTCTGCTGAAGTTGCGCGATCCGCTGCTGGAGTTCCGCCCGCTGGCCCTCGGCAGCCTTCGCCATCTGTGTCGCGAGGCGCGCAATCTCCGCCTCGTCCTGCGCCTGGAAGGTGCGCAGTTGGCGCACCCGCTTCTCCCGGTTCTCCTCGATGGTCTCGGCGCCGACGGCCTCGAGGTACGCCGCCAAGCGGTTGTGGAGGTCGCGAGCCTTCTCGGGCATGGCCTCGGAAAGGTCATGGGTCTCTCCGATGTCGCGCTGGAGGTTGAACAGGCGCGTCTCGCCCGTGTTCAGGTTCTTCATTAACTTGTACCGGCCCAGGCGGATGGCCGACTCGGGTACACCATCGAACCAGGGAAAATGGAAGGCCAGTGCCTCCTCGCGGCGTTTGACCGTGCCCGCGTTGCCCTTCTCGAAGAGCCGAACGAGGCTGCCGCCGTCGACGTTAGGAGGTAGCGGCCCCGTGCCGCCGGCGAGCTCCCGGAAGGTGGGCCAGAAGTCCCATCCGGCGACAGGCACGTCGCAGTAGGTGCCGCGTTTGACGCCCGGCCCGCGGACGACCATCGGCACGCGGATGCCGCCTTCCCATAGGTCGGCCTTTCCGCCCCGGAGCGGTGCGTTGCCGCGGAACCCGCCGCCGTTATCCGAGGTGAAGATAACGTAGGTGTTGTCGGCAATACCCAGTTCATCGACCTTATCGAGCAGCATGCCGAAGCCGGAATCGAGGTCCTCGATCATGGCTGCGTAATTCAGCATCCAGCCGGAGCGGACGACGTCCTCGGGCAGCGCTCCGGTGTCGCGGTAGTCGCCGTCGATGCACTTCAGGCCGCGAAGCCGCGCCCGGACCTTCTCCCGCGTCCCCTCCAGCGACTGATGGCCGACGTGGCAGGCGTAGTGCGAGATGCGCATGTAGAACGGCCGGCCCGCGCGGACCTGCTGCTCCATGAAGTCCGCGGCGCGGCGCGTCAGGCTGAAGATGCGTTTCGGATCGTCCGGCGGCAACGGCACTTTCTTCCCGTCCAGGCGGCGCCAGTCGCCGTGCCAGTTGTCGGTATTGCCGTCGCTTACGTCGAACCCGACGGCCTCGGGCGACTTCGGGGTGCATCCCCACTTGCCGAAATGGGCGGTGGCGTACCGGGCATCGGCGGCCTTGATCGCCTGCGGCAGGGCCAGCGCGCCCTCCCCAGGCGAGGCCGTGCCGATGAGGACAGCGTGATGCAGATGAGCTGGCGTCTGGCCGTAAAGGATGCTGTCGCGCGTGGGGCTGCACACGGGGGCCGGCGCGTAGGCGCTGGAGAAGACCATCCCTTCGCGGGTCAGGCGTTCGAGGGCCGGCGTCCGGTAGAAGTCGCTCCGCGAATCCGCACGGCCGCGCATCATCGGCACCGACGTGTCGGTCCAGCCCTGGTCATCCGTCAGGACGAGGATGATGTTGGGCTTGGCGGCGGGCTGGGCCGCGCGAGACCTCGTCACCTCAGCACCCGCCGCAGTAGCCGCGGCGGCGGCTCCCACAGCCCGGAGAAACGCGCGGCGTCTGAGCTGGGCATCGTGCATGTTGTTCGCCCCTTGGATCGCTTCCACGGGTCGGCTGGGCCGCCCAGAGGATATCTGAAGGGCGGACCAGCCGCCACCCGGAATCCCGGCCGCCTTTGCGGGACGCCTTGTCGTCGGCAGGACCGACCGGTACAATCGGCCGGTGCCAATCGGACCATGGACCCGCCGCCAAACCGAACACGCCATGACCATCAAGGACGCGCTGAATCGCCGTTCGTTTCTCCGCGCGATGGCCGGGGCGGGTGCCGCCGTATGCGCCGGGTGCGCCGGCGGCCGGAGCAGCGGCACGGCGAAAGCGTCGCAGCCGAACATCCTCATCCTCTTCGTCGACGACATGGGCTACTCCGACGTGGGCTGCTTCGGCGGGGAGATCGAGACGCCCCACCTTGACCGCCTCGCCGCCGGCGGCGTGCGGCTGGCCCAGTTCTACAACACCTCGCGCTGTTGCCCGTCGCGGGCCAGCCTGCTGACCGGCCTGTACTCGCACCAGGCGGGCATCGGCATGATGGTCTACTGCGACCGTGGCCCCGGCTATCGCGGCAACCTGAACCGCCGGTGCGTGACCTTCGGAGAGGTGCTGCGCGACGCCGGCTACCAGACGAGGATGGTCGGCAAGTGGCACGCCGGCCACGAGCCGCACTCGAGGCCGGAGGTCCGCGGCTTCGACCGCTTTACGGGCATCTACCCGCATATCGACAGTTACTGGAAGGTGCTGAAGGGCTGCGACATCTATCGTGACAGGGGACTTTTCATCCCGGCCGACGAGGAACCCGTCAACCCATACCGCCCGGACGACGAGTTCTACACGACGGACTTCTTTACCGACGCCGCGATGGATTACATCGACCGGGCGTGCGAAACGCCGTCGCGGCCGTTCCTGCTGCACGTCTGCTACAACGTGCCGCACTTCCCACTGGAGGCGCCGAACGACCTCATCGAGAAGTACCGCGGCCGATACATGGCCGGGTGGGACGTCCTGCGCCGCGAAAAACTCGCACGGATGAAGCGGTTGGGCATCGTGCCCAAGACGTCCACGCTGCCGCCCGTCAAGGGGTTCGTGAACCGCAGGATGGCCGGCTTCACGGAGGTGGGGGTCGAGGCCGGGGCTCTGCCCGCGTGGGACTCGCTCCGCGAGGAAGATCAGCGGGAACTCGACTTCCGCCGCGCCATCTACGCGGCCCAGATTGAGCGGTTCGACTGGAACGTCGGGCGCATCGTCCGGCACCTGGAGGCGCGCGGCATCCTGGAGAATACGCTCGTCCTCTTCTTCTCCGACAATGGGTGCTCGGGCGAACTCGGCGACTTCGGAATGAACTGGGGTGAGCACACGCGGGCCAACTATGCCGAGTGGCGCACGAAGGGCGGCTGGAGCATCTCGCAGGGACAGTGCTGGGCCAGTTACTCCAACACGCCGCTGCGCAAGTACAAGAAGTTCGTCCACGAGGGCGGCATCGCGTCGCCTTTCGTTGCCCACTGGCCGGCCGGCATTCGCGACGGCGGGCGAATCGTCCGCGGGCTGCCGTTTCACCTCATCGACGTCATGCCGACGCTCTGCGACGTGGCTGGCGCTACGTATCCGCGCAAGTACGACGGCCGCGCCGTCACGCCGGCGCAGGGAATCAGCATGGTGCCTTGGCTAAGCGGAACGGGCGCGAACGCGGAACCCCGTACGCTCTACTGGCAGCATGAGAACCACGCGGCCATTCGTGAGGGCGACTGGAAGCTCGTCACGACGAACGACCGCGACGAGACGGCGTGGGAACTCTACAATCTCAGCCAGGACCGTAGCGAATCGGAGAACCTCATTGTTCGCCACCCGGACATCGCGACGCGCCTCAAGGCGGAGTGGCAGCGGTGGGCCGAGGGCGCGAACGTCGTCCCGTTTCCGGAGACGCGTGGCAAGGCCGAGGGCGTGCCCTGGCCGCCGCGGCCCTGGCCGGAGGAGCAGGCCGGCCCCTGACTGTTCCGAAGGAGCCAATGATGACCAGGATCACCGCGACAACCCTCATCTCCCTGGCTGCGACCATCCTCCTCCCGGCCGGCTGCGACACGGCCGCCAGGCACGACTACCCGCTCGCCCCCGTTCCGTTCAACCAGGTCGAACTTGCCGACGACTTCTGGCGGCCGCGGCTCGAAACGCAGATCGAGGTCACCGTGCCGCACGCCCTCGAGCAGACGGAGCCGGCCGTCGAAAACCTGCGCCGGTGCGGGAACCTGCTGCACGACCGTGGGGGGGAAAGGCCGTTTCCGCACCGCTTCGTTTCCTCGGACCTGTACAAGGTTATGGAGGGCGCGGCGTACCTGCTGATGCTCCGGCGGGACCCGGAACTGGAGCGGCGCCTCGACGAGATCATCCGCATCATCGCCGATGCCCAGCGAGACGACGGCTACCTCTATGTCGCCCACATTGCGAACGTCGCGAACCCGCGCGAGATGGGCAAGACGCCGTACTCCTACGTCGTACATAGCCATGAACTCTACAATATGGGTCACATGTACGAGGGGGCTGTTGCCTACTACCGCGCCACCGGCAAGGACGCTTGGCTCAAGGTGGCCGAGAAGAGCGCCCGCCACATCCACAAGGTTTTCTTCGAGGGCGATGCGAACTACAACGGCGGCAAGCCCGTCCGTCAGGCCCCGGGCCACGAGGAAATCGAACTTGCCCTCTCAAAACTCTACCGCGTCACCGGCGAGCGCCTGTACCTGGACCTCGCGAAGAAGTTCCTCGACGTGCGCGGCGTCACGTACCGCCCGGACGGCGAAGGCGTCATGGCGCCCACCTATGCCCAGCAGCACAAGCCGGTCGCCCGGCAGCGCAAGGCTGTCGGACATGCCGTTCGCGCGGGGTACCTGTACGCCGGCATGGCCGACGTCAGCGCCTTGACCGGCGACCGCTCCTACGCCCGCGCCCTGGAGCTCATCTGGCACAACATTGTCGACGCCAAGATGCCGATCACGGGCGGCCTGGGCAGCGTGCGCGGCATCGAGGGGTTCGGGCCCGAGTACGTCCTGCCGAACAAGGAGGCGTACAACGAGACGTGCGCGGCCGTGGCCAACGTCCTGTTCAACGTCCGCATGTTCCTGCTGCGCCGCGACGCCAGGTACTTCGACGTGGCCGAGGTCGCCCTGCTGAACAACGCCCTCGCGGGCGTCAGCCTGAGCGGCGACCGATTCTTCTACGTCAATCCCCTGGAGGCCGACGGCGAGACGAAGTTCAACCACGGCTCCGCCAGCCGCGCGCCCTGGTTCGGCTGCGCGTGCTGCCCGTCAAACATCGCGCGGCTCGTGCCGCAGGTCTCCGGCTTCATGTACGCCCACACCGGCGACGCGATTTACGTGACGCTCTACGGCGGCAACCGGACGGCGATTCCGCTCGACGGCGGGGCGGTCAAGGTCACGCAGACCTCACGATACCCGTTCGACGGGCGCGTGGACCTCGTGCTCGCGCCCGCGAAGCCGCAGACCTTCGCCCTCCACCTTCGCATCCCGACGTGGGCCCGGGAGCAGTTCGTGCCGGGCGCGCTGTACCGATACGCCAAGGACGAGGTGGAACCCTGGACCGTTCGTGTGAACGGCGAGCCCGTCGAGGCGCCGCTCGAGAAGGGCTTCGTGGTCATCGGGCGCACGTGGCGGCTTGGCGATAAGGTCCGCCTCGACCTACCCATGCCCGTCCGTTTGAACACGTGCCACCCGAAGGTTGAGGCGAACCGCGGCCGCATCGCCGTTACGCGCGGGCCGCTTGTTTACTGTGCCGAGGAGGTGGACAACGGCGGGCCGGTGCAGCGGTTCGTCATGCCTGAGTGGCCTGAGGCCGACCACGTCAAGACGGCCGCCTTCGCCGGCGGTCCGCTCGCAGGGATCGTCAAAGTAACGCTTCCGGCGAAGGAGGTCGGGGCGGGCGGCAGCGCCCGCGACGCCGCCCTCACACTGGTGCCATACTACGCGTGGAACAACCGCGGCGAGACGTCGATGGTCGTCTGGCTCCCGCGCGCCGCCGAGGGGGCAGGCGGAGCGGCGCACGCCTCGGCCGGGCCGCGCTGACGCGCGTCATCGGAGATTCCGTCATGACATTTGGCCGACACCCGGCGTTGAGCGCAACCCCTTCGTCGACGGTCGCCTCGGCCTTGGCAGGTTTCCATCGGCTGGTCCTCTCGGTTGTCTGTGCGATGTTGGCGCTGGGCGTGTGCGCGGCGGCTGCGACGGCCGCGGCCGACGGGCTCGCCGTGACGGACCTGCGATGCGAGTACCGCGTGAATCCGCTCGGCGTCGACGTGGCCCGGCCCCGTCTCAGTTGGGTTCTCCGCTCCGACCAGCGCGGACAGCGGCAGACGGCGTACCGCGTGCTGGTGGCCGGCGGCCGCGAAACGCTTCGGCGCGGCGAGGGCGACCTCTGGGACAGTGGCAAGGTCGAGTCCGACCGGACGGTCCACGTCGTATACGGCGGCCGGCCGCTCGTGTCCTGCATGCGATGCTTCTGGAAGGTCCGCGTCTGGGACGAGGCCGGCCGGCCCTCCGCCTGGAGCGAACCGGCCGTATGGGCGATGGGCCTGCTCGAACGTGGCGACTGGAACGCCCGGTGGATTGCCGACGCCCGCGACGCCGCGGTCAACGAGGCCGGGCCGCTGCCGGCCACCATGCTCCGAAAATCGTTCACCATCGACGGCCGCGTCGAACGGGCCACAGTTTACGTGACGGGGCTTGGGCTGTACGAACTGCATCTGAACGGCCGGAAGGTCGGAGACCAGCTGCTTGCGCCGGAATTCACGATGTACGACTGCCGCGTCCAGTACCAGGCGTTCGACGTGACGGACCTCGTGGCCTCCGGTGAGAACGCGGTCGGGGCCATCCTGGCCGACGGCTGGAACGGCGAGTACTTTTTCGGCATGCCCCTGCGGCAGGCCCAGCGGCCTTTCGGCGGCCGGCGAGGACTCATCATGCGTCTGGACGTCCGGCGGGCCGACGGCACCACGCACACGATCGTGACCGACCCGTCGTGGCGGTCGACGCGGGAGGGGCCGATCCGGGCGGCCAGCCTCTACGACGGCGAGGTGTATGATGCACGCATGGAGATGCCCGGGTGGGACAAACCGGGCTTCGACGACCGGTTGTGGCGTCCGGCCGTCGAGGCGGACTACATGGTGGGCGCGAACCTCGTCTGGCAGCCGAACGAACCGATCCGGGTCGTCAAGACAATCGAGCCCGTGAAGATGACCGAGCCGATGCCCGGCGTCTTCGTCTTCGACATGGGCCAGAACATGGTCGGATGGTGCCGGCTGACGATGCGCGGCCGGCCGGGGACGGCCGTCCGGCTGCGCCACGCCGAGAGGCTGAACGAGGACGGCACCGTCTACACGGCTAACCTGCGCGGGGCCGAGCAGACGGACCGCTACGTCAATCGCACGGAGGGCGAGGAGGTCCACGAGCCGCGATTTACGTACCACGGATTCCGATACGTCGAGGTGACGGGCAAGGAGTACAAGCCGTGGGTCTACATGCCGCCGTTCAAGCCCAAGCCGGGCGACCTTGTCGGCCGCGTGTTTCACTCGGCCGGGCCGGATGCCGGCCGTTTCGAGTGTTCAAGCGACGTGATCAACCGCATCATGCGCATGGTCGCGTGGACGCAGCGCGGCAACCTGCACAGCGTGCCGACGGACTGTCCGCAGCGCGACGAGCGGGCCGGATGGATGGGCGACATCCAGGCGTTCTCCCAGACGGCCGTCTTCCACATGGACATGGCGGCCTTCTTCACCAAGTGGCTGAAGGACGTGCGCGACGCGCAGGCCGACGACGGCGCATATCCGAACTTCGCCCCCATGGACCATGCCCGATGGAAGGGCGGTACGCCGGCGTGGGCGGACGCCGGGACGGTCGTCCCGTGGCGGATGTTCCAGAATTACGCCGACACGCGGGTGCTCGAAGCACATTACGCGTCCGCCCGGCGCTGGGTCGACCGCGTCCACCGCAAGAATCCTGACCTTCTGTGGGCCAAGGACTTGGGCAACAACTTCAACGACTGGCTGAACGCCGATACGCTGGTCATGGACGGCTGGCCGCGGAAGGGCGGGGCTGTCCCGCCGCGCGTCCTCGCGACGGCGTTCTTCGCGCATTCGACGGAGATTGTCTCGCAGATGGCCGTCATCCTCGGCCGCGACGACGACGCGGAGACGTATCGCCGGCGCTTCGGGGGCATCAAGGCCGCGTTTAACAGGGCATTTGTCAAACCCGATGGCCGGATCGAGGGCGACACCCAGGCCGGCTACGCCCTGGCCTTGCGGTTCAACCTCTTGCCGGAGGCGCTGCGGTCGAAGGCGGCCGAGCACATGGTCGAGCAGTTCCGGCGCTACGGCGGGCACATGTCCACGGGCATCCAGACGACGCATCGGCTCATGCTGGAACTCACGCGAAACGGGTACCACGATGAGGCCTACCGGCTATTGAACCTGCGGACGTGCCCCTCGTGGGGATTCATGGCCGAGCACGGCGCCACCACGGTCTGGGAGCGCTGGGACGGCTACGTCGATGGCCGCGGGTTCCAGAGCCCGCGCATGAATTCGTTCAACCACTGGGCGCTCGGCGCCGTCGGCGAGTGGGTATGGCGGCACGTCGCCGGCCTCAATCCGGACGACCGCGGGCCGGGGTGGAAGCGGTTCACGATCGCCCCGAAGCCCGGCGGTGGCGTCACGTGGGCCCGCGGCGAGTACCGGTCCATCCGCGGCACCATCGTCAGCGACTGGGGGATCGAGGACGGCCGGTTCCGCCTCGATGCCACCGTACCCCCGAACACGACCGCCACCGTCCGCGTGCCCGCACGCGACGTGAAGGCCGTGACCGTTGACGGCAAGCCGACGGCGGAGACACCGGAAGTCGAGTCCCTCGGCATGAAGGATGGGACGGCGGCGTTTGAGGTGCAATCGGGGCGCTACCGGTTCCTTTCGTCCCTCGACGGGGGCGCCGATTGAAATCCCCCGTGAGGGGAGGCCACCCCGCCGGTTTCAAGGGAGGGCCGTCACGTGCTCATTAACAGGGCACGCTTAGAGAAGGAGAGGTTTCCATGATGCATGTGCGACATTGGGCGGTGACCGTAGCGGTTGCGTGCATGCTGGCCGTGCCGGTCTGGGCGGAAGAGATTCCCCGGGCGAAGCCGGAAGCGGTGGGCATGTCCGGCGAGCGCTTGGCGAAGGTCACGTCCACCGTTCAGAAGATGGTCGATGACGAGAAGATCGCCGGGGCCATCACCGTGGTGGCCCGCAAGGGCAGGATCGTGCACTTCGAGACCTGCGGGCTGCGAGACGTCGACGGTAAGAAGCCCGTCACGCAGGACACCATCATGCGGTTCTACTCCATGAGCAAGCCCATCACGACCGTGGCGGCGATGATCCTCTATGACGAGGGGCGGTTCAAACTCGACGACCCGGTCGAGAAACACGTGCCCGAACTGAAGGGGCTGGAGGTCTACGGCGACGACGGGCCCGTGGCGGCGAGGCGGAAGGTCACCATCCGCGACCTGATGCGCCATACATCGGGCCTGACGTACGGCATCTTCGGCAACACGCCGGTCGACCAGATGTACAGGAAGAACGAGATGCTCGGCAGCCGCGATTTGCAGGTGATGGTCGAGAAACTGGGCCGCATCCCCCTGCTGTATCAGCCCGGCACGCACTGGCATTACGGTGTCTCGACGGACGTCCTGGGATGCCTGGTGGAGAAGGTCTCGGGCAAGCGGCTGGACGCGTTTTTCCGCGAGCGGATTCTTGAGCCGCTCGATATGCGGGATACGGCGTTCTTCGTCCCCAAGGCGAAGGTGGACCGTTTCGCGTCGTGCTACTCGCCGGGGCCGGACGGACTCAAGGTCCGGGATAAGTACACGGATAGCCGTTATCTGATCCTGCCGACGCTCCTCTCCGGCGGCGGCGGGCTGGTCTCGACGGCCCGCGACTACATGCGTTTCTGCCAGATGCTGCTTCGCCGGGGGGAACTCTTCGGCGTGCGGGTGCTCGAGGCCCAAACGGTGGACGAGATGACGAAGAACCAGTTGCCCAAGGGCGTCCATTGGGGCGGTAACAACGGCTTCGGCCTCGGTTTCTCCGTGCGGTTGCGGGACGACGGCGCCAAGGCCCACGGGGGCGAATACGGCTGGGGCGGGGCGGCCAGCACGCATTTCTGGATCTCGCCGAAGGACGACCTCGCCGTCGTCGCGCTCTCGCAGCTGATGCCGTTTTCGCCCCAGTTGCAGGACGCCGTCAAACCGCTCGTATACGAGGCGATTGAGAACTGACGGGCCGTGCGTTCCGAGCGGCGATGCCTGGATCTCCAGCGAGACGGGAGAACGATGATGCCTGTGCCGGCCAAACGCATCCATCGGCGCCGCTTCCGTCTGGGACGCGCGGGCCCGCTCGTCCTGGCCGCCGCCGTGCTCGCGACCGCAGGCGGACGCGTTGCGGACGCGAACGGGGTGTACTGCCTTAACCCCCACCCGCCGACCGACGGCCGGGTCGGCACGAACTACACGCCCGCCTACGCGGTGAACCAGGTCCAGTTCTGGCACGACTTCCGGCCGGAGGTCGTCGAAAGGGAACTCGCCGCGGCGAAGAAGCACTTCGGCATCTCCACCCTTCGGGTGTACCTCCACGACATCAACTTCTTCGAGGAGAAGCAGGTTTTCCTGGCCAACCTCGAAACGTTCCTCTCCATCTGCGACAGGCACGGCATCAAGCCGGGCTTTGTGTTCTTCGACGGCTGCCACCGGCACGAGGGCATCTTTCTGGACAGGCCGACGGAGGCGATTGCGGGGTACCACAACGGCCGGTGGGCGCAGTCACCCCAGGCCCGCGACATCGAGAAGGAGGACCTTGAGAGGTTCAGGCCGTACGTGCAGGAGGTCATCCGGCGGCACCGGACGGACGGGCGGGTGCTCTTTTGGGAAATCCACAACGAGCCGCCCCCGGGCGATGCGTACCGCGACCGGCTCAAACGGGCCGGGTACCGGTGGGCGAAGGCCGTGAGGCCCGTCCAGCCGGTCCTGAACTGCGAGAAGGGCAAACGGGGCTGGGGCGACTGCGACGTTACGGACATCGTCGATGCCCACCAGTATCTCCATAATTATGGACCGCTGAACTACCTCGCCGACGCCAGCCCCGATAAGGGAACGGTGTTCACCGAGGCCGGGGCCCGGTGGAAGTTGCGAATCCGGAACTTCGGTGACCCGTGCGAGATGATCCACTGGCTCAAGGAGCGCAAGGCGGCCGGCAAGTCCACCCCCGGCGTTTACCTCTGCTGGGAACTCATGGTGGGGAACACGAACACCCGCTGGCACTGGCGGGACAAACCCGGCGCGCCTGAGCCGGAAATCCCCTGGTGTGGTCTGATGTGGCCGGACACGACGCCCGTCTCGCTCGCCGAGGCTGAGGCGATCCGCCGCTATGCCACGGGCGAGTCGCAGGCGATGCTCTATTCCAACTTCGAGCACAGCACGGATGGCTGGAAGGCTTACGGAGCGGATACGCTGAAAGCCGTCAACGCCCTCCGGATGGAGGCCGGCACGACGGCGCTGGCAGGGGACGAGACGTGGTCCGATTACGTCCTTGAGGGGACCGTTGCTCTGAGGCCAGCGACGGACGCCGCCGAGGGCGGCGCGGAGTTCCTCTTGCGCGTCACCGCGCCCGGTGACGACCCGGACGCCATCGGCGGTTACGCCGTCGCGTTCAACACGACGAAGCAGCTCGTCCTGAGCCGCATCGAGAACGGCACGCCCAAGACGCTCGAAACGTTCGACCTGACCGGCCTCGCCACCCACTCGCGCATGGGCGAGTGGAGTATGGTGCGCGTGGCGCTCACGGGGCCGCGAATCCGGGTGTGGTTCAACCGCATGCATCGGTCCTCCGACCCGGCCCGCGGCCTGCGAATGGATTTCACGGACAAAGACAGCCCGGTCCTCAGCGGCGCCGTCGGTGTGCGAACGCGCGGCGTCCGTGCATGGTTCGACAATGTCGTCGTCCTGCCGGCCGACGCGCTGCCGTAGCCGTCGGCGGCGGGCAGCGCCCGCGAAGCTGCCCTCACCCTCGTGCCGTACTACGCGTGGAACAACCGCGGCGAGACGTCGACGATCGTCTGGCTGCCGCGGACGGGGCGCTGCGCGGGTGGGTCCCTCAATGGAACTGAGAGGCCGCGCGGACGGCGACGTTGCGTCGAACGCGCTTGGCCTACCACGCGGCGCTCCGACACCCCGTACCGTTGTTGCGTCAGCCCCGCGCGAATCTTCCCCTACGGCCCCGCGGAGTCGGCGAGGCCGACGAGGCGCCCCGCGGCGGCAAGGCCCTCCCCGAGGTCGGCGGCGTAGGCGTCGGCTCCGATCCTCTCGGCCATCTCCCGGGCCGGCGCCAGCGCCGCCCCGCCCACGAGAACCTTCACGTCGGTGTCGGCTGCGTCTTCCCGGACCTCGCGGACGGTCCGCCCGAGCGCCTCCATCTGCGTTGCCAGCGACGCCGAGAGGAGCAGGCAGTCGGCGTCGAACGCACGAACCGCCATGGCGACGTCGGTGACCGGAACGTCCGCCCCAAGGCGGATGACCCGCCAGCCCCCCATCTCCAGCAGGTTCGCCAGCATCTGGGCGGCCAAGTCGTGCCGGTTCCCCGCCACCGCCGCCACGACGGCCGTCTTGCCGTTCGGTTCAGCGACCGGTGCGGTCGCCAGGAGGCGGTGGATGAGGGCGGCGGTCGTCGCCGTAATGAAGTGCTCCTCCGCCACGCAGACCTCGCCGACGAGCCACATGCGGCCGGTTTCCCGGAGGGCCGGGATCAGCACCTCCAGGTACAGGTCGCGGACGGTCCAGCTGTTGCGAGCGGCGTCGAGGAGGAGGGCCATGGCCCGGCGGCTGTCCCCCTCCAGCAGGGCCACCACGTACTCCAGCGCCAGCCGTGACGCTGGCGATTGCGGCGCCAGGCCGGGCTCCGCCTCGTTCGTGTTTCGCTCCAATCCGCGGGCGGCCAGGGACAGGTACTGGTGTGCCACCGGCTGGGCCACCTCTGGTAACTCGTGGTCGAGTACCCGGCTAAGATGGTCGGTCGCCGCCCGGAGGTGGTCCGTCGGGACGCCACGCGCCGCAAACGCCGTTCTGGCCCAACGCATTTGGGCGATGAATAGGGCGGGCGTCTCGGTAGCGGCCGCGGCCGCCAAGTCCGCCAGCCGTTTCTCCAGGAACCCGCGCCAGCCCGCGGCGGGATGGGGCTCGTACGCGGCCGATGCCTCCGGCCGGGCCTTGAGCAGGTCGTGGGCGGCATAGGCCGCCAGCGCCCCGCCGCTCTCGCGGAGGGTCGTTGCCAGCAAGTCGTAGGCTTGGGGGTCCGTGGGGCGTTTGTCAGTCATGGCTCACCCGTCTCCAGCCGCGTCCGTCGCGGACTCGTCCATGAGTCGCCGCAGCCGCGCAAGGCCCCGCCGCGCGTGGGTCTTGACGGTGCCCAGCGGCAGGTCGGTCGCCTCGGCAACCTCCGTTTGCGAGAGGCCGTTTATGAGCGAGAGTTCGAGCACGCGGCGTTCGTCCGGCCGGAGGCGCGCCATCTGGGCGCGGGCCCGGGAGGCCTGGTCGCGGACCTCGACGTCGTTGTCGTCCCGCACGGGCGGGAGGTGTGTCTCGTCGGCGATCGCTTGGACGCCGGCCTCCCGACTCCGCCGGCGGTGCCGGTCGATGAGACGGCGCCGGGCGATCGTTGCGACGAACGTCGCCTCCGTACCGGCGGCCGGGTCGAAACGGCCCGCGTGACGCCACAGGTCGATGAAAACCTCCTGGACGGCATCCTCGGCGTCGGCTGCATTCGGGCACAACCGCCGGGCCAGCGACCAGACGAGGCCGCCGAACCGATCCATTCCTTCGCGCACGGCGTCCGGCTCGCCATGGGCGATGCGCTGGAGCACCGGCGTCGCCGCATTCGCAGACACGCGGGGCATCCCTTGCCGTGGCGGCGCGGCTACCAAGTTGCCTCGCCGCCGATTCCGCCCCCATCGGCGAGGGCTCGTGTGCGTGCAATGGCCGGATGTCGCTTTCCATTCTCGTCTCCGATGCGCGCGGTGTCAATTCCGGGAGCAAAAGGCGTCGCCCTGACGACGCCGGTGCCGCCGGAGGTTCCGACGGACGCGGAAATTCACTCGGTTTCGGGAGCCGCGGCGGCTGCCGCGAAAAGGGAAGTGGAGGCCCGGGAGACCATCGCCGAGCCTCCACCCCATCCATCTACCGTGCGAGGGATGCCAGAGCAGCGTCCAGGGCGTGGCGCATGGCCCACGCCCGCTCGCCGGCCTTTTCCATTCGCCGGCTCTTGCTGACGGTGTCGGTCAGATGGTGCCGGATGCCGGGGCTGAGTCCCAGGGACGGGTCGTCGGCCAGCCGCATCGCCGTCTGCTCGTAGAGGTTGGCGCAGGCCTGGTGATGGCCGGCGTTGAACATCTGTGACCCGTGATAGATGGCCCGCACGATGTGGTGCCGCGCGGTCGGTTCGGCGCGGGCCTGGCCCTCCGGCGGGAGGAGGACCGTATCGATCACGTGGATGACGCCGTTGGCGGTCTCGATGTCGGCCTTGACGACGCTGGCGTCGTTGACGGTCACTGCGCCGGTGCACTTGCGGAGGGCCAGGGCGGGGCCGCCCACCGTCTTCGCGGAGCCGGCGTTCGGCACCTGGTCGGCGTAGACCCGACCTGCCACGACGTGGTAGGTCAGGATGGCCTGCAACTTCTCGCGGTTCTCCGGCTTCAGGAGCGACTCGAGGGTGCCCTCCGGCAGTTTCGCGAACGCCTCATCGGTGGGCGCGAAAACGGTGAAGGGACCCTCGCCCTGGAGGGTTTCTACGAGGCTGGCCGCTTGCAGCGCCGCGGCCAGGGTCTTGAAACTGCCGGCCTTGACGGCCGTAGCGACGACGTCGTCGGTCGCGGGCAGGATCACGGCGTCAAGCACGTGGATGACGCCGTTGGTGGCGGCGATGTCGGTCTGGAGGACCTTCGCGCCGTCGACCTTCACGCCCCCCTCGCCGGCGTGGATGTCAACCCGCTGGCCATTCAGCGTCTTGGCCGAGGAGAGTTTCAGCACCTGGGCGGCAGTCACGCGGCCGGGAACCACGTGGTAAGTCAGGATGGCCTGCAACGTCGCCCGGTTCTCGGGCTTCAGGAGGCGGGCGAGAGTACCCTTGGGCAGGCGGGCGAACGCCTCGTCGGTGGGGGCGAAGACGGTCAGCGGCCCGTCACCCTTGAGGGCGTCGACGAGGCCGGCGGCTTTCACGGCCGCGACGAGGGTGTTGAACTGCCCCGCCTCGACGGCGGTTTCCACGAGGTCGCGGTCGGCCGCCCCTTTCCTGCACGAAGCGGTGCACGTGCCGCACGCCGCCGTGGCCAGGGACGCTGTCGCGGCTATCACCAGGAAGCCGACGACTGCGAATAACCCGTGTTTCAGGAATCTGCTGGCGGATAACATGGTTTTACCCTTTCAGGTGAATGCTGGTTCGTTTTTACTTGTGACTTCACCGTGTGTTCGCAGGCGGTGGGCGGCCGGATTCAGAATTCCCGGGTTTTTCGGGGACCGCTCTGTCGGGCGGTCCCGCCGGCCGGCTGGCCTCGTGGCCGTCTGCCGGACGGCCAATACGCTGGTTCCCGCCAGGGGCACGTCCTACAATGGACTTGCGGCCTGTCCGCAGCGCCGCCCCGCGGTTCGGGAAGGAAGGAACACCCATGGCGACCCAGGATGACGTGGAGCGCCGGCTCCGTGCACTGCTCGAGACCCAGCCGCTGGCTGTCGTTGCGACCAGCCGCGACGGGCGTCCCTACGGGAGCCTCGTGGCTTTTGTCGCCACGGACGATTTGAGGCACATCGTTTTTGCGACCTCGAGGTCGACCCGGAAGTTCGGCAACCTGGCCGAGAATCCCCGCGTGGCCGTGGTCGTCGACGACCGGCTGAACGACCGGGCGGACTTCCATCGTGCCTGCGCGGCTACGGCCACAGGTCCCGCCGAGGCCCTGGCGGGGGCCGAGCGCGAAGGGATGGCGCGCCTGTTCCTGGACCGGCACCCGCACTTGGCGGATTTCCTCGCCTCAAGTAACGTGGCCCTGGTGCGCGTCACGGTGGAGGCGTACCAGTTCGTGTCGCGGTTCCAGGAAGTCATGGAGTTACGGCCCTCGCCATGAGCCTGGTGATTCCGCTCTCGGAGATTGCCGACCGCTTCCGCCCGTCCGTCGGCGGCAAGGCATTCGCCTTGGCGGTGCTCGTACGGGCGGGCCTCGTCGTGCCGGACGGCGTCTGCCTGGTGCGGGAGGCGTACGACGGGTTCGTCCGCGAAACGGGCCTGCGCGAGCGCATTCTCCGGGAACTCAACCGCAAGCCGTACGAGGCGATGCGGTGGGAGGAACTCTGGGACGCCTCCCTCCGCATCCGGAACCTCTTCCTGAGCACCCCGTTGCTCGAAGGGTACCGGACGGCCATCGGGGAGGCCGTGGCGGAGCGCTTCGGCGACCGTCCGGTCGTCGTCCGGTCGTCGTCGGTGGCGGAGGATTCCGCCCGGGGCTCGTTCGCCGGGCTGCACGAGTCGTACGTCAACGTCCGCGGCGCCGAGGCCATCCTCGATTGCGTCCGCCTGGTTTGGGCGTCGCTCTGGTCCGACGGCGCGCTGCTGTATCGGCAGGAACTGGGACTCGACGTCTCGGACAGTTCGATGGCCGTCGTCATCCAGGAACTGGTTGCCGGCCGGCGGTCGGGCGTCGTCTTCGAGGTCAGTCCCGGCCGCGAGTCGGAGGGGGTGGTCGAGGCCGTGTACGGCCTGAACCAGGGACTGGTGGACGGCACGGTTGAGCCGGATCGGTGGACCATCGACCGGGCGAGCGGCGCGCTGCTGGGCCACGACCCGCCCGCGCGCCGCCAGGCGATGGTGCCCGAGTGGGACGATGTGCGCCTTTCGGACCTTCCGCCCGAGGAGGCTGCCCGCCCGCCGCTGGGCGACGACGACGTGAGGGAGATCTACCGGCTCGCCCGACGGGCGAGCGAACTTTTCGGTGCCCCCCAGGACGTGGAATGGACCATCCGGGACCGGCAGACGTACGTCCTCCAGTCGCGTCCCATCACCACGCCCCCGCTGGGCGCGGCGGACGAGGAGCGGCAGTGGTACCTGAGCCTCACACGGAGCTACGAGAATCTCCAGGCACTGCGTCGGCGCATCGAGGGCGATCTCATTCCCCGGATGGTCGCGGACGCCGACGCCCTCGCCGCTACGGACCTGCCGTCGCTTTCGGACGCCGATCTGGCCGATGAGATTGAAGCCCGCGCCGACCATAAGGACCATTGGGTCGGGGTGTATTGGCGTGAGTTCATTCCTTTCGCCCACGGGGCCCGCCTCTTCGGGCGGGTGTACAACGACGCCGTGCGGCCGGCGGACCCGTACGAATTCATCGACCTGTTGGCCGACACCGGCATGGTCAGCGTCCGGCGCAACCGCATGCTCGTGTCGATGGCGGAGCGGGTGCGGCTCGATCCGGCTCTCCTGGCCCAACTCGAGAAGGATGGTGCCGCTGGCGACGCGGACTTCGCCCGTGACCTCGACGCGTTCGTGGAGTCGTTCTCCCAGATGAGCAGTATCGGCGCTGCCGACGCGCGCTGCCGCGAAGACGTTCTGGCGCTCATCCTGGAGATGGCAAGGAACCCGACGGCCCGCAGGCCGGCCGGGACGGGGGACGGGGAGGAACGGAAGGCGCAATTTCTTTCGCACTTCTCGGGCGACGATCGCCGGCGCGCCGAGGACCTGCTCGACTTGGCCCGGGCCAGTTACCGCCTGCGCGACGACGACAACATCTACCTGGGCCGGATTGAATCGGAACTCGCGCGGGCGGCGCGCGAAGGCCGGAAACGTTTGCGCGGCCGGCTGGGCCCTGCGGGCGGGGACCTGGAGCCGGGCGAGGTGGCGCGGGGCCTGCGCGAGCCGTCCTACCGGCCCAAGCCCGCGGCGGCGGAGCCGGCCGAGGCCGGTCGCCTCCGGATGCGGGCGCGGCAACTGGTTGGCCAACCGGCCGGGCCCGGCGTGGCGAGCGGGCCGGCGCGGGTGATCGCGGGGCCCGCGGACCTGTTCGGCTTCAAGGCCGGCCAGGTCCTGGTCTGCGACGCCCTGGATCCTAACATGACGTTCGTCGTCCCGCTGGCCGTGGCGGTCGTCGAGCGGCGCGGGGGCATGTTGATTCATGGGGCTATCATCGCCCGCGAGTACGGCATCCCGTGCGTGACCGGCGTGCCCGATGCCGCCGGACTCATCCACACCGGCGACCGCGTGACCGTGGACGGGTACCTGGGCGTCGTGACCGTGGCGTCTTAGGGACCAGCCGCCACGCCGTCCGTCTGACACCGCGGGCAGAAGTAGACGGACCGTCCGGACGGCTCCAGCCGGGACCGCACGATCCGGACGCCGCACACCGCGCACGGCCGGCGGTCGCGGCGGTAGACGTGGCACGTCCACTGTCCACCGCAGTGGTAACTCTCCCAGAGGATCCGTTGGACCGCCTCGTGCAGCCGGTCGTACTGGTCGGTCGACAAACGGTTTGCAGGCAGGCGCGGGTCGAGCCCCGCCTCGAACAGCACCTCGCTCCGCGCGGTGTTGCCCAGGCCGCAGACCAGTGACTGGTCCAGCAGCGCCTCGCCAATCGGGAGGTCGGCCCCGCGCAGGCGTTCGGTGATTGCCGCGGCAGGGTAGGGGACGGCCATGGCGTCCGGCCCGAGGCGCGAGAGGGAGCCGGTGACCTCCTCGGTCGATTCCAGCCGCAGCATCTGGCCGCTGCGGTTGACCACCGTGTAGGGGCCTACGTAGAGCGAGAGCCAGTCCCCCGGTTGCAGGAAGAGCAGGCGGTCGTCCTCCTTGCGCCACCGGCCGCGCATGAGAAGATGGTTGTGGATCGTGACGTCGCCGTCGAACGCGATGAAGATGTGCTTGCCCTTGCAGAACGCCTCGCGGACGCGCCGGCCGCGGAGAACGTCGGGGAACGTCTGCACGCTGGGCTTGGCGGCTTGGCACTCGAGGATTGTCCGGCCGGCCAGGTGGCGGTGGAGCCATTCCGTCTTGAGTTTGCCTTGAGGTCCTTCGGACACGGTTGTCGGCCGGTTTGATGCTGTCCCCGTCGCATTCTGATTCGATGCATTTTAGGCGCGGCCGCCATGTCCGCCTAGCCCGCGGCTGCCGGAGGAACGGCCCGGGGAAAGGCCGGTTTGCCTCCCCACTTGCCGCGCAGGGTTTGGACCTGACTATAATGGATGCTGACCGAGGTGGCCGGACCGGTGGCCTATGCTCGGTCCCTGGCCGGAAGGAGGCGTCGCGATGGGCCCTATGACGCTTGTCCTGATCGGGTGGCCGGTTATGGTCGTGGTCATGCTTGTCCTGTACGTGGTGCAGCGGTATCGCCGGGATGCGGGCATTGTGGACGCGGGCTGGGCGGCCGGCATCGGCGGCCTTGCGGTCTTCTACGCCGCGATGGCCGACGGCGACCCGGTGAGGCGGGTGCTGCTCGCCGTCCTGGGCGGTGCGTGGGGCCTTCGGCTGGCGGTGTATCTCTTGAAGAACCGGGTCCTCTCCGGGGAGGAGGACGGGCGGTACCAGATGCTCCGCGAGAAATGGGGCCGCCATGCCCAGTGGTTCTTCTTCATCTTCTTTCAGATTCAGGCCGCGTGGGCCGTCATGTTTGCCGTGCCGTTCCTGCCGGTCGTATTCTCCGAGGCGCCCGCGCCGGCGTGGTGGGATGTCGCGGGGGCGGCGGTGTGGATCCTGGCCGTGGGCGGCGAGTCGCTCGCCGACTGGCAATTGGCCCGCTTCCGGGCCGACTCCGGCAATCGCGGGAAGACCTGCCGCATCGGTCTCTGGCGGTACAGCCGCCATCCGAACTACTTCTTCGAATGGATCCACTGGTTCACGTACGTGCTGCTTGCCGTCGGATCGCCGTACGTATGGGTGACGCTCGCCGGGCCGGTCATCATGCTCGTGTTTCTCTACAAGATCACGGGCATCCCGTACACGGAGAAGCGGGCCCTGGCCAGCCGCGGCGACGATTACCGCGAGTACCAGCGGACCACGAGTGCGTTCATTCCCTGGTTCCCGAAGAGGGTGGCATCGTGAAGCGACTCATCGAGATGGCCGAGCGGGGCCTGCTGCCCGACGCCCTCATCCGGCGCGGCATACGGAGGCTGAACCGCGAGCGCCTGCGGCTGGAGCAGCGCAGCGGCCCGGCCGAGCGCCAGGCGGCAAAGATGCGGCTCATTCAAGAACTCCGGGCCAGTCCCATCGCCGTCGAGACGGACCGGGCCAACGAGCAGCACTACGAACTGCCTCCACCGTTCTTCCAGCGCGTGCTGGGGCCGCGCCTGAAGTACAGTTGCTGCTATTGGCCGGAGGGTGTGACGGACCTCGCCGCCGCCGAGGAGGCCGCCCTTGCCCAGGTGTGCGAGCGGGCCGAGGTCGGCGACGGCATGGACGTCCTCGACCTCGGCTGCGGGTGGGGGTCGCTGGCCCTCTGGACGGCCGAGCGGTACCCGGGAGCGCGCGTGCTTGCCGTTTCGAACTCGCGCGACCAGCGCGCGTTCATCCAGGCCCGGGCCGAGGCGCAGGGTCTTGGCAACCTGGAAGCGGTGACCGCCGACGCGAACACCTTCGAGCCGGACCGGCGGTTCGACCGCGTCGTCTCGGTCGAGATGTTCGAGCACATGCGGAACTACCGCGTCCTGATGGATCGGATCGCCCGCTGGCTGAAACCGGGCGGCAAACTCCTCGTCCACATTTTCGCCCACCGTGCGTTCGCCTACTTCTTCGAGACCGAGGGCGAGGACAACTGGATGGGCCGGCACTTCTTCACGGGCGGCATCATGCCGTCCGACGACCTCCTCCTCCATTTCCAGGAGGACCTCGTCCTGGAGCACCACTGGCGGCTGTCGGGCCGGCATTACGAGCGGACCGCGGAGGCGTGGCTTTCGAATCTCGACGCCGCCCGCGACGAGCTGCTGCCGGTCCTCGGCAGCGTGTACGGGGAGGCGGACGCCGCGCGATGGTTCCAGCGGTGGCGGATCTTCTTCATGGCGTGCGCCGAACTGTGGGGCTATCGCGGCGGCGAGGAGTGGTGGGTGAGTCATTACCGATTCGCGCCGCGGTCGGCGGCGGGCGAATCTGAGGGAGAGTCCTCAAGATGATCGTATCGCGCGTCGTGCTCGCGGCATCGGGCCTGATGTTCCTCGGATTCGGACTGGCGTTCATGTTCCGGCCGGTGGCGACGGCCGGCATGGTGGGCATCAGTCTGCCGGAGCCGGCCGCCGTGACGGAAATCCGCGCGTTTTACGGCGGGTTGGAGGTGGGCTTGGCGGCGCTGCTGTTCGTGGCCGCGGCGTACGGCCCGTGGCGTGCCATGGGCCTAGCCCTGGCGACGGCGGCCTTCGCCGGGCCGGCGCTCGGGCGGATCGTCGGCCTCGTGCTCGACGGCAAGCCGCGGTCCGTCATCTACACGATCCTGGCCGTGGAACTCGCCGGCGCGGCCGTGGCGGCCGTGTGCCTGGTTCTCGAGACACGCACCGCCGCCGATGGAGGATAGCCATGAGCGAATCGAAAGTGTTCAGCCTCCCTGCCGTGCTGATGGCGGTCGCCGTGCTGGCGGCCGCCATCCTCGGATGCGAGCCCGGGACCGCCGACAGCGAGGCGAAGCCGCAAACGAGAACGCCGCAATCGGAGAGAAACGCCATGCCACGCGAGCCGAACGCGGAGCCTCAGTCCGTCCACGATTTCACGATGACCGATATCGACGGCAACGAGGTCGACCTCGGGCAGTACCGCGGCAAGGTCATGCTGGTTGTCAACGTGGCGAGCAAGTGCGGTTTCACCGGCCAGTACGAGGGGCTCCAGGACCTCTACGACACCTACAAGGACCGCGGCCTGGTGATCCTGGGCTTCCCGGCCAACAACTTCATGGGGCAGGAGCCCCGTACGAACGCGGAGATCAAGCAGTTCTGCTCCACGACGTACGGGGTCACGTTCCCGATGTTCGCCAAGATCTCCGTCAAGGGCTCCGACCAGCACCCGCTCTACGCATTCCTGACGGACAAGGCGATGAACCCGGAGCACGGCGGGAAGATCTCGTGGAACTTCAACAAGTTCCTCGTGGACCGAGGGGGGCGCATCGTGAACCGCTTCGGCTCGCGCACGAAGCCGCAGGATGCGAAGGTCATCGAGGCCGTCGAGTCGGCCCTCGGCGAGGAAGCGGGTTAGGCCTCCGACGGCGCGACGCGCGGCCCGGGGCCGCTGAAGCGTTCGCGCGCCCACTTCGCAATGGCCATCAGCAGCGGCACGGCCACGGCGTACGCCACACCGACGGCCGCCAGGTGCGACCAGAGGGGATCGCGAAATGTCAGGGCCCCCAGCCGCTCGCCCGCGTAGTACGCGTTCGGGCCGAAGACCAGGCCCAGCCCAGCCAGCAGCACCCACCGCCCCTGGAGGCCCCGCAGGGCCACGTTCAGCGTCAGGGCGAAGTTTACCCACATTGCCGCCAGCCACAGCGTTGTCAGCGGCGGCTCCAGGAGCCACCGCGCCGGCTCGTAGACCCCGCCGGCAATCAGGGCGGTATCCACGACGAAGCCGACGCCCACCGCGGCGGCCGCGACAAGCAGTTCCGCCCGCCGCGGACCGTTCAGCAGAGCAAGGTGAAGCAGGAGCAGGCCCGCCACCACGGCCGGGCCGACCCAGAAGCGCCCCTCTGCCGCTCCGAGGACGCTGGCAAACCATCCGACGTTCAGCCCTACGACGTTGACGATCTTGCGTCCCATGGGGATTCCACGTCACCTGCGTGCGCGGCGGGTGCGGAGACCCGCCGCGCCTTTTCACGTGCCCGCCGCCGGCAGGGGCGGCAGGATCGGCGGACGCCGGTCGAGCGGCTTTGCGAAGACCATCTGGACGTCGCCGATGTACCTCTCGGCGAACGCCCCCTCGCAGTACGCCAGGTAGTATTCCCACAGCCGGAGGAACGCCCCAGGGAAGCCCATCGCCCGCACCTCGTCGGCGCGCGCCAGGAACCTTTTGCGCCACGTCCGGAGCGTCCGGGCGTAGTGCGGCGTGATGTCTTCCAGGTGGACCGCCCGCAGGTCCGACGCCCGGGTCGCCGCCGCGCACATCGCCGTCACCGACAGCAGGCAACTTCCCGGGAAGACGTACCGCTTGATGAAGTCGACGGTCCGCACGTGGCGGTCGTACAGTTGGTCGGCGATGGTGATGGCCTGGAGGGCCATGAGGCCGTGGGGATGGAGAAGCCCTGCGCACGTCCGCAAGAACGCGTTGAGGTACTGGTGGCCCACGGCCTCGATCATCTCGATGGAAACGAGTTTGTCGTACCGGCCCGCCAGGTCGCGGTAATCCGCTTCGAGCACCTCGACTCGGTCGCCGAGACCGGCCGCCTCGAGGCGCCGGCGGGCATAGGCGGCCTGCTCCCGCGAGATGGTCGTGGTGGTCACCTGGCAGCCGTAGACGTGCGCGGCGTGGAGGGCGAAGCCGCCCCAGCCCGTGCCGATTTCCAGCAGATGGTCCTTCGGCGAGAGGGCGAGTTTGCGGCAGAGGCGGTCGTACTTGGCGGTCTGCGCCTCCGCAAGGGACATGTTCGGCCGCTCGAAGACCGCGCACGAGTACGTCATCGTCTCGTCCAGGAAGAGGGCGTAGAAATCGTTGCCGAGGTCGTAGTGGGCGGCGATGTTGGCCCGGCTGCCGGCTCGGGTGTTTCGCCTCAGCCAGTGGTAGAGCCGGGCCAGCGGCACCGCCAGGCGGGCGAGGCCGCCCTCCGTCGCTTCGAGGAGCCGGCGGTTGCGGACCATGATCCGCACGAGGTCCGCCAAGTCGTCACAGGCCCACTCGCCGGCGATGTACGACTCGGCCGCCCCGAGGCTCCCCCCCAGCGCCAGGGCCGACCAGAACCGTGGGCTGCGCACCGTGAGCGTCGCCCGGACGGGAAAAACGTCGGTCGCTTGGCCGAAAGGGTGTCGCTCGTCGCCCTGGATGAGGACCAGTTCGCCTTCTTCCAGCCCCTCCAGCCGTGCAAGCATGCCATCCCGTGCGCGGCGGTCGAGCCAGCCGGCGCGGCGAGGCATAACCTCCGGCCGGTCGCGGGGCACGATGGAGTCGTTCATGCGGCCCCCTCTCTGTTGCGCTTGGCGGGGTGCACGAAGAAGGGCGCCCCTTTCCGCCACAGGCGCAGCGCCTGCCAGTGGATGGCCGTCACTACCCGCACCGTCATGACGGGGTAGCGGACGAGGACGCGCGCCAGATTCGCGGGCGTGATCGGCCGCCGCTCGAGCCGCATCGTGGCGTCGAACATCTTGGCCCCGCCCTCGAACGTCTGCATGTGGACGTTGATGGTCGGCCCCGGTTCGTGGAACCGCCAGTCGTACCGTTGATCCATGTCCATGAACGGCGAGACGTGGAACGCCTTCCGGAGGTGGTAGCGGTGCCAGGGCGGGCGGCCCTCGTCGCGGCGGCGGTCGCACACGTAGCAGTGCCGCTCGTGCCAGGGTGTATTGTTGACCTCGGCGACGATGGTCTCGACGCGCTCGCCCGCCGCGTCGAAGCAGTAATAGAAACTCACCGGGTTGAAGCAGTGGCCGAGGTACCGCAGATGTGTGAGCAGGCGGATCGGTCCGCCCGGCCGCAGGCCGGTCCGCTCGGCGACGAGGTCGCGCACGGCCGCCTCCAGGGGCAGGGCGGGGTCGCCCAGGTGGTCCTTCCGCCGCAGATACGCCAGGTTCGGCCAGCCGACCGACCAGAAGGGGTACCCGGTGAACACGCGATCCAGTTCCGACAGGTCCAGGTACATCATGAAGAGGCCGTAGCAGAAGGCGTGCCGCACCGGCCGGAATCGCCGGTGTCGCACCCCGCCTTCGTAAACGGCGCTTGCGAGTGTCACAGCGTTTTCCCGAAGTAACGTGCGACGGCTAGGGCGCTGGCGGCCCCGTCCTCGTGGAACCCGTAGCCCCAATACGCCCCGCAGTAGTGCGTTCGATGGACGCCGCTGATCTCGCCGTGCCTCTGCTGAGCGGCAACGCCGGCCGGCTCGAACACCGGGTGGGTGTACGTCATCGAGGCGATGACCGTCGCCGGATCGACGGCCTCTGTCCGATTCAACGTGACGCAAAACTCGACGGGCGCGTCGAGGCCCTGGAGGATGTTCATGTCGTACGTGACGGCCACGCGGCCGACGGGCTCAGGCGGTACGTGGTAGTTCCAACTGGCCCAGACCTTCCGGCGGCGGGGCAGGAGCTTGGTGTCCGTGTGCAGGACGGTCTCGTTCTCCTGGTACGGAATCGCGCCGAGGATGTCGCGCTCCGCCGGCGTCGGATCGGCGAGCATCGCCAGCGCCTCGTCGCTGTGGGCCGCGATGACCACGTGGTCGAAGCGCTGGGGCTCCACCCCGTCCGCACGGACCTCCACGCTGTCGTCCATCCGCCGGACCGATCGCACGGGCGTGCCGACGCGAATCCGGTCGCGGTACGGCGCGGTCAGCGCCGCGACGTACGCCTTCGACCCGCCGCAGACGACCTGCCACTGCGGCTGGCCGCGCACACGCAGAAACCCGTGGTTCTCGAAGAACTGCACGAACGTGCGGACGGGGAACTCGCGGAACCGGACCGGGTCCGACGACCAGATAGCCGATCCCATCGGCACGATGAAGTAATCGATGAACCCGCGCGAGTAGCCGCCGTCCGCGAGGTACCGACCGAGGGTGCGGTCGTCGCTGGTCTCCAGAACGGCGGCGGATTCGCGGCGGAAGCGGAAGATGTCGCGGACCATCCGCCAGAACCACGGCCGCACCAGGTTCCGCCGCTGGGCGAAGAGGGTGTCGAGGGAACTCGGCCGGTACTCGAGGCCCGTCCGCTCACACCGGACGCTGAAGCCCATGCGGCTCGGCTTCCACGCCACGCCCAGCCGCCGGAGCAGCCGGACGAACGTCGGGTAGTTCGCCTCGTTGAAGACGATGAAGCCGGTGTCGACGGCGTACGTGTCGCCGCCGGTCGGCACGTCGATCGTGTGCGTGTGGCCGCCGACGTAATCGTTCGCCTCGTAGACCGTCAGATCGTGGTCCTCGTGCAGCAGGTACGCCGCCAGCATGCCGGAGATGCCCGTGCCGATGACCGCGATGCGCATGACGGCTCTCCGGGTCACGGGGCAGGGGAGTCGGACGCTTGATCGGGGCGCGGCCGGCGGCCCTCGTCGAAAACCTTCTGCGGCACCGGCCTGAGGTCCCGCACGATCCCCACCCACGACAGGGCCACAAGCAGGTAGTACGTGACGTCGATCTCCCACCAGTAGAACCCCTGCCTGACCGTGGCGGGGTAGCGGTGGTGGTTGTTGTGCCATCCCTCGCCGAAGGTCAGGATCGCCAGGACCCAGTTGTTCCGGCTGCCGTCGGGGGTGTCGTATCGGCGGGTGCCGATGAGATGATCGAACGAGTTGATGGTCGCCGTCGCGTGGAAGAGGGCGACCGTGGAGATCGCAAATCCCCAAACGCCCAACTGGAGGCCGCTCGTCCCGGCCGCCGGGACGTACGCGCGTAGCATCTCGCCCGTCCCGATGAGCAGGCCCAGCAGCACAAGAGGGGGCAGGATGCTGAAACGGTTCAGGAACCGCAACTCGGGGTACCTCGCCCAGTCCTTGACGTACTCCATCCGCGTGGGGAAATTGCGCGGCGTGGTGAACCAGAGGAGATGGCTCCAGAGAAAGCCCCGCTGGAGCGGGGAATGGACGTCCTCCGGCTGGTCGGCGTACCGGTGATGGTGCCGGTGATGGGCCGCCCACCAGAGCGGACCCCGCTGGGCCGACGACGTGCCCACCCACGCGAACACGAACTGCCAGAACCGGCTCGTCTTGTACGTCCGGTGGGAGAAATAGCGGTGATACGCCCCGGTGATGGACAGGATTCGAATGACGTACAAGCCGACGGCGACCGCGACCGATGTCCGGCTCCAGCCGACCCAGATCGGGCCGAAACACGCGGCGTGCAGGGCCATGAACGGCACGATGCGGAACCAGTCGACGCGGTCCGCCTGCCGGTCGGACAGTTCGCCGATGGCCGCATGGTCGTCGAACCAGCGGGCCATCGACAAGAGCACGTGATTCTGTTTGACCTCTTGCCATAGGTTGCGCACAGGTATTCCCGTCCGCTTTCCCCTCTCTCTGCGGACACCCAGTATAGGAGCGGGTCAGCGTCCGCGGCAATGGCGCGGACGAATTTCAGGCATCTTGGGCTCTCGACATCATTCGAAGGGCCGTGCAACGGCCGGCCACCGGTGGTTTCCACGAGACTCCATCGCGCCGCCGGGGCACGACGTACCACCGGGCTTGGCGCTTCGGGTCGGGCGGCCCGGTCCCGGGCTCCGGGTTACCCGCCGCGCTGGCGGCGCATCTCTTCCCGGCGCATCGGCATGGCATCGATCAGGTCGAAGATATGCTCCGGCCGCACGGGCCGGTCGGACCGGAACTTCACGCTGCCGTCCTTGCCGACGAGGACGACGACGAACGCGCCTTGGCGGATGTCCAGGCGCTGCCTCGCCTCGGCCGAGAAGGAGGTCGAGGCCACGTCGCCGCCGATCGTGCCCGGCGCCGTTTCGTACAGGAATCCTTCGAGGAGGTCGCGTTCGGGGAATTCGGCTTGGCGGTCGGCGTTCTTCCGGCGCTGCTCGGCGACGCCGGCCTCGCCCGGCGAGGGGGCGAAGACCAGAAGCAGCCGGCTCTCCCATTGGTATTGCTGAAGGGACATCTCGCGTCCGCCTTCGTCCACGCACCCGGCCAACGACAACGCCAGTGCGGCCGCCGCGACGAACCGAGCCCGCGCGTGAACCGCCATGCGAATCCCTCCGGATGCGTCCGGTGACAGTATGGCGTCGGACACCGGCGTCGGCGACAACGTGGACGCTGCGCCGCCCTTGGCGTGCGTCGGCCGGACCGCACCTGGCGCGCGGGGCGTCTTAGAGTTCCACCGGTGCACAGAGGCTCCCGGCCGCCTTCGCCGTCCGGCCGCAGTGCTGGCAGCGGAAGTGGGCGTCCTGGACCAAGGCCCGGTACTCGTCCTTGTGCGAGAGATGGAAGCCCTCATACATGAGGAAGCACAAGTGCTTGTTATGGTCTCCGTCTTCGCACGCCTCGTTGTGTGTGGCGGCTGTCTCAGCCATGGCTCCGGGTCCTTTCTGGTAAGGTCGCTCGCAGCAGGTGTCCTCTGCCACGCATAAGGACATTGTAGCCCTGGCATGCGACCTCGGTAAAGGAGCCGGTAAAATGGGCCCTTGAGACCGGGCCGGTCGTTCCGAAAGGAAGGGGGCTTGGATTGCTTCCCACGTTTGCCGGGCCTGCGGTCGGGGCTGCGCCCCTCCCTCCGACCCGTTAAGCGGAGGAACCCCTGGAGGCCCTGACTCTCATAGCGGTTGGCACATAAAATGGGGGCACGTCAAGAGGCCGAACCGGAAAAGGTGCGTGAGCAGTTTGCGCAGCCGTGGGTCGGCCCCGATGATGAGAGCGACACGAAGACGCCCTAAGAAAGGGAGCGAAGAGTTGTGAAACAAAACTTGATGATGCTACTTGTCTGGTCCGGCCTGGCGGTCGCTTCCACGCCATTCGAGGCCGGTGAGTCGGGCCGCTCGTTGCGTCAGTGGGCTCTCGAATCCGGCGCCTGTCGTCTTGAGATTACCCCGCGCGGCGAAACGTACCGGGTGGAGCTTCGTGATGACAATAATGGATAACTGGTACAGCCGGCCGAAGGGCTTTGGTCCGTCGCCATGACCCCTCCCCAGTCTTTGTACCTGATGTTATGAGAGAATCGGGGCTTGATTCGCTGGCTGGGCCGGAGGGCGGGGCGGAGCCCCGACCGACGGGCCAACCGGCCGCGCCGCCGGGAACGCCCCGGCGGTCGGTGATTCCATCGCTGCTCCCCTTGACACGGGATAGAGGTCTTTGTGCCCTGCCGAGATGCTCAGCCAGCCGCCTGGCCCCTGTCGTGACCGAGGATCTCCGCTTCCGGCACGAAGCCGCGCCGCATGGTGTTCTCGCTGACGGCCCGCGGATCCATGAAGTGCAGCAGGTAGTCGGGGCCGCCGGCCTTGGTGCCGGTGCCGGACATCCGGAACCCGCCGAACGGTTGGCGCCCCACCAGGGCGCCCGTACACCCCCGGTTGATGTAGAGGTTGCCGACGCGGAACTCGCGGCGACACCGTTCGAGATGGTCGGGGCTCCGGCTGAACACGCCGCCCGTCAGGGCGAACCGTGTGGCGTTGGCCCACGCCAGGGCCTCGTCCATGTCGCGGGCCCGCATGACCGCCAGCACCGGGCCGAACACCTCTTCCTGGGCAATGCGGTGGTCCGGCGTGATGCCGGTCACGATGGTCGGCGGCACGTAGAACCCGGTGTCGGGGACGTGGCCCTGGAAGACCACCGTACCTTCCTCGGCCGCCGTCTGGATGTGCCGCCGGATGTTCGCCTGAGCCGAGGCGTCGATGACCGGGCCCAGGGTGTTGCCGGGGTCCTCGGCCGGACCGATACGCAGCGACCGTGCCGCGTCGATCAGCCGTTCCATGAACCGATCGTAGATGGCGTCGAGCACGATGGCGCGGGAACAGGCTGAGCATTTCTGGCCCTGGTAGCCGAACGCCGCGTAGAGGACGGCCGGCACGGCCTCGTCGAGGTCGGCGTCGTCGTCCACGAGGATGGCGTTCTTGCCGCCCATTTCCGCGATGACCTTCTTGACCGACGCTTGGCCCTCCGGGGTACGTCCGGCCCGTTCGATGATGCCGAGGCCTACCTCCATCGAACCCGTGAACGCGATGAGTGCGATGCGCGGATGCTCGACCAGGAGGTCACCGATAGCGCTGCCCCGGCCGGGCACGTAATTGAAGACACCCGGCGGCAGGCCGGCCTCAACGAGCACCTGGGCCAGTGTGTGGCCGATCACGGGCGTCTGGTTCGACGGCTTGTACACGGTCGGGTTGCCCGCGACGATGGCGGCCGCGCACATGCCGCAACCGATCGCCAGTGGGAAGTTCCAGGGGGCGATGACGGCCGCCAGCCCTTTGGGCTGATAGAAGTGTTCGTTCATCTCGCCGGGCAGGCGACCCAGGCGGCGCGGCCGGCCGAGGCGGACCATCTCGCGGGCGTAGTACGCCAGGAAGTCGATCGCCTCGACGACGTCCAGGTACGCCTCGGTCCACTGCTTGCCGGCCTCGAGGGTCTGCCATGCCGCCAGTTCGTAGATGCGGCGCCGGGCGGCCTCCGCGGCGCGGACAAGGTACCCGGCCCGCTCGTGCGGGGCCATGTCGCGCCACGCCGGGAAGGCCTCGCTGGCGGCGACGATGGCGGCCTCGACCTCGGCCGGCCCCGCTTGGGATACGCGGCCGACGACCTCGTCCGGGCTGGCTGGGTTCACCGAATCGACCTGCTGGTCCGTGGTCACCTCGCGGCCGCCGATGAGCAGTGGGTAGGCCTTGCCGAGTTGGCTGCGGACCGTGTCGATGGCCCGCCGGTACCGGTCGCGGGCCTGGGGCTGCGTCCAGTCGGGGAACGGCTCGTTGCAGAACGGGCCGAGGTCATTCTGCTCGCCGGCGTCGGGCGTGGGTGCCGCCGGGGAATCCGCGGCGGGGGCGGCTGCCTGGGCGAGGACCCGCTCGGGCGACTGGAGCAGTCGCTCCCGCTCCACGCCCTCCACGAACGTCTGCCGCAAGAACGACTCGTTCGACGTGTTCTCCAGCAGCCGGCGCATCAGATACGCCATGCCAGGCAGCATCTCGCCGAAGGGGGTGTACAGCCGGACGCGGCCGACCATCCGCCGGAGCGCCTTCCGGAACGGCTCCGCCATGCCGTACAGCACCTGGAACTCGTAGCGCTCTTCCGGCACGCCGAGCGCCCGCGCCATCTCGATGACGGCCGACACCGACCGCACGTTGTGCGAGGCGCAGGCGAAATGGCACAGGTCGTGATGGCGCAGCAGGTGCTCGGCCGCCCGCTCGAAGGCCGCATCGGCCTCGGCTTTGACCGTGTACAGGGGGTCCGGCCAACCGCGCTGGCGAGCGATGACGGTCTCGTAATCCCAGTACGCGCCTTTGACGAGGCGAATCGAGATCGGCAGCGCCTCGGCTTGGGCCCAGTCGAGCAGGCGCTGGATGTCTTGGTCGCTTTCGCGCAGGTACACCTGCACCGCCAGGCCGAGGTGCGGGTAATCGCGGAACTCCGGATCGGCCCGCAGCCGGCAATACAGTTCCTGGGTGATCTCCTTGAGGCGGCGCATCTCGATGTCAATGCACAGGAAGCCCCCCATGCCGACCACCTTGCGGGTGATTGGTTTCAGGCGGTCCAGGATGTGCCCCACCGACCGGTCCACATCCGCTGGCGTGGACTGCGAGTACAGTGCCGAAGGCTTCAGCGAGACGTTGATCCGGGGGGCTTGGCCCCAGTCGAGGCTGCCGTCGGCGTCGATGGCCGGCCAGTCGGCTTGGGCCGCCTTGAGCCCGTCGAGCATCTCCAGGTAGTCTTGGGCGTACCGGTCAGCCTCGGCCTCGCTGACGGTGGCCTCTCCCAGGAGGTCGAGCGTGAAGGCGAACCCGTCGTCGCGGACCTTCCGCAGGCGTTCGACGGTCTCGGGCACGGTAGCGCCGGCGATGAAATCGCGGGCCATCATCCCGATGTTCTTGCGGAGGGTCCGGCCCACCAGCTTCAGGGCCACCCTGCCGCCTAACCCCATACCCTTGATCCCCCACTTCAGGACGGACGGAATGCTCTCGCCGCGTGAGAAGTACTCCTTGATATGCCGGCCGAGGGACTGCTCGGTCGTCAGGTACGGCAGCACGTCGATGAACCGGAACAACTGGACCTTGAATTCCTCGTTGTGCATGCAGGCGTCCATGACCTTGCCGGTCCACCACCCCTTGTTGAAGACCGACGGCGTTTCGTCGCCGATGGCATCAAAGAACGCCTGTCCGCGGGCATGTATGGCGGCTTCTAGTGTGTCGCTGTTCATGGTCTGGGTAGCCTCTCACTGGAACGGATCGCGTGGCCTTTGGGGCGATGCCGAGGGCATTCCGGCGACTATCGCCTACGTTCAGGCCTTCAGAACGGTTCTTCCCACAATTTGCCGCATGGACTTGATCCCACGACTGTCGTAGGCCCTTCCGGTAGTTCTATCGCGGTTGACACCTTCTCGATTCCTGTACCCGGTGGTATGAGAGAACCGGGTGATCCGTTGCCGTGGAGAACGCCTCCACGGGAGTTCCTCGCTTTGGCGGACCTCATCGGCTGCTGCTCCGTCCCTGTGTCGGCCAGCGCGGGGCCGCCTTGGGCCACGCCGCTTCGACGGGGGGCCGCCCCTTCGGCCAATCACGTCCGGCACCGGCCGACGTGCCGTCGAGGACCATCAACAGATCGCAGAGGTGGTCCAACCGGCTCGGCCTCAAGCCGCTTCGTCCCTAATCCGCGCTTTCCATGCACGCGTCGCGGGCCTTCGCGAAGGCGTTCATGGCCCGTTCCAGATGTTCCGGCTGGTGGGCAGCCGAGATCTGGACCCGGATGCGGGCCTTCCCCTTGGGCACCACGGGGTAACTGAAGCCGACGACGTAGATACCCTCATCGAGCAGCCAGTCGGCCATACGGGTGGCCAGTGCGGCGTCACCAAGCATGATGGGCACGATGGGGTGGTCGCCCTCGGGGATGTCGAAGCCGCGCTCGCGCATCCCGGCGCGGAACGTGCGGGTGTTCGATTCGAGGCGGTCGCGCAGGTCGGTCGATGCGGACAGGATGTCCAGCACTTTCAGTGTCGTGGCGGCGATGGCGGGGGCCAGCGTGTTTGAGAAGAGGTACGGCCGGCTCCGCTGGCGGAGGAGTTCGATGATTTCCGCCCGGCCCGTCGTGAACCCCCCCGAGGCGCCGCCCAGGGCCTTTCCCAATGTGCTCGTTACGATGTCCACGCGGTCCGCGACGCCGTGGTACTCGGGCGTGCCGCGGCCCGTGCGGCCCATGAAGCCCGTGGCGTGCGAATCGTCGACCATGACGGTGGTGTCGTAGCGGTCGGCGAGGTCGCAGATGTCAGCCAGCGGGGCGATGGTGCCGTCCATCGAGAACACGCCGTCGGTGGCGATGAGGCGGGCGCGGGTGCCGGCCGCTGCCTTCAGTTTCGCCTCGAGGTCCGCCATGTCGCGGTTGGCGTAGCGGAAGCGTTGGGCCTTCGAGAGGCGAATACCATCGATGATGCTGGCGTGGTTCAGTTCGTCGGAAAGCACGGCATCCTCGGGTCCGAGCAGCGTCTCGAACAGGCCGCCGTTGGCGTCGAAACAGGAACTGTAGAGGATCGTGTCCTCGGTGCCGAGGAACCGGCTGATGGCCTCCTCCAGGTTCTTGTGCAGCGTCTGCGTGCCGCAGATGAACCGGACACTGCTGAGGCCGAACCCCCAGCGTTCGTAACTTTGCCTGGCCGCCTCGATGACGCGCGGGTCGCTTGCCAGGCCCAGGTAGTTGTTGGCGCAGAAGTTCAGGACCTCTTGGGCACCGGCCACGGTGACGCGGGCTCCCTGCGGGCCGGCCAGGAGCCGTTCCTCTTTATAGAGCCCGCTCTGGCGGATCGCGTCGAGTTCCTCGACGGCCTTCTTCTTAAGGGCCTCGAACATGCCTTCCTCCTGCTATTGGCTCCAGTCCAGAACGACCTTGCCCGACTGTCCCGAGCGCATCACCTCGAACGCCTCCTGGAAGTCGGCGTACGGAAAACGGTGGGTGATGACGGGCGTGATATCAAGCCCGCCCTGGATCATGACGGTCATCTTGTACCACGTTTCGTACATCTCGCGGCCGTAGATGCCCTTGATCGTCAGGCCGTTGAAGACGATGTGGTCCCAGTTGACTTCCGTTTTGGGGAGGATGCCGAGCATGGCGACTTTGCCGCCGTGGCACATGTTCTCGAGCATCGAGCGGAAGGCATCGGGGCTGCCGGACATCTCCATTCCTACGTCAAAGCCCTCCTTCATGCCAAGGGTTTTCTGGGCGTCAGCGATCGATTCCGTGCGGACGTCCAGGGCCAGCGTTGCCCCCATCTTCCTGGCCAGTTCGAGCCGGTAGGGGTTGATGTCACTGATTACGATGTACCGGGCGCCGGCGTACTTGGCAATGCCGACCGCCATGCATCCGATGGGGCCGGCGCCCGTGATGAGTACGTCCTCGCCCAGCAGGTCGAACGACAGGGCCGTGTGCGTGGCGTTGCCCAGCGGGTCGAAACACGAGGTCACCTCCAACGGGATGTCCTCGTTGGCGGCCCAGACGTTCGTGACCGGGATGACCAGATATTCGGCGTGGGCCCCGGGACGGTTCACGCCAACGCTGCTGGTGTTGGGGCAGAGGTTCCGCCGGCCGGCCATGCAGTTGCGGCACCGGCCGCAGACGACATGCCCCTCACCGCTGACGAGTTCCCCGGGACCGAAGTCCTCGACGTTCCCGCCGACGGTGTCGATGACGCCGACGAACTCGTGGCCGACGGCCATCGGCACGGGGATCGTTTTCTGTGCCCAGGCGTCCCAGTTCCAGATGTGCACGTCCGTACCGCAGATACTGCTCTTCAGGATACGGATGCGGACGTCGTTCTTGCCCACGTCCGGCACGGGGATGTCTTGCAGCCAAAGGCCTTCCTTCGGCTCGGCCTTTACGAGGGCCTTCATCGTCTTCTTCATGCAGAGGGTCTCCACCTGCGTGGGTCCGGCCGCGCGCGGCGGCGCTGGATGGTTTTCCGCCAGGTGGATTCCGGTTCCGGTTGCGGCCTTATCAAGCAGGGCCCTACCGACAGCCTATCCCCCTTGCGGGTCTCCCAACGATGCTACCACAGCCCCAGACATGAGCAAGCACTTCTTTGGCTTCGAGAGGAGCACCGGGCCGTTGCCAAGGCATCGTTCTGCCTGAAGCGGCTTGTATCCCGTGGTGGTTGCCGGGCCGGGAGAGGCGGCAAAGATGAGCAATGAAAGACATGGGCGAAGGTCAAAGTCCGGTCCGGCGAGCGACGAAGCCCACCTGTGCCCCCGCTGAGTTACCCTTGCCATCGCCCCAGCCCGGCCTCTCCGCGATCTCACAATCCCGTTGCATGGGTCGGGCGGCGCGGTACAGTGAACGTGGTGAAGGCAGGCGGTACGTGCCCGCATGGAGAGGAGAGGGCAAATGCACCCATGTGTCTCTTACGGCTCTTGTGTGGCGTGCCAACACGGCATCGGCCGGCGGCGGTTCCTTCAGGGATGCGGTGCGGTCGCGGCCGTGGCGGCCGGTTCGCTCCTACCCGGTGCGGAGACGTCTGCGGCCGAAGAGGGCGGCCGGAAGGCCCGCGTCGCCGCCGTTTTCCTGGCCAGCATGAACACCCGGGAGATCTGGCCCTACCCGGGGTTCGACACCGAACGCCGGCAGCGCGAGGTCATGGCCGCCCTGAACGAAGGCTGTCCGGAAATCGAGTTTGTTCCCTTGACTGTGCGGGCGCAGGGCGACCTCCAGAAGGCGGTCGCCCTCCAAGACCAGGTAGACGGTTACCTGGTTTACGCGATGACGCTTGTGTGGAATCAGCGGGGCATGCTCGTTGAGGTGGCGCGCCTCGGCAAGCCGACGCTGGTGGCCGACGAGGTTCTTGGCGGCTCGGGCGTGTTCCTGACCGGTGTCAGCCAACTTGCGAGCCAGCGCGTGCCGACCACGGTCGTCTCCACGACGCGGCTGGCCGACCTCGTCACGGTAGCCCGGCAGTTCGCCGACGTCCGCAAACCTGGTATGACGCCCGCCTCGTTTGCGCGACGGTGCGAGCAGGTGTTCCGGATGACGTTCCCCGCGAGGGACGGGATGGCGTGCACCGGCGACCCGGTGCCGCTCGCGGACATCGACGGCTGCGTCAAACGGTTCCGGGCCTCGCGGTTCCTGATCGTGGGGCGCGGCCACGACGGACAGGAGCGCGATTTCCTCGGCGCGAAGGGCCGGTACGTGGGCTTCGCGGAGTTGGCGGCCCTGTACGATCAGATCGATCCTGAGAAAGCGGCCGAGTGGGCCGCACGCTGGACGGAGGAGGCCGAGGCCTTGCCGCCTGGCGAGTACGTCGAACCCAGCCAGCCCACGCCGGAGGCCGTCCGCAAGGCCGGACGCATGTACCTGGCCACGCTCAGACTTTGCGAAAAGTATGGCACCGACTCCGTGACGATCAACTGCTTGGGCGGCTTCTCGGCTGGCAAACTGCCCGCCTACCCCTGTCTGGGGTTCATGCAGATGCTAAACGACGGCGGCCAGGGCGTCTGCGAGGCCATGCCCGACGACACCCTCAGCATGCTCATGGCAAGGATTCTGACCGGCCGGCCCGGCTACGTCTCGGACCCGGCACTGGACACCTCCCGGAACCAGGTCATCTACGCCCACTGTGTGGGAACGACCCGGGTCTTCGGGCCGAAGGGCAAGGCGAACGGTTTCCGTATCCGGACGCTCCACAACCGCGACCCGCGGGGGGCATGCGCCGAGTCGCTCATGCCTGCCGGCTACATGACCACGAGTTTCCGGACCAACGCCGGGCGGAAGGAACTGATCGTCCACCAGGCCAAGACCCTCGGCCCCCTGGACAGTGAGAAAGGCTGCCGCACGAAGCTCATTGGCGAGGTCCGCGGCGACATCGGAAAGATGTTCGACCAGTGGGACCGGTTCGGGTGGCACCGGGTGACGGTCTATGGCGACGTGAAGCAACCGCTGGCCGCGTTCGCCAAGGCCCTGGGGTTGAAGGTGATCGAGGAGGCGTGACCCCGCGGCATCTGCCAGTCGACACGCGGTGCTGCTGGCGGAGACGCCATGCATTGTGACCCTCTCCCTGTAGATTGATCCAGGTTCTGTGAGAGAATCGTGTCCACCCGGATGGCCGGAAAGGGCTGTCCATGAAGAAGCGACACCGTGTGCAGCAGACCGTGGCCAAGCGGCCTCAGGCGGACGTCGTCCTGAAGCCAAAGGCCCTGCGCGAGGCAATGGACGAGGGACTCTGCGCCGCGTGCGAGAACTACGGGGGGCGAAGACGGAAAGGGCCACGCATGTCGAACGTGATGCAGATGCTCACGGTATGCGCGCTGGGCCTCATGGCGGCGGTCGCCGTGAGCGGCAGCGCCCGTGCGGCTGAGGCCCTCCCGCCTGTCATTCCTCAGCCGATGGAGGTCCAGGCGCGCGAGGGCGCGTTCACGATCACGCCCCGGACCGCGGTCGTGGCTACCGGGCCGGCGGCGGCCGAAGCGAAGCACCTTATCGAGGCCCTGGTTCCTGCGACGGGCTTTCGTCTCGCGATCGTCGCTTCCGACCGGCCCGACGATGCCATCGCCTTCACGCTGGACGGCGCACTGAAGGATGCGCTCGGCAACGAAGGCTACCGGCTGGAAGTCACGCCCGCCCGCATCGACCTGCGGGCCGCCGGACCGGCCGGGCTGTTCTACGGGATCCAGACACTGCGGCAACTGCTCCCGCCCGACATCTACCGCAACACCCCGGTCGAGGGCGTCGCCTGGACCGTGCCCTGCGTCCGCGTCACCGACCGGCCGCGCTTCGGGTGGCGGGGCCTGCTCGTCGACCCGGCCCGGCACTTCATTCCGGTGGCGGACGTGAAGACGTTCATCGATGCCATGGCCCTCAACAAGTTCAACCGCCTCCAGATCCATCTGACGGACGACCAGGGCTGGCGCATCGAGATCCGCAAGTACCCGCGGCTGACCGAGGTCGGCTCGAAGCGGGATTACAGCGGCGGGGCGGGCGGCTTCTACACCCAGGACCAGGTGCGCGATCTCGTGCGCTACGCCCGGCGGCGGCACGTCACCCTCGTCCCGGAAATCGAGATGCCCGGTCACACCGGCGCCGCGCGCGCTGCGTATCCCGAGGTGCTCGCGCCGTCCCCGCAGGACCACGGCCGCGTCCTCGTGCCGCGACCGAAGGCCGTCGCGTTCATGCAGGACGTGCTCGCCGAGGTGATGGAACTCTTCCCCGGCCCCTGCATTCACATCGGCGGCGACGAGGCCAGCACCGGCGAGTGGGCCGCCAGCGACGAGATGAAGGCCCAGATGCGCCGGCTGAACCTGAAGGACATTCACGAACTGCACAGTTGGTTCATCCGGCAGATGGACGCCTACCTTACCAGGCACGGCCGACGGCTCGTCGGCTGGGACGAGATTCTCCAGGGCGGTCTGGCCGAAGGGGCCACGGTCATGAGTTGGCGAGGCACCGCCGGCGGGATCGCCGCCGCCCGGGCCGGGCACGACGTGGTCATGGCACCCACGAGCCACACGTACTTCGACTACCGGCAGGCCCCCGGCGAAAAGGGGTTCGGCGGCAGCGTCCTGCCCCTGGAGAAAGTGTATACGTTCGCGCCGGTCCCGGCGGAACTGAGCCCCGACCAGGCCCGGCACATCCTCGGCGGGCAGGGCCAGTTGTGGGGTGAGAAGATTCCCGACGCACGACGCCGCGAATACATGACCTACCCCCGCGCCTGCGCGCTCATCGAAACGCTCTGGTCACCGAAACATAGCCGCGACTTCCAGGGGTTCCGCGAGCGCCTCGTGCGCCACCTGCGGCGGCTGGACGCGGCAGGCATTCGCTATCGCGCGCTCGACGCCCTGCCTGATGGCCAGAACGGCAGCGCGGCGTCGGGCGATGTCCGTCATTTGATTGCGATTGAGGTCACTTCATCGGCCCCCAGATTTCTTCCAGCAGATCATGCAGCACGGGATCATGTTCCTTGAGTTCCGCGCGCACGAACGGGTAGAAATCGTTGCGGTAGAAGTACGCCTCGGTCCCTTCGGCGAAGTACTCCTTGTGATCGGTCGATGCGTAATGGCGGACCTTACGGCCGTTGTACAGCAGCACGCGATCGTAGATACCGGCCTTCATCGCTTTGTCGTAGGCCGCTTTGATGCGCGGCTCATCGAAGCCGAAGACCTGATCGTGATACGCGTGGGACAACTCGTGCAGGATGACGGCGGGGTGTTTGATCAGCAGGTGTCGCGACAGAAGCGATGCCGCCCGGGGAATGTGAACCTTCTTCGCCAGCCGGGGGTCGTAACCTCGATCGGTGAGCCATTTGACGTCGGGGTGGTATTGCATGCTGCCGAGTTCCGGATGGTGATGCTCGATCCAGATCTCCAGCCTCCGCATCTTCTCAAGGCGGTCGTCCTGCATCAGGATGGCGATGCGTTGCAGATGGTTGGCGAGCATCCCAAGCGCGCGCTGCCCTTCCTTGGCGTGCTCGCCCTCGAGTAGTTTCGGGTCGACGTGAACGGTCCACCCTTCGATGTGCTTGATGACGGGATCGAAGTGGGCCTTTTCAGAGGCTTCCTGCCGGGCTGCCGGTTTGGCGTGAGTCTCGCCTGCGGGGGCAGGGGGGATGACCCACCACGTCATCACGATGGACACGGCGATCAGGGCGGCTGCGATGTGGTTGTCTTCGAACATTCTATTCTCTTTCTAAGAGTCGTTTCCCGCTACTCCAGGGTGACGGAAACCGGTTCGGTCGACCGGGTCTTCAGCCAGACGATCACGTTGCTGCCCTCGAGCGTGTGGTGCACACCCGTCCGGAAATCCTTCCCGCGGGGAATGTCCTTCCCGTTGAGTTTCAGGGCCAGCGACTCCCGGTCCCAATTCCTCACCACAAGGCTCGGATTGTACACCGGGGATTCCTCGCTCGCCATGATGCGGAGCGCAAGGACATCGCCATCAGCGTCATCCTTGCGATGGACGACATAACAACGCCGTCCGAGGTCGTAGCCCGCGGACTCGAATCCCTCGCTCTTCACTTCCAGTTCGGGCGCATTATTCCAACTGCGGGCGACGAAGACCAGGCCCTGCAAAGAGAGGTCGGTCATGCCGTAGAGCCCGTTCCACCAGGAGCGTCCGTCCTTTTCATGCAACGGGGGGCTGGAGATCGGAAAGCCGAGAAAACTGGTCGGGCGGTCGGCGGCCTGGACGGTCCGGCCGTCACAGGCGGCCTGGCCGACGGGCCAGTGGTTGCAGGATCCCGGAACGTCGAGGCCGCGCTCCCCGATGCGGCGGTCGAAGACGTATCGCATCCGGTTGCCGGTCTCGAAGATGATCGAAGGCTTGTTGACGGATTTGAAATTGTGTCGCTGAACGAGCAGGTCTTCGGGGTACTTCTTTGTCTTGTCGGGGTCCTTGCAGAACGTGAGGGTCGCGGTTTCTCCCTTGAGGTTGGCCACATGGGCGAAGTCCAGGTTGACCACGGCGCTCTGCAATTGTCCTGGCTGGGTAAGGGGTATCGACTCCTGGAATTGCATGCCGCCGTCCCGCAGGGTTCCGGTTTTCCAGGACACGTTTCGGACGGCCATCTGGTCGGGGTAGACGTAGTAGTACTCGTCCACCCAGCAGGCCCGGCCGGTCTTCGGGTTCTCGAGCCAGAGGTGATCGTGGGCGCTGACCGGGGCATAGCGCCAATGCACGACCACGCGGGCGTCCGTGTTTTCGATCACCCGGACATGGGAATAGCGGCAGCGCCGGTCCTGCATGTGCTCGAAGCAGCCCTCCGTGTCCTTCGGTTTCCGACCGTAAAACGCCTCGACGCTCTGGTCGGCCATCCACAATCCGTTTTCGGACACCCATGCCGGTGAATATCGGGTGCCGCGCCAGAAGACCATCCGGGTGCCCGAGGTGTCGAACCGCACCACCACGTCCGGGTCGGAGGCCACCGGCCAGAGGTTGTCCCATTCCTCGTAGTACTTCAACTTGCAGTAGTAAGCCCCGAACCGTCCGGGGCCCTCGGGACCGGAGGGCATGACCCGCATGGGAAGCGCCGGGTCCCCGGCAGGCGCGCTCGCCTTGACCGACCGGGCAATCGCTTCGGGCGGAAGCGCGGTGCCGTACAGCTTCACCTCGTCGACGAGCCCGTCGATGCTGAACCACCCCGGCAGGGTGCCGTGCGGACGGTGAATATGGGAAGGCTTGACCGGATCGTCATTCATCAGGGCTCGCACGCGGGCCTGCGGGGCCCAGTTGATTTTGCCTTCCACCTGCAACTGACCGGCAGGCTTGCCGTCGACGTAGAGCCGAATGCCGTTCTTGCGGTCGTATGTGGCCGCGATATGTTTCCACTTTTGCAGAGGCAGCACGTTCTTCTCCGAAACACATCTCTGCCACTGGTCGCCGACGGCCAATTCCAGGGCGAGGTCCCCGTTGGGGCCGACCTCGAAACTGAACCCCTCGGCCTGCTTGGTGCGTTGGCTGATGACCGGACACCAGTTCCAGGGATAGGCTGCATGGGCAATCCATGCCTCGACGGTGAACGCCGGCCCTCGCACGAGCGGTGTCTCGACGGTGTCCCGGACAATGCAGGTCGTGAAGCCGTCCGGCTTCAGGGCCGAACCCGAAACGCCGGGAAGGCGCTTGAAGTTCCCCGCAACAGGATCCTCGACGCCGCCGGACTCGTCCTTGACGGCCGACCCTGCGTGCCCATCGAAACGCCACCAGAGCAACGGTTTCTCCCCGGCCGCCTGCAATGGCGGCTGGGGGCCGGCCAGACAGAACATGCAATAAGCGAGAATTGCGAGGACAATATTTACACTAAAGCGGCTCATTTCTTCTTCTCCATTTCCAGCAGGATTTCGGCAAAGGTTTCGCTGATCTGGGCCAAGGCCTTGGCGCTGCCGAGGCCGTGATGGCCTCCGTCGGTGGCGCCGTGTTTCCCCAACGCTTCCTGCTCGGGGGCGGTTGACTTGGCCCGATACTCCGCGAGCCGCGCCTTCTATTCTTCCTCGGTCATCTTGCCGTCTTTGCGGCATTCGGGCTTGATCCTACCGGTTCCTGCCGTCCTTGGCCACACCTTTTGAACCGGGCAGCCGGCAGGTGGAGATGGAGAATGTGGCTTTACGGATGGGGCCAGGTATCTGCGAGCCGATAGCCTTCAGGCCGTGGGTCGTTTGGATCCAGCATGAGTTGACGCGTTCCGGTGATCCATGCGCGGCCCGAGACCGTCGGCACAGCCGAAGTCGGGTTTCCAATGTATGTCAGCCAGTCGATGTGGCAGGCACGCTCGGATCCAATGATGGATCGCGCGCGGCAGCACCTGCCAACTTGCATCCGTCCTTGGACATGCAACGCGGCCATTCGGGCAGAACATCCCGTGGCCGTTGGCGACCGGTTTGCCTTCCCGGGCCGGATCGCCGCCGCGTTCGACCCGAGCGGTTACCCGTTCTCGTCGGCCAGCGGTCAGGTGAACTGGCAGAACGAGAGGTGACCCCGTTCGGCATGCAGGGGGCGCTGGAATCCCCATTGCTCGTTGGCCGCGGCAAGAGTCGTCATACCTGTCTCGGTGACCGCCGCTTGGCTGCGTCCGGCGGTCCGCTGCTGGGCTGGAATCTCCCGCTCCTCCGAGGTAAGATGCTGTCCGTGCATCGCAAGGCTCCCGGCTCGGGGTTGCTTGGGACCACAACCAACCTGCCGAACCAGCCCTCGCGATGCCGTTTTCTACCCCTGTTTGGTTTCCGCGTGGAATCCGCACGCAAATCTGTGAAACAAATACCGGTCCGCGCGGGATAGAGCACGTCTCAAGAAGTAAAGGAGCGGAACCGTGAATCACGTCCGACTCGCCGGCATTTTGGCCGTTCTGGTCTTTCTCGCCCCTCTCGCTTCCCTTGCTGCTGCGGCTCCGGCCGCAAAGCGTGAAGCCCGCTGGGACATTCGCCTCGAGAACTTCTTCGTTGGCGGCACCAAGCCGCTTTGGCTGTACGGCCGCGCGCGCGACGGCCGGTGGATCAGTGTGGCCGGCAGCAGCCGCGACGACGAGCGCGGGCCTCGGAAGAAGTCCTACAACCGAAGTTGGTACTATGCCGATTTCTCCACGATATCGCTCAAGGACGGCAAACTCCAGGGCACGTTCACCTTGCATGTGACGCCCGACCTCTGGGTGCCGCGCGACCACAAACCGTATGCTGTGGACATCGAGATCGACGCCCGCGTCCAGGGCAAGGACCGGATGGGAGGCACCTGGAAGGTCCTCGTCGTCCACACGAAGGACGTGTCGGCGGATTTCGGCACATCCGGCAAGGTCACCGGCGAACTCGAATGGGCGGACCAGCCGCCTCTGCCGGAGCCCGTCACGTTCCGCTGCAACATGCAAGGTGCCTTGGTCGGCGGGGACCCTCGGTTCGGCGACCGGTGCATGGTTCTGCTTTTGGGGTTCGAGGGCGGCCGGTTCACGGCGGCGGTGCACGCCCTCCTCAGCAAGAAGCTCGAGGTGTACGGCCTCAAGGGGTTCGACGCGTCGGCCTGCGACCTGAGGGCCACGCGCGACCGGCTCCACGGCCGCGTCGTCGTGCCGACGAAGACGCTCGACATGGAACCCGCCACGTACGTCTACGAGATCGAAGGCCGGCCCATCGAGGGGTACGTTGTCGGTCTGTACAAACTTACCGTCAAAGTCGCGGGCAAGCCCGACGTTAGAATCAACGGCAGTTTCGATGGCCAATGGGAGAAAGGCCTGACGTGTGTCCCTGCCGAAGACGACCGGCCGTGGTTCGTTCCCGTCAAGGACCACAAGCCCCCGGCGCCGGGCGAGCATCCACGGCTGCTCTTCCGCAATAGCGACCTCGCGGCCCTTCGGAAGAAAACCGAGACGGCCGAGGGCCGGGCCATTCTCAAACGCCTGCGGGCCCAACTGAACGGGAACGACGGTGAGTCGATGCCCACCTGCTACAACGACTCCACCGCCGCCTACCAGCGCAAGAGCAAGAAGCCGCTGCCGCTCGGCACGTACACGTTCGGCCATGTCGCCGGCTACGGCCTGTTGTACCAGTTGACCGGCGATAGGAAGTACGCCGAGTTCGGCAAGCAGTGTTTCGAAAAGGCGCTGGCGGGCGTCCGCGACCGCGACGACCGGTACAGTTTCCGTGACCCCGGTGGGGCCCTGCGGGCCGGTCCGGTCGTCGGCTGGTATGCCGTCGGCTACGACCTGTGCTACGACGCGTGGGACGCGAAGACCCGCGAGCGGTTCGGTCGGGCCATCGCCGAATACGAGGAGGGCGAAGGCCACAAGGCATACGACCTGGAGGCCCTGGCGCGTGGCACCATGCCGCCCGGCAGCAACCATTTCGGCATGCAGATCGGCGGGGCGTCGCTCGCCGTGCTTGCCCTGGAGGGCGAGCCCTTCGTCGACGAGGACAAGATGGACGTGCTCATGAAGATCGCCTCGCAGAGCATTGTCCGCAACCTCACGGAAGGGTTCGGCGACGGCGGCTGCTTTGCCGAGGGCGATGGCACGGGGTCCATGTCGTCGCAGATCGCCTACCTCAGTGCCCTCGTGGCTTGGAAGAACGTTAAGGGCCGCGACTACATCCACGTCCAGCGCCCGAACGCCCGAATGCTGACCCTGAAGTGGCTCTACCAGACGGTGTTCCGCGACGGGCGGCCCGACTTCTGGCCCATCCGTGGGGCATACGGCCACAACGTCTGGGCGCGGCAGGGCTTGAGCGGCACCGGCTACTTCGCCCTCGGCATCGGGGCCGTGGCCCGCGAGCAGCAGGCCGCCATGAAATGGTGCTACAACCGTTTCCTGCTCCATGCCGATACCGAAGCGGGCGGCCCGTATGATACGGTGAGTTGGTATCCGCACCACAGCGTGTGCGCGTTCGTCAACTGGCCGGTCGACGTAACCCCAAAAGACCCCGCGGAGGTTCTGCCGCACGTCTACCGCGACACGAAATGCGGCTTCTACTGCTGGCGGAACCGCTGGCAGGACGGCAACGACACCGTCATCACCGTCCTCACGCACCGCACCCAGGGGTACATGGGCGCGAAGCCCGACAAGCATCTCTCCCTAAACGTCAGGGGTGCCCACGTGAAGTGGGGTAGCTTGGCGGAGAGCCCGACGGTCTACTGGTGGTCCACGCCGCATGGCGAGGTGAGTTCCGTTGCATTCGCGGGTGGCGTGTGCCTCGCGGTGGATTTCACGGGCGCCTCGGGTGCTGATGTCATGCTGGTCACTACCGGTGACGCCGAGGGGCAGTCCGTGAATGTGGGCCGCAAAACGCTCACCTTCTACTTCCCGACGGCGGACGATGCGCCGCGCGTTGTGATCAGGGGCGACGCCGCCGTTGTCGGCAAGCAGCGCGTCACCGTCGAGGACGGACACTTGGTTCTGGGTGAGAAGGGCAGGTGAGTGGGCCGTCGCCGGCTCCGTTTATTCGTGGCCCTGCTGCCGCGGGGGCCTCAGGAGACGAAGGAGAGCGGTTTCGCACTCTCGATGTCGATCCACACCCAAGGCCCTACCCGCTGTGCCACCACCCCTCTCTTACCGTGGCGAGGGAGAGCCGTCAACGTACGTTTTCAACGGCCGCCCCGCCGGTCCGCGCGGTTTCACCCTGTAGGCACCCGTCCGAAGCCATCCCGCGAGTGTCCGCGCGGGCAGACAGGAGGCTGACCGTGCTCCACCATCTCTCGGGGCCGATGCGCGTGCGGCTGATCCTTGGTGCGGTGTCCGTGGCTCTTGCCGTTACCGCTCCCTCCGCGGCGTCGGACGAGACCGCCCGCGTTCTCGAACTGGCCCTGCCTGATTTCCTGGACGGGCGGTTTGACCTCGTCCTCCAGCTCCACCACCGCGACGGGGTATTCTATCACGGCTACGCCCTGCTGCCCGACCGCGACAACTTGCCGCATCGCATCGACCCGACGCCGGCCTCCCCGTTCGCGTTCTACCGGCCGGACGGCAAGCGGCTGGAGGTCAAAGAGGAGTGGATGGGTGTCTATGCGTATCACAACGACGAGTGGCGCCGGCTCCGCGAACAGTACGAGAAGGGCGACCTGACGGCCCGCCTGCACGATGCACCCGCGCCGATTGCTTGGGACGGTAAGCACTTGGGGGGGACGCTCGACGTCTGGCTCCTGCCGCCGGACGCGGCGAACCACTGGGGCCTCGGCCCGCCGAAGTTCCCCGTCCGCCGCATCCGCATCGACGCCACGGCCGGCGATGGCGGCGCCCTTGCAGGCACCTTTGAAGCATGGTCCTACGAGGGAAGGGACGTCACCTACGGCGCCGGCGCCGAGCGGTTCAAGGGCAAGGTCACCGGCCGGTGGCGCGACGACGTCTGGAAGCCGCAGCCCGGCGCCGAATTCGCCGACGGCAAGGACTGGCCGGCGGCGCGCGGGCCCTCCCTGAACGGCTCGGCTGTCGACTGCGGCGAGCCGCTCGTCGAGAACCTGCACGATGCGCGCCTCCTCTGGGTGGCGGAGGAACTGACGCCCGGCGGCAAGGGCGGGCGGCCCAAGGTTGACTTCGGCTTCTATCCCGCCAACTGGTCCGGCATCGGGTACGGTGCGTTCGGCGGACCGGTCGTCGCGGACGGCAAGGTGTACGCCTACTTCCAGTACCCGGACCTTGAGAAACTGCGGCGTATTCCCGAGGCCACCGGGCACATCCTGTGCGTCCGCGGCGCCCCGCTCGGCCTCGTCGCCAGCCAGTTCGACGCCGTTCGCCACACCGTCTTCTGCTTCGACGCCCGCACCGGCAGGACGCTGTGGCGGTGGCAGTCCCGGGAGACGTTCGGCAAGGGGCACTCCGGCAAGAGCGGCAAGGGACTCACCCCCTGCGTCTACAACGGGAGGGTCTACGTCCGCGGCGGGGGCATCCGGTGCCTCGACGCCGACACGGGCAAACTGCTCTGGTTCCGCAGGGGCCGGGATGAGAAGGACAAGTCGTACACGCCCGAGGGCGGATGGAGCCGCGAACTCAGCTCCGTCGTCATCGGCGGCACCCTCGTCTTCCACATCCACCCGGATACGACCCTCGTCGGCCTCGATCCCGACACCGGCGAGGAGCGCTGGCGCCACGAGCGCGCCTGCGGCTGGAACGCCGTCCCCACCAAGGTCACGCTCGACGGGAAGGATTACATCCTCACGGCCTGCGGTGTGGACATCCGCACCAGGGGCGGCGACGACGACGAACGGATGCTCCTTATCGAGCTACATAGCGGCAAGGTACTGTGGCAGGACCGGCGCGTCGGCAAGACCGGCGTCGCGCTCGCCGTCTGGAAGGACGTGGTGTGCGGTAACGTGACGAAGGGCCTGAGCGGCGCCGAGGGCAAGGGCGTGGACGACCGCATGCGGGCGGGGGCCTTCCGCTTCTCGCTCAAAGGGGCCGAGCCGCTCTGGACGGCCGATGAGGTTCATTACCCGCCGCACCGGGCCACGCCCATCGCCCACCGCGGGCACTTCTACATCGATTCCCGGGTCACTGACTTCGCGTGCCTGGAGGCGGCGACGGGCAAGGTCATCAACACGCATCCGCACATCCACGAGATGACGGGCGGCGACCACAACTGGACGTGGCACGTGGCGACCGACGGACGGATCGTGACCAGCGGCCTGTTGATGTTCTCCGGGGGCGACGATGGATTCAAGCGGCTGCCCGGCCGCCTCTCGCTCGCCCTGGCGGGCGGGTACATGTGTCCCATTAAACCGGCCATCGCCGACGGACGCCTGTTCGTCCGCACGCTCGACAAACTCGTCTGCTACGACCTGCGGCAGCCGGCCGGACGGGAGGTGACGCACGTGCCCCTGCGGTTCGAGACGCCGTATGTGCCGAGCGCGCCCGTCCAGGCGCCGCTGGAGGCCGTCCTCCGGGCCGTCGGCGGCCGCCTGAAGGACGGGGCCGTCCGGCCCACCGACGGGGCGAGTCTCCAGGACCATCCCCGGGCCGACTGGGCCCCCGTGTACACGCACGGCGCCCAGTTCGACGGCGGCCGCCTCACGGGTACGCTACGGGTCCGCGTCGGCTTCCACGAGGAGGACTGGGAGGTGGACCTCGCGTACAACAGCGCGTGGCGGGGCACGTTCACCCGCCGCATCCCGCCGCCCGCCGAACCGTTCGACGTTCGCGGGCCCGTTACGGGCACCGTCTCCACGGACGGTGACGTGACGCTGTGGGAACTGACCCTTGAAGGGGCCGTCACCCGCGACTGCCGGCCGGATCCCGACCGCGTGTACGTGACGCTCGTCCTCCAGCGGCGCGGCGACGGTCCGCTCCGCGCCCACGCCAGGGCGGGGCGGATGAACACAGCCGTCCACGAGGTCGACGCGTCGGACCTCGAAGTGACGCGCGACCGGGTTCGCGGCCGGGCGACGGTCATTCTCCATGCCGATCGCTGGAAGGCGGCGAACCAGGCGACGCGCGGCGCTGTCGCCGCCCGCTATGACGTCGATGCTCGCGCCGACGGCGACAAGGCGACCGGCTCGTATGAGGGAATGGTGGGTGTGGCGTGGTCGCGGAGCGGGACCGTCGTCGGCGAACCCACCGGGCCTTAAGGCGGAAGCGGGGACGGACGGATGGTGCCAAGGGACGTATTGAGGTCTTGCCTCCTCCTCGCGTGGGTCGTCGCGGCCTGCGCAGCAACGGGGACATTCGCCCGAGCTGCCGCGCCGCCCACCGACAACCCCGTAGCGACGTACTATGCCGGCGGCGGCTGGCCCGCCTGGACGGACCGCATCCACTGGGACCAGGTCATCGACATGGCCGCGTACCCGAAGGGGCGGACGGCCTTCGAGAAGTTCGAGCAGGCCCGCGACGACCTCGCCGCCCGCGGCGGGGGCGTCCTCTATTATCCGGCCGGCACGTACGATTTCAGCGACGGCCCGTTCGACGGCCCGGACGGCCGCGGTCTTATGTTGAAGCCCGGCGTCGTCATCCGCGGCGAGGTGCCGAAAGGCCGGCCAAAGGCGACCACCGGCCGTCTCGACCTGCCCACGAAATTCGTCTTCGGCTTCACGCGCCGCGCGAACGCGATCGAGACCGGCCGCCGCGCCTCCGTCTGGCTCGACGGGGCGGTCTTCACCATGCATCGCGACGAGCGCCGGCCCGTGCGGCTGCAACTCCGCTTTCCCGTGAGCGACGGGAAACTTGTGACGGAGGATGCCGGGGCCTACGCGCCGCTCTATGGCACGCGCGAACATCCCGTCGAGGTCACAGCGGTGCAGCGGGGGGACACGATTACCCTGGACGTGACCCTCACGGTGACCTCCACAGAAACGCGGAAGCGCGGCAAGGAGAAGGTGGAGGAAACGGTCCGGCGCACCGGCCGCCTGAAGGTGACGGTCGACGTCCGGCGCCTGGACGCCCTGGAGCATCACGTGCAACGGCCGGACGACTTCCTGTCGGGCACGTTCGAGGGGACGTTCGACGGCCAGGAGGTGACGGGCCTCGCCCACGGCGCGTTCTTCACCGTGGAACCGCTCACGCCGCGCGACTGGAACCTCGTGGGTCTCTGCCCGCCGGAGGGCAAGCGCGTCAAGGATGTGGATTCCGTCGGCCTCTGCTGGGTCCATCTCGTCGGCGCCACCGTCTACTTCGGGCCCGATAACGAGTGGGGCCCCACGTGGCGGACGGCCGGCTCCTGGAAGAGCCGCTTCGTCAAGGACGCTTGGGCCGACCGCGCGGGCGATGGCACGCATCCGTGGGACCCGCTGACCGGCGGCGGCAAGGTGCACGTCGGCTCCGGCGACGGGCGGCTCGTCTTCGGCTGCGTCCTGGAGCACGCCGTCGGCGTCAACAACGGCGTCACGATGGGCCGGGTTGACACGCCCGACGGCTTCGGCCCGGACGGGTACTACATGGCGAAGTTCACGCCGCGCATCGGCGCCTACGGGTCCCGCGTGTTCGTCGCCAACAACCTCATCCCGATGAGCACCGGCCGCAACTTCAAGTACGGCCAGTTGACGCGGTACTCGTACCCCGGGGGGAAGGGCAACTCGATGGCCCTCGGGGAAGAGAGCGTGCAGCCCGTGCTCTTCGATTACAACAAGGCCGCCGGCGTGGACATCAACAAGACGCTGCTCGGCCTGACGCGCGGCAACCGCAAACCGGAGGAGGCGCCCAGCAAGGGGTTCTTCGCCGAGGGCATCGTCGTCCGCGACAACTGGATCTACAACCACGGCCACCGCGGCGTGAACGTCTGCGGCACCTTGGTCACCGTCCGCGACAACCACAACGAGCGGGCCTACCTGCGGGAAGCGCAGGACCCGTACTACCTCGGCGCGTGGGAACTGACCCTGGATGGCTACCTCCAGAGTTCGCCCGGCGGCAACGGAGCGATCTCCGACAACCTCTCGCGCGCCTTCGACCTCGGCGGCGCCAACCTGTGGGTCCACGGCAACACGTTCAACAACACGGGCTCGGACCCCGGCATCGACGGCGAAGGCATCCTGTGCCAGGCCCACGGCGGGACACACCTCTATTCGTGGGGCGTGACGCGCAACACCCATCGCCGCGGCGAGGGCGAACGCGGGTACATCGGCGCCTGGAACGTCAAGATGCACGGCTGTCTCCTTGCCTGGAACACGACGCCCGGCTGGGTGGGCGGCGTCATGTTCCCCGAACCGCCGGCCGATCTCGCTTTCCTCGCCAACCGGGCGGAGGAGGGCGTCCGTACCAAGGGGACTGAAAACGCTCTCATCGAGGATCCCGGCGGCCCGTTGAAGCCTCCGACGGACGTGGCGGCCGAGGTGTACGAGGGCGACGCCGTCCGGGTCACGTGGCGCGACGCATGCGACAAAGAGATTGGCTTCCGCGTGGACCGCAAGATCGGCGAGGGCGCGTGGACGGCCATCGCGTACCGCCCGCCGCGGCGCGAAGGGAGTCCGCTCAACCCGCAGGCGTGGGTGGACTTTCTCGCGCCGGCGGGCGCGGACCTCCGATACCGTGTGGCGGCGATCAACACGAAGGACGACGACTCGGGGGCAAGCGCGCCGACGGAGCCTGTTCACCTTCCCTGAGGATTTTCGACCAATGAGCAGATGCCGTATTATGTGCGTGACATGTGCTCTGTTGTGCGCACCTCCTGCCTTCGCCGCCGAGCGTTGGACGCTCACGAACCCCACCGACCGGGCTTACGAAAACGAAGTCGTCCGACTAATGGTCTCCCTCCCCGCTGGCGCGAAGCCGGGCGAGGTCGTCGTGACCGCCGATGGCAAGCCCGTCCCGTGCCAAGTCGCCGACGTAAACGGGAAACCGGCCGTCTGGGTGGCGGCGACAGTCGCACCGGGCCAATCGGTTACGTACGAGGTGGCACGAGGGCGGCCGAAGCGGTCTTCGCCCATGGTGAAGGTGACGCGCGACGGCGGCCGCATCGTCCTCGACAACGGGTTGCTGGCGGTCCGGGTGCCGGCGAGGGCCGACGGCGGTCAGCCGCCCGGCCCCGTCGCCGGCGTGCGGCTGCTGAACGGACGCTGGGCCGGCGAGAGCAACTGGCACACGGAGCGCCCGCTGAAAGAGTTCTCCGCGACCGTCATCGGCGACGGGATGATCTTCGGCAAGGTCCGCCTCCGGTACGCGTTCGAGGGCATGGCCGGTCTCCACGGCGACGTGCCCGCCTTTGCGGAGGTCGATGTGTCGCTTGGGCCGGGCGAGCGGCACGCCGTCATCAAGGAACGCCATGAAATGGGCCGGGGCGATGCCTGGACCTTCGACGCCGCGGCCGGATGGGACGCGCGGCAGGCGGACGTGCTGACACATGGGCGGCTGAGGCACGCGCACGGCGGGGAGGAAATCGATCCCCCGTCGACGTTGCGTCCCGGCCAGACCCGCATGGGCGACGTGCTTGTCCGCCTCCAGCCGCGATGGTCGCAGGCGTTCGACGAGGGGTGGTTCTTCGCGTGCCACGACGGCAGCGACACCGTCGGGGCGATGGTGTGCCGGCCGGCGCGATGGCATTGGCCGCATAATAATCTCATCGCGATCACGGTCCGGTCGAGCGGCGATTACGCGGGCCTCCGGTGCCCCACGTGGAAGGGCCGCCGGCACTGGTTCCTCCTGGTCGGGCCGCGGTCGACGTGGGACGGGGAGGCGAAGAAGGCGTACGTGACCCGCCATGGGTTTCAGCCTCTCAATAAACTCGTGCATGACTATTATCTTGAATGGCCGGGCATTGAGGACTTGGCGAAGAAACCGGGCGGGTTCCGGGGCCTCGACCTCTACTCGAGCAGTGCCATGAACCCGTCGAGCATGGTCCGCGGCGTCGGGAAACGGGCCATGCGCGACGCCGGCAAACAGGGCAACCTCACAACGCTCGCTCTCGCTCAGCTGTACCTGGATCCGGATACGTACGGCTCGTACTGGCACTTCTGGTCGCCGGAGAACGCGAACTTCTTCACGGACTTCAACCGCGTGGGCATCGCGCTGGTGGCGCAGTTGAAGAAACATCCGCAGTTCAAGGCGCTGGCGCGGGAGGCGGAGCAGAAGTTCCGCGAGGACCTGTACCACTCCATCACGCTGCCCGGCGGGGCGGGGCAGGAGTGCCCGGGCTACGTCGCGTACGCGATGACCCGCACCTGGAAGCCGCTGGCCGCTATCTGCCGCGAGCACCTCGGCTTCGACCCGACCCGCTGGCCGCGGTACCGCGCGGGGGCGTCGTTCCTGCTCCACGTCTCCCAGCCCGTCGGCAACGGCGAGCGGCGGTGCCACCCCGGCGGCGACACCCATCCCCCGGGGCCCGATGTCGTGCGCGTCGCCGATGAGATGGGTATCGGCGAGGACGTCAAGACCTTCAAGACGGAGGAACTGCACGGCTTCGGCGTCGTTTTCCGCCACCGGCCCGCCACCGACCGCGAGACGTACCTTGCGTTCAAGAGCGGGCCGAACCGCGGCCACTATCACGGCGACCAACTGTCTCTGCACTGGTGTGCCCAGGCCCGGCCGCTCGCCATCGATCACATGTGCAGTTATAGCCCCCGGGCGGGGCAGGAACACATGCACAACCGCGTGGCATTCCATACCGACAAACTGCCCTGGGCGAACATGGACGGCTACGAGCGGGTCATCGCCTTCAAGCCGTCTGACGGGGTCGATGTGGCCGTCGGGCAGGTCGAGTCCGAACGCCTCCGCGCCACCACAGCGTATCCGCCGGAGGAGTGGGACACGTACCTGCCGCAGCATCGCTTCGATACGCCGCTCCGCTACCGCCGGACGGTCGTGTTGCTGAAGGGCGAGCGGGGCGATGCCGTTGTCCTCCGCGACCAGCACGACGGGCCGGCGGTCCGCGCCACGTGGTGCCTGCACGTGTTGTCGGACGCGTGCGACCGCGACGGCCCGCGGATCACCTTCGACCGCCTGACGGTCGTCTGCGCCCGACCGCGCGCGTTCGACTTCGGTCGGCACGATTGGACGTTCGAGAAAAAGGACCGCAAGTCCGGCCGCGTCGTCTATCGCGAGGCGACGCGCGGCATCCGCCTGACGGCTGAGGGGAGGGCCCGCGAGTTCATTACGGTACTTTGGCCTGGCCGCGACCCGCCGCCCATCGAGGTGACCGACGGCGGCGTGCGCGTGGCCGAGTTCGAAGTCACGTTCGCCGGCGGCATCGACGACGAGCCGGGGACGGCGTACGTCACGGTCACTCGCGACGGAAAGGTGCTTGCGCGGCTGACGGGCGAGGACGTGAACCTCGAGCGTCCGCAGGGCGAGATTGGCCTCTTCGTGCCCGACGCCGGGTACCCGTTCGGCGTTGTGCCGGACTGGCTCATCCGGCAGCGCTGCCGGGTGCCGGAGTGGGCGCCCGATTGGGCCCGGCGAGCGCGGCAATACGAGTTGCCCCGGTAGCGGGTTATCAGTCGCCGATCTTTGTGAACTCGAAGTCGTCCAGGTATGCCGTGCCGGCGTTCGCAACGAAGGCGAAGTTGACGAACGGCGCCCAGTCCGCGGCCGTGAACTCCAGCGTCACCTGCTGCCAGCCGCCGGGCTTCGCAACGTTCGTGCGCATCCGCTCGATCCACTCGTTGTGGTGCGGTGAGGAGATGTAGGTATCGGCGGTGATGTAGGCCTCCGGTTCGCCGAAGGGCTTGAACGGTTCCGTCTTCTTCCCGGCGGCCTTGCGTTTGGCGATTCTTTTGCGGGCCTTTTCCTCGGCGGCGGCGCGCTCCGCGTCGGTCCAGGGGACGAGTTTCATCCACGCCGAGAGGCGGTACCGCGCGCCGGCCTCGAGGGGTACCTGGGGCAGGTTCGGCCAGAACCGGCCGTGGGGGAGGATCGCCGACCGCCGGCCGGCGTGGGCTTCGTCCGTGCTGATTTTCGGCCTGCCACCCGTCGACACGAGCCCACGCACGCTACAGGTCACCGGCAGGGGCTGGTCCTCGAACGTTTCGCGCCGGCCGATGCGGATCATGGTGCGCTCCGCCTTTTCGAATCGCATGGCCATCCCGTTCCACACGTGTCGCGTGATCTCCGGCGGCAGGGCAAGGAGACGCGTGCGAATCGTCAGGTGGGTGAAGCCGTCAGCGTCCGTCGCGTCCTGCGGAAATGGGACGATGAAGTCGAGGTCCGCGTGGGCGTTGCAGACGACCAGTTTCGCCGGTGCCCCTTCGATCGTGTTGACGGGGCTCCAGCCGGTGGCCCGGTTCAGGTACCCGCCGAACCCGCCGTCGCGGACAGTCAGTTTCGACTTGTCGTTGTCCGACCAGTCGACGGCCGCGAAGTTCAGCCCGTACCCCTCGAAGCCGGCCTTGTACGTGGGCGTGATGACGGTCCGCTCGACGTCCTGCTCGCCGTACCAGACGCTGCAGATGTTGTCGGTCGCGGCGCTGAAGTACTGTAATTCCTTGGGCACCGGCTTGACGCGCGTCTCATACGTGCCTTCGACGACGTACCCGTGGACGGGATCGCAGCGGAAGACGAACGTGTTGACGGTCTCGATCGTCTCGGGTGCCTTCGAGTGATGGGCCCAGCGGTCGAAGGTGTGCGTGCCGCGGAAGCGGCGGACGAGCGTCAGCGTGCCGTCGCCAGCCGTGAAGCGGAAGTGGTCTGGGTCTTCCCCCGCCTTTGAGGGGATGTACGTGCCCGTGGCCAGCGCCGAGCCGCGGGCCGCTTCGATGCGCGGCCGGTCCTTGGGGAACTCCAGCCGCTGCGGCGCCCGGTCCGGTCGGAAATCGAGCACCCGGATCGTGCCGCCCGGTCGGTCGATGGTCGCCACGATGCGCGGCCCATCCTTGACGACGAAGTAGTCGATGGTTCGCTCGCCGCTGTGGAAGCGGTACGTGGCGCCGGCCTGCTCGACCGCGAAGGCCGGCGTGTGGTCGGCAAACCGCTCGGGCGGGCCGATCTGCTTCAGGAGTTCGTCCAGCTCGTCCGCCCGGGTCCACGGCCCGCACGCTCCACACACCAGGACAAAGACGAGCGTCCCGACCCCGAGGTGTTTCATCGTCGCCCCTTATCACTCGCGTTGATTCGCACGTCCGCACTGCTTGCTGCGCGGCAGGTCAGGAGACCCGCCGCGCGAGATGTCGAGCAGCGGTGTCACTCGGCCGTGCCGAAGACGATCTTCTCGCCGTCGAACCGGACCGTCCGCTTGCCCACACTCACGGCGGCATTCGGTCCCTTGCCTTGAACCCGGACCTGGGGTGCGTCTCCCCGCTGAATCGTGACAACGACGAGGAAATCGCCGGCGTCGTCCTCGACGAAGACGCCGTGAATCGGCCGGTCGAGCGCCTTGCCGGCGCTACTGCCCGCCCGGCCTTTCATGGTGGTTCGCCGCACCTTGGCCACGGGTTGCTGGCCGGTGACGAACGTGCCGGAAAGCGTTGCCCCGTCGGGCTGGGTGACCGTGAAGCGGTTGGCGTGAGTGCGCGTGCGGTCGACGTCACTGGCGCCGCCGTCGGCCTTTTCGCCCTTTTTGCCCCCGGGATTGTGGAGTTGCCAGACCCAGACCTTCCGCCCACCGCCACGTATACGGTCGGCGACCGCCAGCAGGCACGGGGCGCCACTTAGGCCGGAGTAATCGATGCCGATGCTACGCACGCCGTGGATGCCGGTATCGACGAATGCGTTGTCCCGCCGGATGCCGCCGTAGCGCTCGTACAACCGTGACCCCTTGCCGCGCGCGGTCTTCGTGCGCGAGGCGTACACGTCGTCGAGGTTCATGCTGATGATGCCCGACCCGTCGTCCATCGTCTGAATGTGCGTCAGGCGGCCGCAGGCGGATGCGTTGATCTCCGGGTTCTCCGGCAGCATGACGACGCTCTCTTCCCAGCGGTGCCGATTGCGGTCAGTCGGGCCGTCGGCCCAGACGTGCCCCAGGCCGCGCACGCGGAACGTACCGGCATTCGGGCCGTTCCAGCCGCCGATGGGATGGGCCTTCAGGAAGACCTGCGTGATGAAGTCGTCGCCGCCGGACCATCCGTTGCGGAACGCGTAGAAGCCGAACGTAGGGGCCTGCCACGTGAGCGGCAGGATGCCGGCGGGCGGTTTGGGGTTGGCGCCCAGCGGGTAGTGGAGGAACGCGCGGACGGGATCACCACCGAGGACGGCCTCGGGGAACCCGTCGGCCGCGGCACCCGCGTGGCGGCGCCAGCCCCATAGGACGGCGGGCCGGTGCTTCTCCCGCACGAGGGGAAAGAGGGCAGCGAAAAGTTCCGGTGGAGCGTTCGGTGTCGAGTTGATCTCCTGGGCCACCGGCTTACCCTCGGACGGATACGCGTGGACGAACATCTTGCGCGGCAGGAGGTCGGCCATCTCGTGCTTCGGCGAGACGTCGTAGCCGAAGACCGCCCGATGGGCGGCAGCGTAGCGGGCGGGTCCCTTCTCGGCGATGCCGCCGTAGTGGGCCAGTTCCGCCGTGTATCCGCCCGTGCCGACGGCCTCCCGGCAGAACATGTACATCATGAAGCGGCTGCGGCCGAGCAGATCGGCGTAGGCGACGCTCGCGCCACCCGACGCTTCCCAGCGAGCCACGTCGGCCCGCCACGTCTCGACGCGCGCCGCATGGCGGGCCTTTGCCTGGGCGGTCGTCCCTTCCGCCTCGTCCTCCGTTATCTCGACGAGGCGCGGGCGCATCAGGTGCCGGCCCCACGGGTTCATCCATCCGATGGGTGCCTCGACGAGCAGCGGATAGATGCCCTTCGCTAGGTGGGCGCCCTCACCCGGCTCCAGCCGGACGCCGTTCAGGTAGATGGTGGCGTCGCCGGGGTCGGTGGCCACGCGGACCCAGCGTGGCCGCTCGTTCCGGACGACCGCGTAGAAGTAGTTATGGGTGAAGTAGCGCCGGTTGACGGCGTTGGTGATGTCGATGAGCGGCTTGCCGTCGGCGTAATTCTCGTTTTGCCAGTAGCCCTTGTCCGTCTCGTGGGAGAGGGCTCGGACGGTCTCGCTCTGGCCACCGTACGTTACGGTCTGCTCAACCGTCAGCCGAGCCTTCTCCCGGCCCCCGACGTCGGCGAGGGGATCGTCGCGGTCGTTCGTCAGGCGGAAGCCGCCCACGTAGATCCACTCGGGCGGCATCTCGTCGCTCTCGAAATCGGACACGGGGACACCTTGGCCGGGGTCGTACCCTGCGGCTGGCTCGATGCGCGCACCGCTCAGGCTGGGCAGGGGCTCCGGCGGCTTCGGACCCTTCTCTCCGAACAGGGCGAGTCCCGCGAACCCCGCCCCGGCGTACAGCGGGGCGGACCAGTTGCTACACACGTGCCAGTTGATGGCCTGATGTGCGGTGCGGTCGGCCGCCAGGATACGGTTGCCCGCCCACAGCATATACTCCTCGACGCGGCGGCGGAAGGCGGTTGGCCACACGTCGTAGCAGCAGTCGTAAGCGATGGCGGTCTTCTCCAGGCGGTCGCCCACGTTGTGGCCGTACTGGTCCGACAGGAGGCCCCGCTCCATCATCTTCTCGATCGTGGGGATGATTCGCCGGGCGAGGTTCGCCTCGCCGGTCAGCTGGTGCCGGACGGCGAGGTCCACCGGGCCGTCCATCTTCGCGAGGGCGGCCTTGCCGAACGGCGTCTCGGCCTTCTTCCGCAACCTCTCCAGGTCCGAGCGGCGGAACAGCAGGCGCGGGTGCTCACTGGGTGCGACGGGCCGAAAGCCTGGTGGCAGCTGCCGATGGGGCGGGAGGATCTCGGCCATCGCCTCGCCCTGGACCACCGCGCCGCGGAACCGGCCCGTATACCGGCCGCGGTACAGGCCGTCGCCTGCGCGCTCGAGGTCCACTCCGAACGTGGTCGGCATGCGCGACCGGCCGCGGATGACCGTCATCGCGAAGGAGAGGGTCAGCGCCTCGTCGGTCAGGCGGCCCTCGGTGACGCGGCCGGCGTGGATGTCCTCGGCGAAGTCGCGGGCCACGCCGTAGACGCGCCGCCAGCCGCCGTCGTCCCGGCCCAGCAGCAGGATGAACGAGGCCGGGTGTTCCTCCGGCCTCTCGCCGCGGAACAGGGCGTCGTAGAGGCGGAGTTCGATTTCCTGCCGCGGGCTGGTTGGGCGGGCCGCCGCGGTACTCATGGCAAGGAGGGCCGCCAGCGCCGATGGAAGGACAATGCGTGGAAGGGCCATGGCACGTCTCCCATTCAGGGCCGCGACCATTGTCGGTTCGCTGCTCGGCTGCGCCAAGGGACGGCTGTGCGGAGAAACGGCGTGGCTGCTTTGTTGTCAATGTCCAGACGGTGCTTTGCAAGGCGTGAGGGGGCGCGGTCGGCTCCCCTCGAACTCTGACCATCGCGCCGGTGCCGACCGCTCGTCTTCGATGAGCGTGTGCGCGAGCGTGGTCCATCGTGAGCGTGATGGTGAAGTGGCGGGCGAGGTTCTTGGCCCCGTAAGGTCGGGGGCACCGCAGCCCTGAAAACGCGCTGAAAGGAGGCTGTCGCGGCGTCTTCGTCCAGACGAGCATCTGCGAGAGCCGCGTCAGGTCCTTAGTGACGGTGTATTCGGCGACGGCCGAGCACGAGAGTTCGCCGTCGCACGGTGCAGGCGACCGCGCCCCGCGCAAGGCCTTCCTGTCAACCTGGAATCATGTGCTCAGGGCTCTTCAACCTTCAACGGGGTGAAGTCGACCACGGCATTGTCCATTGCGAAGCCGACATGGGTGATCGATTTCAGGGGACCAGCCAGTTTCGCCTCGGCGGTGGCCCCGTTCGCGGTTACGCTCACGCGCTCCGCCGCGAGGTCGAGCCGCACGATGACGTCCACCGGTTC
>Ga0272441_10000710_pt1 | contig 73860 bp, 80 predicted proteins | sample SSMProp6N_FD_193582 | JGI IMG/M metagenome (GOLD analysis project Ga0272441, IMG submission 193582) | Marine sediment archaeal communities from Little Sippewissett salt marsh, Falmouth, MA, United States - SSM-Prop-6N | ecosystem: Environmental > Aquatic > Marine > Wetlands > Sediment ...
AAAGGTCCAATTTACAGCACTTTAAGAGAGGTTTGCGTCGGCTGAACAGGTTGGTTTGTCATGTCTTCTCCCCTTGAGGAAGTGTGCGCTGAAGTTCTGAAGAGAGTCACTCCAACAGCCACCGAGAAAAAGAAGGTTCTTTCCTTAGCCAAACGGCTAGTAGAAAAGGTGCAGGAAGGGGCTGAAGAGAAGGGAGTGGAGGCTGAGGTTCGAGTGGAGGGCTCCGTGGCTAAAAACACGTGGCTCAGAGACTGCCCAGAAATCGACGTCTTCATGCGGGTCCCAACAAGCATGCCCCGGGAAGCCTTCGGAACCGTCTGTCTAGAAATCGCGAAAAAAGCCACCGAGGGGTATAGGCAGATTGAAAGGTTTGCGGAACACCCCTACCTTGAAGCTGTAACAGGCGATAATGTTTGGGTGAACGTTGTTCCCTGCTACAGGGTTAAGCGGGGCGGGTGGATAAGCGCCACTGACCGAACACCATTCCACACCGATTACGTCAAGCCGCTGCTGGACGAACAGAAGAGCAGAGAAGTCAGACTGCTGAAGAGGTTCATGAAGGGCGTGGGCGTTTACGGAGCAGAAATCAAGGTTGGAGGCTTCAGCGGATACCTCTGCGAGCTTCTTGTCCTGAACTACGGCTCCTTCGTCGAAGTTTTACGGTCTGCTGCAGACTGGAAAGAAGGAACAACCATAGACTACGAGAGGCACTACGAAAGAAAAGATGACGCCAAGAAACTTTTCCAAGAACCCCTCGTAATGGTGGACCCTGTGGACAAGAAAAGAAACGTTGCGGCTGCAGTCAGAAAGGAAAAATTATACGAGTTCATAGCCGCCTCCAGAGCATTCCTTGAAACTCCAGACCAGAAATTCTTTTACCCGCCACAGACAGAAGCCCTGAAGCAAACAGAGCTAATCAACAAAATCAATTCTCGAGGCTCCGTAATCGTATTCATCAGTTTTGAGGCGTGCCCTGCAGTGCCGGATGTTCTTTGGGGACAGCTATACAGGTCTCAGAGGGCACTAAGAAAACTGATTCAGAGGCACGACTTCACAGTTCTACGCGACGCGGTGTGGAGCAACGAAAAAAACTTTAACACATTCATCTTTGAGGTAGAAAACCGCTTCCTAACCAACATGAAAAGGCATCTTGGTCCACCGCTACGAAAGAGGGAGGATTGCGAGAAGTTTCTGCAAAAACATGCGGGAGCAGAGTCCAAGGTTTCTGAACCACGCGTAGAGGGGGAACGCTGGATAGTCGACAAGCAGAGAAGATACACTGACGTGGTAGAGCTGCTAAAAGAAAAGCTGAGAGACGGCGGAGCAAACGTTGGCTTAGCCGAGTATGTTTCCAAAGCTGTCTCCGAATCGTTGAAGGTAATGGTGAACGACGAAGCCTTGAATCTGTATTCTGGCAGCCCAGAGTTTGCCAAGTTCTTGACAGAATATCTTGAAGGGAAGCCCAGATGGTTAGTATGCGTATAGGTTGCCGTAAGGGCGAGACGAAACAGGAACTAGTTTGCTGAATTTGCTCTCCAAAATTTTTTCGGCGTCTAATCCATAGTGGCTGCAGAACTCGTCAACCAAACCCCCAAGTATCTGGCGGTCGGCTTCGTTGAGCTCTTTTGCTGCAACATCTTCTCCCAAGTGGCGAACACCGCCCCGGATGTATATTGTTCCGCCATGCATTCCAGTTCCCACGAACCTAGCGTCGTGACGTATCTCTCCCTTCATGTTTGTTCCCAACACCACCAGCACTCCTCCAGCCATGTATTCGCCGAGGAAATCTTGTGCAGTTCCGCCAATCACTATGGCGGGTCGTTTGTCGACGTATTCTTTCATGTGGATTCCAACGCGGTATCCAGCGTCGTCCCGTATGAAGATTTTTCCGCCCCGCATCGAATGCCCAACAAGGTCGCCGGCACGTCCATGAACGACAATTGTTCCGTGGTCCATGGTGTTTCCGCAGCCGTCCTGCACGTTTCCGTGGACAGTGATGTTTACGCCATTCATGAAGGCTCCCAAGTCGTTGCCTGGAGTTCCGTAGATGTCGATGTTGAGGTGGTCGTCAAGGTCGGTGCCGATGTATCGTTGACCGTAAACGTTGCAGATTTCGACTTTTTCGATGCCGTTGCCGTCCAGACTCCTGAGTAGACGGTTGAGGTCCCGATAGTACACTCCAGTGGCGTCGATTAGCGCCACATTCTTTTTCAGAATCAAATTCCTGCGTATGTTGTTTGTCGCATCTTTCAGTTCCATCTTTTCTATTCACCTACCATTCTTATTCCTAAGATTTCCAGTTCCCTGTCAGTCAAGCCTACGCCCCGGAGAAGTAAACGGTTGCCCCGCACGCTCTCGATTGCGTTTATGCCCATTCCGCCCATCATCTCCATAATCTCTAGGCTCCACCCGCGGAGAAGACCCGCAAGCCGCCTCGCTCCAACGTCAGGGTTAATCCTCTTGGTAAGCCAAAGGTCGGTTGTTGCTATGCCCCAAGGACACTTGCCCGTGTAGCACTTCTGGCACACCGTGCAACCTAACGAAACTAGAGCTGCGGTGGCGATGTAACATGCGTCTGCGCCCAAAGCTATAGCCTTGAGAACGTCGGCGCTGCTTTTGATTCCGCCCGCGGCGATAACTGAGGCTCTGTTTCGTATGCCCTCGTCCCGTAGCCGCTGGTCAACAGCTGCGAGAGCCATCTCTATGGGGATTCCAACGTTGTCCCGTATTATTCTGGGCGCGGCTCCGGTTCCGCCTCTTACACCATCCAACACCACAGCGTCTGCTCCGGCTCGGACTATGCCGCTGGCTATGGCTGCCGAGTTGTGCACTGCCGCAATCTTCACGAACACGGGTTTTATGTAGTCTGTGGCTTCTTTCAGCGCGTAAATCAGCTGCCTCAGGTCTTCGATGGAGTAGATGTCATGCTGCGGCGCAGGCGACAGGGCGTCTGTTCCAAGCGGAATCATTCGTGTCCGGGAGATTTCTTCGCTTACTTTTTCTCCTGGTAGATGTCCGCCGATGCCGGGCTTTGCTCCCTGTCCAATCTTGATTTCGATTGCTGCTCCCGCGTCAAGGTAGTCGGAGTGCACTCCGAACCGTCCGGATGCAACTTGGACGATGACGTGGTTGCCGTACTTGTACAGGCTCTTTTCGAGTCCTCCCTCGCCTGTGTTGTAGAATGTGCCGGCTTCGCTGGCTGCCCGAGCCAAGGATTTGTGGACGTTGAGGCTTATTGAGCCGTAGGACATGGCTGAGAACATGATTGGGGTTTCAAGTTGAAGCTGGGGAGCCAGTTTGGTTTTCAGCACAACGTTATCTTCAACGGTTTCTAGGTCAAGTTTGTCAGGTTTTGAGCCGATGTAGGTTTTCAGCTCCATCGGTTCCCTCAGCGGGTCGATGGATGGGTTGGTGACTTGGCTTGCGTTCAGCAGAAGCCTGTCCCAGTAGGTTAGGTTGGGTTTGTCGCAGCCCATGCCTGTGAGGACGACGCCTCCTGTTTCAGCCTGCTTCTTTATGGATATGAGGGCTTCTTGTGTCCAGTTAGCGTTAGACCTGTAATGGTTTGGGTTCTCGCGTATGGTTATGGCTTGAGTTGGGCAGAGGGTGGCGCATCGCTGGCAGTTCACGCAGTTCTCGTTTCTGCTGTGCAGTATGTCGTCTTCCTCGTCGTAGTAGTGAGTGTCGTAGCTGCATTGGTTGACGCAGACTTTGCATCGGATACATTTGTCATTGTCACGTTCTATGATGTACTCGGGGGCAACGTAACTTTTCATCCGCCATGGCACCTCCTAGACTACAACCTCCACAGCTCTTCGGGATTCGAGTCTCCCTATCACAGGCTCTCCGCCTCTTGGACTCCAAACCCTGTCCAACGATGGCGAAACCAGCCGTATAGCCGACTCCTCCGAAGACAGAAACAGGAAATCGCCTTTTTCTGCAGCTGTTAATGGACGAAGTTTTATTCGGTCTGTGAGCCCAATCATTTCGCCTTCATGAGCCACTATAATCGTGAATGGACCGTTCATCAAGAGACTGCCGTACGTCTGCCGCAACGCCCTCATGGCAAACTCATTTTCTGGCTTCATTGCCTTGATTTCAGTCCAGAGGGGTGGAGCGATAATTTTGGAGACTACTTCGATGGGCAAATGCTGCCGCCTCATGAGCATGTCGAAAGCGTAAGCCAACACCTCTGTGTCGGTCTGCATGGTGCACTTGTATCCAAACATCTCCAAGTAGCGCTTGTTGATGCCGTACGAGGAGATTTCGCCGTTGTGTACCACAGTCCAGTCTAGAATACTGAATGGATGTGCGCCTCCCCACCATCCCGGAGTGTTCGTCGGGAACCTTCCGTGGCAGGTCCACATGTAAGCAGTGTAGTCCTCCAAACAGAAGTAATCCGCAACATCCTCTGGGAAGCCGACGCCCTTGAAGACCCCCATGTTTTTTCCGCTCGAAAACACGAAAGCTTTACCTGTTTCAGTGTTGATTCGCATAACCTGTTCCAGAACGTAATCGTCATCCGCTTGACGTATTGTTCGAGATTTTTTGGGCTGAAGGAAGTAACGCCACATGATAGGTGGGTCTCTGACGTCTGCTGGCTGTGTCGGCATCTCCTCTTCGTCGAGGATGTTGAAGCATTCGCTGAGCAAACGTTCTGTCTTCTTTTTTGCCTCCCGGTCAAGGAACATTATCTGGAACGCGTAATCGTCCTTGTGCTCGGGGTAGATGCCGTAAGCTGCAAAGCCGCCGCCCAAACCGTTTCCTCGGTCATGCATGTTTGCGATGGCTCTGACAGGGTCTTTCGCTGAGAAACGTTCTCCCTTGAGGTTCATCATGCCGAATATGGAGCAGGCATCAAAGACCTTCTCGTCGCCGTAAGGGTTGTTAGTTCTTGTTAGGTCCTTCATCCTAGTTCACCACGAACATTTCTTGTCTCAGCTTTTCCGGCAACGTGACAATGCCAAAATCTTCGGAGAGAAGCAGGTCTTTGATTGCGCATACATCAACATGGTTTTTCAATAGGCGGAAGAATATACCGGCTCTTTCGAGGTCACCCAAAAAGATGAATCCTACAATGGCGCCGTCTTTGAGCAGTATCTTCTTGTAAACAGGTTCTTCGGGCTTAAGCTCAGCCAGCACCTCGTAGTCGCTGAGGTCTTCTGGGTTCACGTCTCCTACGGCTATGACTGGCAGGTCGAAGTATTTCAGGGAGCTCATAACCGTTCCTCCCTCATATTCTGCCTGTTTGCCTGCCATGTTGTATCCTGCCACTCGCCCGCCTAGGTGAGCCAGTGGCCAGAGGGGTAGAAGGCGGTTTCTGTCTATCAGGAAGTCGTGGGCTTCGGCTACGTCTCCGCATGCGTACACGTCAGGTATGCTGGTGCGCATGGACCTGTCCACAACTATTCCACGGTTCAGTTTCACGGGTGTTTCTTTGACGAGTTCTGTTCTGGGGATAACTCCGATAGCCACAACCACTAGGTCGCAGGGGATTTCCTTGCCGTCAGTCATCACCACCCCACATACAGTGTCTTCGTTGTCTGTTTTGCCTAGAATCCGCTGAACAGTTTGACCCGTGATTACTGTGACTCCAGCTTCTGCGAGAACCTTTTCTGCCAGCTCGGAAGCCGTCTTGTCCAGTATGAGGTTGAGTATGTTTTCTTTGAGCTCCACCAAGGTTACCTTTATTCCACGCTTCACCAGCGCCTCAGATGCGCTGACTCCGATTAATCCGCCGCCGATAACCACGGCGCTCTTGGAGTGCTCCAGCTTGGCTTCTATGTCTTCTGCGCTGGAAAGCTCTGTAAACGTGAAGACGCCGTCTTTTTCTCCGCCCTCCATTCTTGGAACAAACGGTTTGCCTCCGGTGGAGATAAGAAGCTGTTCATAACCTATTATTTCTCCGCCATCAAGCACAACCTGCTTCTTCTTGAAGTCTATTTTTGTTGCGGTTCTTCCAGTAAGCGCCTTGACTTTGTTGTTTTTCCAGAACTGGTCTCCCCGGTACTTCATGGTGTCCAGTGTGGCTTCTCTGCTGACGTACTCGGAGATCATGGGGCGGGAATACTGGGGAACCGTCTCCTCCGAAATCACGGTCAAACTTCCCACCGCGTCTACTTCTCGGATGGCTTCAACTGCTCCGATTCCGCCTGCTGAGCCGCCGATAATCACATACTTTGACATCACTGTGTCACCTCTTCGCAGACGAGCGCCTCGTTTGGGCAGTTTGCTACGCAAGCTGGGACTTCACGGTCAGGGCAGAGGTCACATTTCACAGCGATTCTGCGTACGGTGTCAGGTTTTATGGCTCCGTATGGGCAGACCATTATGCAGGTCCAGCAGCCTATGCATTTTTCTGAGTTATGTGTCACCTGTCCGGTTTCCTTGTCTAGGGTCATGGCTCCGGTTAGGCAGACGTTTACGCAAGGTGTGTCTTTGCATTGTTGGCATCTGATTGAGATGGATTGGGGCTTGTTTGTTTCCACTCTTACTCGGCTGACTGGCTTGGGGTTTTCTTTTAGGTATGCCTTTATTGGGTCTTTGGATTTGGAGTGCTCTACTGTGCAGTAGACTTGGCAGAGTCCGCATCCTATGCATGCTTCTTCTTTGATTGTGACTCGTTTCATTGGTTCACACCCATCTTTTAGGCATACGGCAACCTATTGCCGATATGCAAAGCATATACACTCTTATAAACATTGCGAACATAAAGTCAGTAAATCACAGTAAAAGGTTTACAATTTGTTAAATCATAGGAAAGTGCATTCACAGGTAAGCGCACCAAACATATTAGACTCCTAATAACAGAGCATTGTTGAAAACAGCCTTTTTTCCTGAAAACCAAGCAACAAAAAGACTGAAAATCATTTATTTAGATAGAGCAGAAAGTATGTTCAGATTGTTATGACATGCTATTTTAGGCACATGAGCGATGTATTCGGCAAAGCTGGAGTAACGGTTACAAAAGAGAACAAAAAAGATGTTGACAGAGTCATCCACAGCATCGTCGGAGTCGAATACAAGAATTGCTCAGCAACATGGAAAGAAGTAAAGAAGAGAATAGCGGAAGACGAGGAAGGCTTTGTGAACATGCTGAAAAGAGAATTAGCGGAAAAGTAACATTATTTTTGATTAGGTGTTTTGATGACTGACACAATACTGATTGCCTTCCTGTTTTCGTTAATCGCAGGGCTATCCACGGGTCTCGGCAGCCTATTGGCGTTCTTCATAAAAGACTTCAAACACAGCCACCTCTCTTTACTGATGGGCTTCTCCGCCGGAGTCATGATACAAATCTCGTTCATGGAACTCCTGTTCTCGGCAGTAACAGAAACAGGATTCATAACCGCAAACATCGCATTCTTCGCAGGCATCGCAACAATAGCTGTAATCGACTTTTTGATACCGCACGAATACAAAGAAGAGAAACTGACAGAAAAAGAGAAGAAAAACAAGAGGCTGATGAAGGCTGGAGTTCTTGTTGCAGCAGGAATATTCATACACAATTTCCCAGAGGGAATCATCACCCTGTTCGGCACAATGAAGGACGTACAGCTTGGGCTCATGCTGCTAATCGCGGTTGCAGTCCACAACATACCAGAAGGAATCTCGGTTTCGGCTCCAATCTACTACGCAACAAAGAACAGAAAGAAGGCTTTCCTGTGGTCGCTTCTCGCAGGAATCGCTGAGCCAATTGGAGCAATCATAGGTTTCTTTGTATTGTTTCCCTTCATCAACCCCGTCATACTTAACATGGCATTAGCGTTTGTTGCAGGAATAATGGTGTTCATAAGCTTCGACGAGCTGCTGCCCCTCTCCCTAAGCCACGGAGAAGCACACCTCGCAATCGCAAGCCTCTTCCTAGGCATGCTCACAATGACCGCAGTTCTAGCCATACTAGGATAAAAACAAGCCAAAAACAGATTCACTAAAAAAATGTGCAATCACTACTCGTTTAGAAACGCGAGAACGTCTTCATCAAACTCTTTTCCCATAGTCATGTGACCCTTGCCTTCATAAAGAACAAGTATAGCATCCGGGATTCCGGCAGCCGTTTCGCGAAGCCTCTTCGCTGGACAATAATAGTCTTTGTCGCCGCCAATCACCAATGTGGGAACCGTGATTTCAGCAAGCCTGTTTTTGGTGTTGTGTGCCATCTCAGCTTTGCCTTCCACCAGCAAATCCGACGGATGCTCAGGCGCACTCCACAACAGAGGACCAATATAGCCCATGAAAAACTTCAGAAACGCTTTCTGGATTCTGCCGCCCTCAAGTATTGGGTACAAAGCTTTGAGGGCAGCCCGTTTTTTGCCTTCACTAAGCAGCTGGGCGGACCTCATGTCAACTTCGTTTCCTTCGTCACTGAAGCGGTAACAGGACATTGCGATGATGAGGCGGCGTATTAGTTCAGGGTGGTCGGCAACCAGATGCTGTGCAATCAAACCCCCATACGACATTCCCATCACATCCATGGGTCCTCCACCAAACTCGTCTCTAATCACTTCCGCATAGTCCTCAGCCATATCCCGGGTGGTGTAACCTTCAGGCAACTCGCTTTTGCGACCCAGCACATAAACCACGTAGCTTTTGGATACGTGCTTAAATTGACCGAAAATTCGAAGCATGAAACCTGAGGGAAGAGTGTTGCCGGGTCCACCACTGAAGACAACAAGGGTGTTTTCTCCTTTGCCGAAGCGGACATACTGAATCCCGTTGCTGAAAACGCCCTTCTCAACCATGCCGTGGAACCACCTGCAAACAGTTAAGCGGTAAACAAACAACCCTATTGAAGCGGTTAACTTAAAACGTCTTTCATAACCAACTCTGTTTCCTGAGTAAATGAAACACAATTTCCAGAAACAGTCTGGAGTTTACTTCTCTTTCAGCTCTTCATCTAACTCGTTCAGCAGCTTCTTCTGCTGCTTGGTTAATTTTGTGGGGGTTTGAACAATAACATTGACGAACTGGTTACCCGTCCCCCATCCACGCAGATGCGGCAAACCTTTCCCTTTTAATCTGAAGATTGTTCCGCTCTGGGTTCCAGACGGGATTTTCAGTTTTGCCTCTCCGTGCAGGGTTGGCACATCGATTTTTGTTCCCAGCGCTGCCTGAGGAAAGCTTATCTTAGCCTCGTAAAGGATGTCGTCTCCCCTGCGTTCGAAGACTTCATGATGCTTAACATGCACAACAACATACAGGTCGCCCCTGGGTCCACCCTTGAACCCGGGCTTCCCCTCACCCGGCAATCTGAGACTGTATCCGTCCTCGATTCCAGCGGGAATCTTAAGTTTTATTTGGTGTATGCTCTGGGTGGCTCCGGTTCCCCTGCAGGTTTGACACAGATTCTCTAAAGGAACACCCCTCCCGTTGCACTCGTCACAAGGCTGCACCTGCGTGAAGTACATGCCACCAAAATTTTTGGCGTAACGTATCTCGCCTGTTCCTTTACATTTGGGGCATCTCTGAGAATTGGTTCCGGCTTTCATTCCGCTACCGTTACATGATTCGCAAACATCAAAACCGGGCACCTCCAGCTCTTTTTCTATGCCGAACGCAGCTTCTTCCAACGTTATTTCGACGTCGGATCGCAGGTTTGCACCTTTTCGGGGACCGTTTCTGCGGCGACCTCTGCCTCCTCCAAAGAACATGCTGAAGATGGAGCCCAATCCGCCTAAGCCGAAGCCCAGGTCTCTGAAGATTGACTCGAAGTCTGTGCTTCTGTAGATGTCTTCCCACGTGTATCTTCCGTTTATGCCGGCATGCCCGAACTGGTCGTATTGGCTGCGTTTCTCGTCGTCGGAGAGAACAGCGTAGGCTTCTGAGATTTCTTTGAATTTCTCCTCAGCGTCAGCCGCCTTGTTTCGGTCTGGATGATACTTCAGCGCCAGTTTTCGGTAGGCTCTTTTTATCTCCTGTTTTGGTGCATCCTTCTGCACGCCGAGAACTTCGTAGTAGTCGCGCTTGTCAGTCATCAGATTATCAGCCTAAACGGTAGAGTGCGGGGGTTACTCTTTTTTGTTTTCGTTTACTTCCTCGTACTCTGCGTCCACAACTTTCTCTTTGCCATCTTTATTCTGGTCAGCCTGTCCTGTTTTTGCTTGTTCTGTCTGCTGTGCCGCCGCAGCCGCCTGCTGATAAACTGCGGTGCCGACCTCCTGCAGAACTTTGGTCAGCGCCTCAGATTTGGCTTTGATTTCGTCAATGTCTTTGCCGCTTACTGTCGCTCTGAGCTCAGCTGCTGCCTTGTCTATCTTCTCTATCTGTTCTTTTCCAATTTTGTCGCCTAAGTCCGTCTTGGTTTTCTCAACAGTATACAGCAATGAGTCAGCTTCGTTGCGGACTTGAACCTCTTTTCGCCGCTTCTCGTCTTCTTCAGCGAACTGTTCAGCCTCCTTCATCATCCGCTCTTTCTCGTTGTCCGAGAGTTTTGTGGAAGCAGATATGGTTATTTTCTGTTCTTTTCCAATTGCCAAGTCCTTCGCAGAAACGTTTAGTATACCGTCGGCGTCGATGTCGAAGGTGACCTCGATTTGGGGCACGCCTCTAGGCGCAGGCGGAATTCCAGTTAGGTTGAACATGCCCAAAGAAACGTTGTCTGCAGCCATTGCCCTCTCGCCCTGCAGCACATTGATGGTTACTGTGGTTTGGCTGTCTGCAGCCGTGGAGAAGATTTGGCTCTTCTTTGTGGGTATGGTTGTGTTCTTATCTATGACTTTGGTGGAGACGCCGCCTAAGGTTTCGACTCCAAGAGAGAGGGGAGTCACATCCAGGAGAAGCAGGTCCTTCACTTCGCCGGCTAATACGCCGCCTTGGATGGCTGCGCCGACAGCGACACACTCCATGGGGTCTACGCCTCGTTCAGCGGGTTTCCCCATTATCTCTTCCATGAATTTCCTTACCAGCGGCATTCTTGTTTGCCCGCCGATGAGCACAATCTTGTCTATGTCTTTTGGCTCAAGCTTGGCATCCTTCATAGTCCCCATTATCGGAGCTCTTATTTTCTCAACGATTGGTCTAGTAAGCTGCTCAAGCTTAGCGCGGGTCAGTGTGGCGTGGAGGTGCTTGGGTCCACTGGAGTCAGAGGCAACGAACGGTAAATCAATGTCCGTCGTCAACAGGGTGGAAAGTTCAATCTTCGCTTTTTCACCCGCCTCTTTGAGTCTCCGCATCGCCATGGCATCACCACTGAGGTCGATGCCGGTCTGAGTTTTAAATTCCGCTATGAGATGATTTACTACAGCTTTGTCCAAGTCGGTTCCTCCCAGCTGGGTGTCGCCGCTGGTGCCCAGAACCTCGAAGACGCCGCCGCCGAAATCCATGATTGTGGTGTCGTTGGTTCCTCCGCCAAAACTGAAGACCAAGATTTTCATCTCCTTCTCCGTCTTGTCTAGACCGTAAGCTAGGGAGGCGGCTGTGGGCTCGTTTATTATCCTAGAAATCTCGAAACCCGCGATTTCACCCGCATCTTTGGTGGCTTGCCTCTGGTTGTCGTTGAAGTGGGCGGGAACCGTGATTATGCACTTCTTCAGCTTCTCGCCTAGGAACGTTTCCGCATCTCGCTTTATTTTCTGCAAGATGAAGGCTGAAATCTGCTGCGGGGTGTACTCTTTGCCCTGCAGTTTCACTGTGTAGTCTGTTCCCATCTTCCGTTTTATTTCGAAGACGGTTCCTTCTGGGTTTGTTACTGCCTGCCTTTTAGCAGGTTCGCCAACAAGCAGTTGTCCATCTTTTGTGAAGGCAACCACCGACGGGAACATTTTGCCTGCGATGGTTGGTCCCTCCGCGCTGGGTATTATGACGGGTCTTCCAGCCTCCATGATGGCTGCTGCCGAGTTGGTTGTTCCAAGGTCTATTCCAATTATTCTTTCTCTTTTTGTTTCACTCATTTCTTGTCACATTCTGAATCTTTACAAGCGATTTTAACTATGCTTGGCCTAAGCACTTTTCCTTTGAACATGAAGCCTTTTCTAGCTTCCTCAAGAACAGTTCCACTTTGATGGTCCGTGGTGGGGATTTGAGCCAAAATCTCATGCATGTTAGGATTGAAGTCTTGTCCAACACACTCAAGCCGTTCTAGCCCCTCGTTTTCTAAAAGTTTCTCCAAATTTTTGTGAACCATTCTTATTCCCTCCAGAAGAGCAGCCTTGTTTTCTGTTGTTTCTCCTGCTTGAATTGCGCTCTCAAGGTCATCCAAGACTCCGATGAGGCATGCAACCAGCTGCTCGTTGCCTCTTTGAACTGCTTCTTGAACCTCTTTTTCTACACGTTTTCTGTAGTTCTCGAAGTCTGCCTGCAGATACTTCAAGCGGTTCAAGTATTCTTTGCTTTTCTGCTGTTCTTCCTCCAGTTTTTCCGAGAGCTTCTTCACCGTTTCCTCTGACGCTTGTTTCTTTGAAGACTTTTCCATGGGGACCGACTCGATTTACGTGTGTTTTTTTTCTATTTACTCAACAATTCTAACCCCGATATTAAAATCCTTTTTTTCTGTTGTTTCCATGTTCATGTACTCGATGTTAGAAACCAAATTTAATAGGTGGATGAAAACAAAACTAGTATACACTAACACGAATGAAGGTGGAAAACATTCATGAAACTCAGTAAACGCAGAATCCTCCTTTTGGCTCTATGTATAACCGCCTTGTGCAGCCTTCTGGTGGCAACACCCCTGCTGATGCAACCAAAACGGGACTTGCATACAGCAACCGCTAAGGCAATCAGCTTCCTTGAGGACAGACGCGAGCCGTACGCCCTGCTGTGGCTCGATGTTATGTATCGCCGCTTCGGAATAACCGAGTTCGCAGACGCGTTGCAGCGCTATGACCAAGTGCTGACCGAGCAGCCAGAAGATGAGGCTTTGTTGCGTGTGTTCCGTCGCATAGCCGATTACGACAACCCGCTACAGATTGAGGACCTGCAGTCGGTGAAGTTACCATCCGACATTCTCATCGTCCACGCCCTCTACTGCGATCGACCTGAACGGGGGTTGCCCATGAATTACCCTGCGATGCTTGAAAGAGAGGCGCTGGAGGGGGGGTATCATCTAACGCATGTGCTACTGGCTTTGATTTGGGTTCAGGAAAACGGATGCGAATTGACTCTGCCCGAAGGGTTCATCGACGAGGTGTACAGAGCCAACGCTGAGATAATCAACAATGACCCCAAGACAGTGGATGACCTCAAGCTCGAAGCCGCGGCGTTTCTCTACTTGGCGGGGCAGGGCGATTTGGTTAACGATTCTTTTGTCGAGCATGCCATAGCGAGCCAAAATGGCGACGGCAGTTGGGAGCAGCCTAACGACAGCGAGAACCAAGATTACTGGCATTGGCACTCCACGATTTTGGGGCTCATGCTCTTGCTGCACGTGGAGTTTCCCGCTGACTCTTACCCTCCGGTGCTCGACTCCGCATAAACTGGAAGAAAAATGTTTACAAATGCGTTCACAAAATCTGGCAACACAACATTCGGAGGGTTCAGGAGTTTACTTTTTGAGCCAGCTCCTTTGCCCAGCTGCGTATGGCGGCTATGTCTCTTGTGTCGTAGAGTCCAGGCTCTGTTTCTGGAACGCCTGCCGCTTCTAGCTGCGGTTTAACCGATGACATGAATTTCTTAAACAACCAAGACACCCTGTTGAAGTTGTAGACACCACCAAAAAAACCCAAAGCAACAGGTTGCAGACCGTATTTGGCGGCTTTTTCGTTAAGATATTTCGTTTTAGCTTCTTGCATTTTTGTTTTGTCTTTACCGTCTTCATCTATTGGTTGCGCAGCGCCACAGCAGACAAAGAGTGCAGCCTTCTTGTTGGCTAACTCTTTTTGATATTTTTTGATGAATTTTTCAGGTTCTTTAGTCCACTTGCCTATCTGAATTCCGCTGCCAACTACAACAAGCTCGTAATCGGCTATGTCTTTGACTTTTTCGTCCTTGAGATTAGCCACTTTGACGTCTAATCCTTCTTGGCGGAGCACATCCGCAATCTCGTTTGCAGTCAGTTCTGTTGCCCCGTATCGGGTGCCATAAACAATCAACGCTTTGGCCATAAAATCAAACTCCCCATAGTGTTATGCTGATTCGCAACTGAACTTTATACGGTTTACGATAACATCAACTAGAATTCAGCATGTTGCTTTAGTTTTTTCTCAACTTTTGTGAGACCCTCATCTGGAATGTAGTATGAAATGTTAAATGCTACGCTGTAAGCTAGACTCAATTTCTCCCTTTTTAGAAATATTTATTAACCTTATAGTATTACTTAAACAAAAAATCGTAACACGCAAATAGTGATAGGTGGAAGTGATCAAATGGAAAAAAACAAGGTTTTTGCCATCGTGGCAATAGCAATAGTTTTAATCGCCGCCATAGGCGTTGTTTACATTCTCACAAAACAGGGAGATAACGAAGAAACAGAAACAACCGTCACCGATGCCCTGGGAAGAACAGTCAATATTCCCGAACAGATAGACTCCATCTACTGTATGGGCGCATGCTCCTTGAGGTTGATATCATATTTTGATGCAGTTGAAAAAGTCCAAGCGATTGAAACAGCTGGTACTTTCAACACACGGGACGATCAGACATACTACCTCATTAACAAGACAAGATTCTCTACATTGCCGCAGGTAGCCGATACCGCAGAAGCCATCTTGGCTCTAAACCCAAGCGTCATAATAACCTCTTTCGAGGACGCTGCAGCCGCGGACAATATGCAAACCCAAACTGGCATCTCAGTGTACGCTGTCAATGCCAACCTAGAATTCGGAGCGGATTTCTATAATCAGATAACCTCTCTAGGCACCTTGCTAGGTGAGAAGAACAGAGCTGCTGAACTTAATACAGGAATAGCGAACATGATCGATGAGATTACGTCTAAGGCTACTTCTAAGAGCACAGAAAGCGCATATGCTTGTGGAATGTTCTATTACGGCGGGGCATCATTTCTGAAGGGGTCTGGCAACTATCTGCCCTTTGACTATTCCAATGTCCCCAACGCCATCGAGCCTGTTCCTAACCGTCAACCATACGTCATCACACTAGAGACCCTCATCGACGCCGACGCAGATTACATATTCATAGACAGCATAGGCCTAAGCGATGCCATCGACTCGATTAACGAATATATAAACACAAACACTGGACTAGAAGACGTTTCGGCAATAAAAAACAACAACATCTATTCAACCATGGTCTACAAGTGCTACGGCACAAATTGGGATAACCAGCTAGTTAACGTGTACTACGTCGCATCCATAATCAACGGAGAATTATACTCTTGGAACTTCGAGGACAAAGCGAACGAAATAATACAGCTATTCTATCCAGGAACGACAATTACCTATTCGGACATTGCAAATAGCCAAACTGGCAGCGGATGCAGCAATGTTACGCCATGATTATTTTTTAAACCACTTTCCATTTTTTCCTTAATAAAAGGTGTTTAGAACGGATAATAACCAACATTCCCAGAATCACGCTGGACAAAAAGGATTTGACATCTATGAGGACAATGAGGATAATGGCAACCAGATATCGAGGACATATAGAGGATTTGTAAAACGGAAGCGCCTTTTACTCCTCGTAGGACTACTCCTGTTGGTCTTAGGTATAATCATAGCTGCTCAGAATGGACCTATTAACATACCCTTCGCAGATGTTGTTAGATACATCTTCACATTCAACACAGAAGGAAGAGGGGGCGTCATCTGGAATATCCGCATGGTCAGGATTGTCGGAGCTTTATTGGCTGGTGCTGGTCTGGCCGTCGCTGGGGTAGTAATGCAATGTATTCTTCGCAATCCCCTTGCATCACCTTTCACTTTAGGAATATCTAGCTCCTCAGCCTTCGGAGCCTCCTTCGCCATTATCTTTTTACATGCTGGAAGCAGCATGACATCCACGGTTTCTATCAACAATCCCTATGTCACGACTATATCCGCATTTTTATTCTCTCTGCTGGCGACCGGTTCTATACTGCTCCTTACTAGGATTACGAGAGTCAGTGCCGAGACAATGGTACTGGCCGGAGTGGCTATCAGCGCCATGTTCTCTGCTGGGCTATCCTTCATGCAATACATAGCCACCGATTCACAGTTAGGCAACATCGTAGCTTGGACTTTCGGTGACTTGGGGAAAGCGACCTGGTCTTGGAACTCTTTAATTCTCTTAGTGCTTCTCCCAGTTGTCCTTTACTTCTTTTACAGGAGGTGGGACTACAATGCTTTGGACGCTGGAGAGGATACTGCTAAAGGATTGGGCGTCAATACGGAGCGGGAAAGGGTCGTGGGAATGGTATTATCCTCTGTTCTATCCGCATTCATTGTCTCCTTCTTCGGTATAATCGCTTTCATAGGTCTTCTTGCACCACACATCACCCGAATGATTATCGGCAGTGACCACCGCTACCTCATCCCACTTTCCATCATCATCGGAGCCGTTATTTTAATAACAGCAGACGGGATTGGACAAGTCATTCTTTTCCCTTCAGTCATACCAGTAGGCATCATAACATCACTCTTGGGTGGACCCCTTTTCATCTACCTACTAATCAGGAGGTACCGGAATTGATGTTCTTCGAGGTAAATGGCATCAATTTCTCTTACCGTAGCAGGCAGATCCTACACGGTGTTTCGTTTGCCGTGAAGGAAGATGATCTAGTTTCCATACTGGGACCTAACGGTGTCGGAAAAACCACCCTAATCAAGTGCATAAACAAAGTGCTCACACCAGAAGCTGGTTCAGTTTTGATGGAGGGATTGGACATTCATCGGATGAGCAAGAGAGACATAGCTAGGAATATAGGTTACGTCGCACAAAGGAGCGAGACATCCAAGACTACTGTATTCGATTCTGTGCTATTGGGTAGGAAACCGCACTTCCAATGGGACATCACCGAGAAGGATCTACGGTTGGCAGGAAGAGTGCTCCATCTACTAGGCTTAGACGGCTTGGCACTGAAATATGTTGACGAAATTAGCGGTGGGGAATACCAATTGGTGCAAATAGCCAGAGTCCTCGTCCAACAACCGAGATTAATCCTACTGGACGAACCCACAAGTAGTCTTGACCTGTCCAACCAGCATATGATTATGCATCTAGTCAGAAACATCGTCAAGAAAAACCATATGGCCGCGATTATGATTATTCACGATCTTAACCTTGCCATACGTCATTCGGACAAGTTCGTTCTGATGAAGGACGGAATGATTTACTCCGTGGGAGGTCATGAGATCATCACCCCCGAAAATATCAAGGCGGTATACAACATAGAGGCGTATGTGGAGAGCGTGCGAGGGATACCGGTGGTCATTCCAATATGAAGAAGCAAGGCAAACATATGAACACGAAGTTTAATCCGAAAAAAAGGGCTTTCTTCAATGAGAGGGCTGAGGTGTGGGACAAGATTGCTGTTCACAACCTTGAGAAGGTGCAATATATCACTGAGCTTCTAGGGATCCATGGTGATGATAAGATACTTGACATTGGTACCGGAACTGGAATTATGATACCCTTTTACGAGAGATATCTGAGGGATGGAAGTGTTGTTGCAGTTGATTATTCAGAGAAGATGATCGAGGTAGCACGCCTGAAATATCCAGAAAAAGAGCACCCCCTGATTTCATATATAGTCTCCGATGTCTACGAACTAAAATATGATGCGGAATTCGACTTGGTTGTGTGTTATTCCTGTTTTCCCCATTTGGTTGACAAGCATAAAACAATCAAAATATTATCTAAGGCGCTAAAGAAAGGAGGGAGATTAGCTGTGGCTCATTCCGATTCGATCCAGACGATCAACGGGGTCCACATGAATGGTGGTGTAGAGATCGGAAACGATTTTCTGCCCAGCATGGAACTACTTAAACAGATGATGAAAGAGAGCGGACTTGCTGTTACGTTCGAAAGAGATGACGAAAGTTACTTCATATGTATAGCCAGAAAGGCATAGTTTTCTACCAAATCATGAATTGGATAAGGTTGAAACACAATCAAGAAGGGGTTCGCCGTTTCTGCACACCCAGAACTTCGAGTTCACAGAAGAAGCCGTTACACTGATTAACGTTGCCGGCTTCTTCCCGAAAACAGTTTCACAACCACTCCTACAGCAACAAGTACAACACCCAATGCTGTCAAGATTATACTGAGCATGAGCTTGTCTGCTTCCCGGTTTGCGGGGTTATGGAAGTCAAATATTACGCCTAACGGCATGGTGGTTGTTGCGTTTCCATTGTTGGTGACATGAACAGTGTAGACGCCGCGTGCTCCGAAATTCACGTCAAAGCAGTAAGGCGTTATTACATCTTGCTCAGTGACTGTTTTGTTGTTTGCGTCAACAAATTTCAGGTGGACAGGCACATCGGTGAGGTCGTATTGGTTGAATCCGGGAGGCATATCTGCTGAATGGGGTGAAGATTGGCGTAAGCCGATGCACATGTTTGCGGGACCTACCGGCGCGGTTAGTATAACGTAGCTTTGTGATTCGCCTTCATCTAACTCGCCATAACTAACGCTTAAGCGTCCAGACACATGGGACGATGACGCATTCATTAGGAGGATTAATCCGACAATCAGTGAGACAAGTCCTATTCGTGTTATGTTCATTCTTTCACCTCAAACTTTCGAGTGAAATAGAGATAGGTTGGCACCAGAAACACAACCGCATAGAAAATTATCAGAATGAAGAAACCCCACGGAGGTAAATTCATCTCTAATCCTGGTTCAGACAGTGGTCTTGTGCCAAACAAGCGTTTCAGAGCCCAGAGTGGCGCCGCGTATGGAGTGAAAACAAAGTAATCGGCTATGGGTCCAAGCACCTCTGGAGTCAAAGTTGTTATGAACCAAACAAAAAAACCTGTAAGCACCGTAGCAAGAGTTGAAGTGACAGTCTTCTTTAATGCCAAAGCAATCAATGATGCCAGCCCAGCGTAGAACATGACAGCAAACAATGTCACGGGCAGCGCCCAAAAGGATACCTGAAGAACCAGAAGACCGTTTGCTGTGGTGAAATAATTCATGACCATGATGAAGAGGGTGATTCCCCAGGATAGGAGGGTTAGGGGGAGCACTACTGCCACAAATTTCACGACGAAAATTGAGGTGCGGGAAACTGGCAAGGAGAGGAGGGTTTGCATTAGTCCTTGCTCGTAGTCGCGGGCAAAGGACAGGGACACTAAGATTCCGGACAGTATGACCATAGGAAGCATTTGAGTGCTAGTTATGCGTACGAGGGATTCAGTTACTAGGTAGTTGAAGTCAGATTGAAAACTGCTTACGGTGGTAATCTTGAATAATGTTTGAACACTGGTAATGGAAATGAAGAAAACTAGACCCACTGCCAATTCAAAGGTGGGTCTGCTCCAAACCTTACGTATGTCTGCTTTAAGCAACGTCAAATCCAACATTTTTTCATCCTCCTGAAACTGCCACCTTGAACAGTGACTCTAAGTCACGTCCCGCAACCTTAACTTCCTCAAGAGAAGCATCTGCCTTTGAAGCAAGCACAGGCAAACGCTTCTTGAACAACACAGAATCCTTGACGACCACATACACGTAACCTTCATCCAACCGCACATCTTTGACACACGCCTCAGCCTTCAACAACTTCATCAAAGGCGAAACAGGCTCCGCTTTAATCATGAACGCTTGGGGTGCAACTTCGCTGAGCAGCTTTTCTAGCGATCCTTCCCGTATCGCTTTGCCTCGGTGCATCAAAACAACGTGTTCACAAACGCGCTCCAGCTCAGGCAAAATGTGGCTTGAAATCAGAAACGAAAACCCTTCTTTTTTGAGTTTGTTAATTATCTCGATTACCCGAACCCGTCCCAGCGGATCCAAGTTTGAGGTGGGCTCATCAAGAATCACCAACTCAGGTTTGCCGAGCAACGCGTGAGCTAGTCCAAGTCTTTGCCGCATACCAGCCGAATAGCCCTTAATTTTTCGGGAATGGGCTTCTTCTTCAAGCTCCACAAGCCTCAAAACTTCTTTGCTTTCAGCCACAGGATTTTGGGCGCCCTTCAGTTTAGCTATCAACTTGAGGTGCTCAAGCCCAGTCAGGTGGTCGTAATATGCAACTTTTTCGTATAGAACACCAATCTTTCTTCTTATCGCTAGGGATTCTTTCCAGCAGTTAAACCCGAACACTTCTGCTTTGCCAGAGTCTGCTTTGATTAGTCCTAGGCTCAGTTTGATGGTGGTTGTTTTGCCTGCGCCGTTTGGACCTATCAACGCGTTGATTCCTTTGTAGATTCGGAAGCTCAGACCATCCAACGCTCTGGTAGTGTTGAATGTCTTAACCAAGTTTTCAAATTCGCCTAAAACTTCAGTAAATTCCGTCACCAACCTCGCTTGTTACAGTTTTGTGTAGAATTACTATGTGATTCGGGAACGTTCAGCGCGCCTAGCTGTCTGCGTTTCCTTATTTTGCGGATTACAAAAAGCACAACAACAGCAACCGCTAAGACAACAAACAAAGACAGGTGCAAGTGAAACAAAAATGCCTTAGCGTTAAGTCGAGCCCAAAAGTTGTCCCAATTGAAAAACTCCAGATTCAAGTCGTCTGAATACGAAATTAGCTCTAAACTACCTCCGAGAAGAAGTTCGATTCCTACTTTCTTCAAGAGTACATCGCTCAGAGAATAACCAGAGTAAACAAGCATGCCACTACAGGGGTCATAACCTAAAGTTAGGGACATGGGCCACCCCTCTTCGGTCATTGAATTATGTGCCCGAACTATTAATGCAGTAACGCCGTAAGGCTCCACGGCTGTTGAAGGCTTTCCCTTTCTAGTGTCCACATTTGCGGTGAGGCTCCAATCATCTGTTTCAGTTAACACAATCCAGTTTGTTCTACTCAAATCATGGTTTGGATTAATCAGAAACAGTGACCGCGTGGAGTCAATTACCAGATTACCGTCCACGATTCTGCCATCCACTGATGTCTCATTGGAAAAGTTGTCACAGTCAACGGTAAGGTGTGCGGTACATTCGTTCCCACCTTTTTCAGTAACCGAAAAAGTCAGTGCCAACTTTTCTGAAGTGATGTGGGTTCCGTTGGTTAAAACCATAATGAACGTGTTGTTTTGCTGCAAAAACCCCTCAAACTCCACCAACGACGAGCCCGGCGTGCTTTGGACAACTAATGGAGTGGATAATGCGGCAATCGGCTGACTCACCATAAAGATTGAGGAAAACAAAGAAACCACTGTTGAAGTCACAACTAGGACGGCTAGTGGAGTGCGTAACTGTTTGAGTTTGCGTTTCGGCATTTTCGGCTCTTCAGGAAGCCAACCACGAATAGAATCAAAGAAACTGTGCATAATCATAAGAACAACTCCAGAAGTTCTGGTTTTCCTTTTTTACGAATCAACTGCACAACAAATCTAATAGACAACACAACACCAGTGAACACCGATGAAAGGAACATAACAAATCCAAAATTGGTAAAATTTACAGTGTCATAATTAATGACGTCAATGTCCAAGTTCTCTGAATACGTATTCAGGTATAGATTTCCGTTGATAATGATATCTATTCCCAATTTCTTCAGGAGTACATCAATAACACGTCCCCCCAACCCCACAAGGACACCAGTATTCTGGGAATAATCGGAGAACATATAATAAAATGGATCTGAACCTTCTGGGTCTTTGAGAACAGCTATTGTTGGTTTCACGTAGTTACGGTCTGCTGTGGTTGAAGCTCGTGATTTTGATGAGAGAACAGTGGCAGTATGTTTCTCATCAGGCGTTTGAGCTAAAACAATTTCTTGGTTTTTGGTCAAGTTGGGATTGATTAAGAAAAGTGAGCGTGTAGAGTCGATTACCAGATTGCCATCCTCTATGGTGCCATCAACTGTTGTCTGATTGGAAAACGTGTCACATTTAATGGCAATGTTTACTGTACATTTATCTGAACTTTGTTTGGTAACCGTATAACTTAGTGTTAGATTCTCTGAGTTGATTTGGGTGCCGTTAGTCAAAACCAAATAGTAAGTGTTGTCATAACTTGGAACTCCACTTAATTCGACATAAGAACTGTTGGGAGCACTTTCAATAACTGGTGGCGGCGGAAACAAAACCGTCACATTAACAAAAACAAAAGCTAAAGAAAACAAAGAAGTCACAGAGGTAACAGCAATAAACGTGACTACAGGTACCCGAAAAGAAGCAAACCTTCTTTTAGGCAGTTTTGGTTCCTCTGGAACCCAGCCCCAAAAAAATTGTTGTAAAAAGTTTTTGAAGCTCATGACTGCACCTCGGGCACAAGTTTCGTGAAGAGTAGGTGTGCCAGTTTTGCGGGGTGAATGTCTGCTGTGTCGCCTAGTTCTAGATTCTGTTCTTTGGCGATGTCGAGCAGATATTTTCGGGTTTGACTGAGGAAGTTCTGGTTTGTTATCTGTTCGGGGTTGTCGTGCCAGTACCACACTTTGATTCCGTGGCTTGTGGTGTAGGTGATTATGGCTTTGCGGTTGAGGGCTGGGTGGTAGCCTAGAAGTATGGCTTTTTTTGGGTACATTTTTGTTACTTGTATGTCGTTGGCTCCTGCAACGTCAAGAAGGGTTGTGGAGAGTTTTGCTTCTGCGGTTAATTTTGTCTGGTTGACGTATTGTCTGGTGGTGCGGAGTTTGTCTGCTATCGCAGTTACTGAGAAGCCTTTGTGTATTAGTGACCAGACGGTTTTCTGTTTTTGGCTGAGTGGGGATGATAGTGGGGAGTTTGTGTTCATAACAGGTCAAGTAAATATTTGGATATTTACAACTATTTAAGATTTGCCGCCCACCACAACACAAAAACAAAAAACCAAAGAAACAGTATACCCGATTTGGAGCTAAACATTTAAACCATCCCCGCACAACCAATTTTTTAGAATAATTCAGGAAGTTGAAGGCAACGGCGAAGTGTCAACACTGCGGCGAAGAGGTTGTTCTCCCATTCAAATGCGCCTACTGTGGAGGCTTCTTCTGCGCTGAGCATCGTCTTCCTGAAAGACACGCATGCCCAGAATCGTGGAGGGCAAAGGCTCCAAGAGAAGCTCCGCCGACGAGGAGACAAGGATGGTCTAAAGAGCCAGCATATAAGTACACCGTCTCCTACACGCCGCAATCAGCCAAAATTTACGGATTCAGCACAAAAGAACTCCAGCACCTTGCCATCGGAGCGCTTCTGGTCACGGGCGTCGGCTTCACCTACTTCCGCACCAGCAAGGCAAACCTGCTGAACGTAACAACTCTGTCAATCGCATTCATGTTGTCATTTCTTCTTCACGAGCTCGCCCACAAATTCTCGGCACAGCACTTCAATCTGTGGGCAGAATTCAGGTTAACCCTACAAGGCGCCCTTATAACGCTGGTTTCGATGTTTCTCCCCTTCAAGATCATCTCACCCGGGGCAGTAATGATTGCGGGGTCAACAACAAAGGAAGCTGTAGGAAAAACGTCTCTCGCAGGACCAGTAACCAACATCATCCTCTCAATCTCATGCATCATTGTCGCAACTGTCGGTCCAAGCCTCTTCCTGATTGTCGCCTTCATCAACGCGTTTCTAGCAGTTTTCAACCTCATTCCCTTCGGCGTAATGGATGGATTAAAGGTTTTCAGATGGAACAAAATACTCTGGGCAACAGCATTCACCGCAGCAGCCGCATTAACAGTTTACACATACGCCTTTACGATGGGCTTCTAGAAACCGAACAAACAGCCACAAAAAGAAACGTGGATTACATCAGCTCTATGCTGACAAAAACTTCCTCGGGCACACGAACCCTCATAATTCTCCGCATAACCCGCTCTTCAGCATCAACTATGATGAGACGCTTGTGAATACGTAGCTCCCACCGGTCCCAAGTTGCAGTCCCTTGACCGCAGGGAGTTTTGCGCACCGGAACCTTGAGCCGTTTTGTGGGAAGCGGATGCGGTCCTGTGAGTTTTACTCCGGTCTTATCGGCGATGAGCTTCAGCTCTCCACACACATTCTCCAGCTTTTTGTAGTCTGTGCTGGTCAGCTTGATTCTCGCCTTTCTCACCATCGCCAAGATACTCCATTAGGTTCTGCCTTAACGTCCTTCCGAGTTTTAAATACTTTTTCCCTTATTTCTACTTTTAGTCTCTGTTTCAGCTAGCATTAAAGGTCTATGGTACCAAAAAAAGGTTTACTGAAACTCCAGAATGGCACATGAAGCAAAACAGAAACATCGTGCAGATTTAGGGCTTCAGAACACGTAAACACGAGGCTAGAAGGGAAGAGCTAAACCAGTTAATCCTCCGGTCAGCAGGAGGCTGGATATAACGTAGCCCAGAATGGCGCCGCTACACAGGTAAGGTAGCCCAGCTTGCGGCTTTCCTTTAATCACAACCGACATGAGAACTGCAAACCCCACAAGGGTGCCGATCATCACGGATAGGGCTATGAGAAAACCGTTCTCTGGGATGGTGTAGAATGAGGAGGCAACCAGTATTCCCGGCATCACTATGTCTCCTAAGCCCATGAAAAAGGCTTCCCGCTCTTCTTTTTCTTCAATCTTCTCTTTCAGCCCTTTTGTTTGTTTGAGCATCGAGTATTGCCGCTTTTTTGGCACAACCAGCATAACAGGCAACTTGAGGTCCATAACCGCGTCTGCCAAGTCAATCATGTGTTTGGTCTGGTACACTGAGATGGCGTCGTATACTGCCAGCCCGATGAGCAGTATAATTACCAGAAATACGCTGAGGGAGATTCCGAATAACCCAATGGCGCCTACGCCCACTATTATGCCGCACAGGTTTATGACGTACCATTCAGGGTATTTGAGGAGCGCCAAAACCAGGATTGCCGAGGCGACCATGGAGAGAACCGTTGCTATTGTGGCATAGGGAAACAGAAAAGCCATCAATGGATAGAAGACAAAGAAGGAAGTGTAGGCTATTGAGCTTAGAATTATGACCTGTATGAACCGTTTCTTCCAGAATTTTGCAATCAACAGTATGGTAACTGTGACCGCTAACATGATTATGAAGAAGATAATTATGTTTGTTGGGTCGTCGGGGTTTTCAAACGCGCTCAGGTTCTGAGCTTCAAAAGGTTGCATTATCAGCATAGACAGAAGATGAATCACCACGAATAGGCCACCCATCAGAAACATGGGAAAAACAGCTGCGCGCTTTTCGTTATTGTCGTCAGACATTTCCTTTTAAGGACATCGTTACTCACTTATAGAGTTTATTTCGATAGCCCGTAGCCGAGTTTTCTGTATACGGTATTTTGATATACGGCTTCAGATGTTTATGGGTGTAGATGATTTTTATGAAGTTGGTTGAGGCTCTGGAGAAACTTTCGAACGTTAACGGAGTGACAGGGAGAGAAGATGAGGTTCGAGAGTTGATTAAGAAGTATCTGAAGCCATACGTTGACGAAATCAGGGAAGACAAACTTGGAAACCTTATAGCACTCAAGAAAGGAGGAAAAGGTGCCCCCACCGTGATGCTGGCAGCCCACATGGACGAGGTTGGGTTGATGATAAAGAACATAAAGAAGAAGGGGTTCCTCCAGTTCGCTAAGGTCGGGGGAATAGATGACCGAATTCTGTTGGCGCAGAAGGTTATAGTGCACACGAATAAAGGTCCCTTGAACGGAATTGTTGGCTCAAAACCAGTTCACATACAGACAGATGAAGAACGGAAAAAAGTCATTAACGCAGATAAACTGTTCATCGATGTCGGAGCCAAAGACAGAGAAGAAGCAGAAGAGATGGGCGTTCAGGTCGGCGACGTGGTCAGTTTCGACACAAAGTTTGCTCGCCTAAGCAACAAAGTTGTTTTGGGGAAAGCCCTTGACAACCGCGCTGGATGCGCCATAATGATTGAAGTAATGAAGCGGCTGCAGAAGTGTGACTGCAACGTTTACGCCGTGGGAACCATACAAGAAGAAGTGGGTCTAAGAGGAGCCACAATAGCCGCCTTTCAGCTGAAACCAGACGTGGGCATCGCCTTGGATACAACCGTGGCTGGGGACACGCCCGGAGTTGGAGAGGGAGAGGCGCCGGCGAAGATGGGAAAAGGACCTGTGGTGACGGTGGCAGATGCAGGTTTGATTGCCCACCCGAAAGTGTTACGGTTGCTTATCGAGTCGGCGAAGGAAGACGGGATTCCGTATCAGCTGGAAACGGGAATCAGAGGCTCCACAGATGCAGCGAGAATAGCTCTAACCAGAGACGGGATTCCAAGCGGAGTGATAGCAGCGCCCACCCGTTACATCCACAGCCCAGCGGCTATCATGAACCTTGACGACGCAGAGAAAGCCGTGGAACTCACTGTCGCAGCCATAAAAAAGGTTCAAAAATATTTTTGACTGGTCTTGGACATGAAGAAGCGGTTCAGGTTTCTGGAGCACACCGCCGACGCATACATTGAAGCTTACGGCTCCAGCCTAGAGGAGGCTTTCGAGAACGCTGCATTGGCATCCACCGACGTTATGACCGAGCTGGAGAAGGTTGAGGCACAAAACGAGGAAAACTTTGTGGTGGAGGCACCCGACGAGCAAGCACTTCTCTACAGTTGGCTTGAGGAGCTGCTGCTAGAGTTCGAGCTGAAGAGCAAGCTTTACTCCCGCTTCGAGGTTTCCAGCATCAAAAAAACGGGTGATGGATTCAAGTTGCATGCGAGGGCGTGGGGAGAAAAGTTTGACCCAGAAAAGCATCCTTCAAAGGTTGGCGTGAAGTCGGTGACCTATCACAGGATGGAAATCGTGAAGAAACCCGAGTCCGTGACAGTCAGGTTCATACTCGACATCTAACAATTTTGCGTAAAAGCTTATAGACAGGCATCAAGAAAGACTGAGAATGCCGGGATGGCAGAGCGGATAACGCGCAGGCCTTGAAAGCCTGTGGGCCCTTGGCCCGCGTGGGTTCGAATCCCACTCCCGGCGCCACGAATCCAAAATGAACCGAAAAATGTTGTGGGTTTGGGGTTAAATTTTTGGTTAAACAAAAAAGGGAAAAGGAAAGGTGGTTTGTGGTTGGCTCTAGAACCCTAGGTCGTATGCTTCTTCTCCATGTTGACTTAGGTCAAGACCTGAGGCTTCTTCTTCTGGACTTACGCGCAATGGAGAAAAGACGTTGATTACTTTTAGCAGCAGGAAAGAACCGAAAAAGGAGAAGGCGGCAACAAATAGAACAGACAACACTTGGGCAATCAACAGGGAAGAATTGCCATAGAATAGACCATCTACGTTGTTTACCATAGTTGTTGCAAACAATCCAGTAGCTATGGAACCCCACACGCCGCTTATTCCGTGGCAAGCAAAGACATCCAATGAGTCATCAATTCTTGTTTTTGCCAACCTCCAGTTAGCCACCAAGTTTGACACCACTCCCGCAACCAAACCTATAACAATCGCAGACGTAACAGTGACAAATCCAGAAGCGGGCGTCACCGCCACCAACCCACACACTGCACCAACAGAAATTCCAACCGCCGAGGGCTTTCCTTTTGTTAACCAATCAACAATCATCCAACTTGTTGCGGCTGCTGCAGCAGCTAAGTTAGTGGCTACAAGCGCGGACACAGAAAGGGCGTTTGCTTCCAGTGCGCTTCCTGCATTAAACCCGAACCAACCAAACCAGAGCAACGATGCACCCAGTATTACATATGGTATGTTGCATGCTCTGTGTTCGATTCCATTACAGCTGCTTTTCGGCTGATTCTTCGGTGTTTTGCGTCTGCCAATAACCAATGCGGCGGCGAGTGCAGAGAATCCTGCGCTAACATGAATTACTATACCACCTGCGAAGTCAACTGCTCCTAGAACGTCTAACCACCCATTAGCGTTCCACACCCAGTGTGCTACGGGAGAGTAAATGAATGTTGACCAGAGTACTGTGAATATCAGAAGCGAACGGAATTTAATTCGTTCGGCAAATGCTCCGATAATCAAAGCAGGAGTGATTGCTGCGAATTTTAGTTGAAAAGCAAAGAAAAGCAGTTCAGGAATTTGGGTTGCATATGGGCTTATGGTGTTTATGCCTATTCCGTTTAAACCCACTAGGGATAGGTCACCGATTATGCCATTAATGCTAGTTCCGAAGGTGAGGCTGTAGCCCCAAAAGGTCCAGATTAAGCTGGATACTGCGAATATGATTAAACATTGAACAAGTGTTGAAACGAGGTTTTTCTTTCGAACTAAACCCGAGTAGAAGAATCCAAGTGCGGGGGTCATTAGCATAACTAATGCGGTCGCTGTTGATACCCACGCTATGTCTCCTACTGCCATTGTTCATACCTCTTCTTGTTGGTTTTGTTTGGTGTGCTGTTTTTTTGGATGAGCATAGTTTCCATGATTATCGTCGTCTCCGTTAAGTCATTCAATTTAAAGGTGAATATTTATTCAATTATATATAAGTCTTTGCTAGATGCTGAATGATTATTCGTCTTTTCTTCCACAGTTGAATGTTTGTTCATTTAACCCCTAGAATTCATTCAGCTGGCTGTAAAAATGAGCCCAAAATCAAGCAAGTTTCAGAAATGTATTCAAAATCAAAAAACAGAAAAAACAAAAAATGAACAAAAACAAGTAATCAGTGGACAAAATAACGGGGGGAGCGCCGCAAGCACACAAGCATATTAGGAGACCAATAACAGAACATTGCTGAAGAACAACTTTTTCTTGAAGTTCCAAGCATGCAAGAAAGTGTGAACTTTGACGGTTAGATAGCTTGCAGGAATTCGCTTATTAGGCTCCTAATAATAGAAGATTGTTGAAAAATAGCTTTTTTCAGAATTTTTCTCGCACAGCAAAAACGTGGCGCATAACGTTCACAAGCACATTAGAATACCCTGAAAGGTTTTTTTCTTGGAAAAGCCATCAAAACACTGTTACTCGTATCTTAGTGCGTCTACTGGTTTCAGTTTTGAGGCTCTCCATGCAGGGTAGATTGCGAATATTACGCTGACTATTATTCCGAAGCCGAAAGCGCCCAGCAGCACCGTTGGAGTGATAACAGGGTTTATGACAAAGCTGCCTGCCGCTGCGGCTTGCCCTGTAGTTGCAGCGAATCCTCCTCCAGTGAACACTCGTGCAGCAACGTTCGCCAAAAGCCAGCCTAAGCCGATACCAAACACTGCCCCCAGCACACCGATTATCACTGCTTCGCTGATGAAAATTGCAAGCACTGTCCGGCTTTTCATGCCCAAGGCTTTGAGTATCCCGATTTCTCGGGTGCGCTCCATCAACGAAACAATCATGATGTTCATTATTCCCACGCCAGCCACCAGAAGCGATATCGCCGCGATTCCAGCCAAGAAAAGCTCTATCGTGGAAAACACGCTTGAGATGATGTCCAGCACGGCTGTCGCAGAAGTCACCGAAACTTGACCGTTGAAAGCCTCCTCTATAGCCTCCGAAACAGCCGCAATTGTTGCATCATCCTCGCTCGCTAACTTCACAACAATACGGTCGCATCCGTCGGTTCCGAAGAAGCTCTGGGCTTGCCCGATTGGAATATAAACTGAGTAGTCTGAGGGGCCAGTGAGGCTTAAGCCGCCAACCTCTTCGAGGACAGCCGCAACAGAGGCAACATGTGTTTCGTTTTTGGGCGGTCTGACAGCAGTGTTAATCCAGACGATGTCAACAGAATCACCTACAGTGCAGACTGTTGTCCCATTCTCCCATGGGTCGCTCACTCGTTTTCCAACCACAACAGTATCATTGTCAGGATTCAGCGGAATCTCGCCAGTTTCCGCCACGAAGGTGCTGCTGTAAATCTCGGAGTAAACCTCGAAATCTACACCCACCACATAAGCTCCCACAGCTTTGGCTCCATCGACAAAACAGGTCTCCTGAATAACCGCTGCCGAGGCGACAACACCCTCAATCTCATCTATTATCTGAGTGTCATTCACCACCAAACTGAAACCTGAACTCTCTCCGCCAATACCGCCCCCAACACCAGAAAACAGTCTTCCCCCTCCAGGCGAAACAATCAGCGTGTCAGTTGAGAACCCAGACTGCAGCTGGTCAGTGATGGTTGCTTGAAGTCCCTGACTAATCGCCAGTAAGGCAACTATGGCTGCGATGCCGATGACCACGCCCAAGGTGGTTAAACCTGCACGAAGCTTCCTTAATCGTATTGCACTGAAAGCGTAAGAGAAAACGTCGCCTACCTTCATAGCTGATCAACCGCCTTAACTATGGCGCCATCAAGCATCTTCACGACCCGCTTTGCCTGCGTCGCCAACTGCTGATCATGAGTGATCATAATTATGGTCACACCCTCATCCTTGTTCAGCCGCTTAACCAAACCAATAATCTCCTTCGCAGTTTTGGAATCAATATTTCCAGTCGGCTCATCCATCAGCAAAAACCCAGGATTATTCGCCAAAGCACGGGCAATAGCCACACGCTGACGCTCACCACCACTAAGTTCAGAAGGCTTATGGTTCATCCGCTCCTTCAAGCCCACAGTCTCAAGAAGCTCTTCAGCGCGCTTCCGCCGCTCATTCTTGGCTAAGTCAGCGATGGACAACGTCAACTCAACGTTTCCTCTAGCCGTAAGACGGGGAATAAGGTTGAAGAACTGGAACACGAAGCCGATGCTTCGCCGCAGGTCAGCCAGCTGGTTATCGTTTAAGGTGGAAACGTCGACGCCGTTTATGAAAACCTTTCCTTCAGTCGGCTTGTCTAATGCGCCGACCATATTCAATAGCGTGGATTTGCCGCTTCCAGAGGGACCCAAGATTGCGACGAAATCGCTCTTCTCAACTTTCAGGTTCACTCCCTGCAGCGCATTCACCGGAACTTTTCCTAGAAGATAGGTTTTCTTCAGGTCTACTGCTTCAACAACTGGTGCCACCAAAATATTCAACTCCTAAGTTTCGCATTTAGTTGCTCAATTTTTTCGGAAGCACCATTCAAGAGCTGCTCAACATCTTTCAATGATTTTCCAGTCAAATTTTCAGTCAAAGCAACCCGCAAATCAAAAAGCGCTTCAAAGAATCGTTCAATGGGCTCTTGAAGTTTCTGCAGTCCGTCAGCTTGAAGACCCATCCGCAAAAAGAACAGGGGACCCATAGGCGCCACCTTTTCCCGCAGTTTGCCCTCAAAGTTTGCATGTTCCCCAAAGAATTTTGCGCCCTTCTCCGTGAGCATGTAACGTTTAACGCCAGTCACTTCCCGAGGCAACTCTTCGGCATAGCCGCTCTCCCGAAGCCAAGTCAAAAGGGGATAAACTGAGCCGGGGCTGGGTTTCCATCGTCCACCAGTTTGCTTCTCAATCTCTAACATTATTTCCGACCCAGACATGGGCTTATCTTTCAAAAGTTTGAAAACATAGAATTTCAGAAGCCCTTTCGGAACGCTTGCCGTATGCCTTAACCACTGCTGTAAAGGTCGAGCTGAAAACTGTTTCTCAATCGCCTTTAACCGCTCCTCTGAGAGGTAATACTTCTTATCAACCTTCACAAAAACACCGAGCAGCCTAGGAGAATTCCGCAAGAATGTTTGAAATTTAGGTGAAAGACCCAACTCCTCAATGCTCATTGCCCTCTCCGGAGTTATGGCTCCCTTCTGGCGGAACTTTTCCACCTCTTTAAGAACAACCTCTTTTAGTTCAGCAAGCCGACCAAACATAATATCACAGGCGATATCACACACGATATCAAGTGTGACATAAAAACGTTACGCACGTTGACACTTTTTCTGTCAATTTCTAAGTCTCGTAAAAAAAGCGATGAGCAGGAGTTGAGCATCGTCGATGGCGTCATTTGTTTCTGCGTAGCCTGCAGATTTGACGGAAGCTTATTTTGCGGTTGTCATCTAGCCAATTAGCTTATCTGGCACCCGATATCAGATTTTGTACAAGACCGTTGATTTCCCCGTTTGCTCGTCCCACGGTTGCTAGGGTTTTTTCTCCTTTATCAGTTAAGGTGTAGATCCGTTTCCGTTGGTCCATTTCGGCGTTCACGAGTCCTTTCCTCTCCAGCGAATACAGGAGCGAATAGACTGTTACTGAACTTACTAGGACGTTGAATTTTCTGTGGATCAGGGTGATGATGTCGTAGCCGCTAAGGGGTTTCTCTTGGAGTTCAGCCAACACTAGCATATCCATGAAAGTCTTTATGGTCCGCCTTCGTAGATTTTCTACAATTTTCGTCGGCATATAATCAGACTCCAATTTAGAATTAGATTAGTCTATAGCGTTCTCTATATAACTTTTATATACACTTCTAATTCAGAATCTGACTTTAACAAAAACTTATTTAGGGCAGAGTCTGAGTCTGAATTGAACAACTGATATAATCAGCTTCGTTCAAACGGTGAATACATCAAATGAATAATTTCAACGACCTAATGTTTGAAGCATTAGATGACACACTCAAACTAATGCTTGGAGAAAGGGTCTCCAAACTGATTCACTCACTCACAGAGAGGCAAGCATCACTGAAACTGAAAAAGGCTGGTAACAACATCGAGGTTATCATCTCCTATCTAGAAAAGCTGCTGGGTAAAGAGGGAACACAAATTATCCAGACAGCCAGCACCAAACGGTTATTTATCAAGCTTAAACAGGAATATGAAGAGGTGGAAGCCCACTTCCTGTTTCTCGACGAACTCTATGAAATGAAGTTCAAGCTTTTGGCTTCCTCAATGAACAAAACCCAATCAGCCCACAACTAAAAAAGTCGAAAACAGTTAGAGCTGAACAAAACCGTCAAGTTTGCTTCAAAGAACTGCTTACTCTAGCCCACAGGATAGACTGGCAGGTAATTCTACAAAAATTGGGCAATCAGAGGACAAGGGTTCTTCCCCCCCAACATAGCGGGCTATGTCATCAACTTTATTTTGTTTCAGACTTTTTAGACGCCCATAATGGAGGATTTTACATGGTTTACGGATGGTTTTTGTACAAGAATAACCGAAAACTTCAGAAACCTATTCCTCAAACTTATATACAACAATAAAAAAAGGAACGTGGTTGGAGAAGGAACCCTCGTGACTTCTGATGTCTTGCTGTACGCGGTTGCACTCGGGACAGTTGTAGTAGCTTTGATAACAATTTACATTATGAGGCGCGGAAGACAAAACAGCAGAACAGAACCGCCAGAGGTTCATGAAACCTCCACAATATTACCTCTGAAGGGAGACCGAACAGTTACACATTTTGACGCTCAGAAATCCCGAAAGGAACTTAGACTACTAGACGTGGAGAGGGAAATCCTCAGTTTCGGCATCCGACGCATTTACGAAGCTCAGGCTGAAGGCAAGTTAGACGAGAAGGAGAGAGACCGTTTAGCAGAGAATTACAAGCAGCGGATGCGGCAAATCAAAGACTCCATCAACGAAAAAGAGTCTGTTGTAGCTCTCCACGAACTGGAATCCATGCAAGACGACCTCATCAAACTGTTCAATGACCGTTTCGATGAGATAAACAATAAGATAGGGGGCTTAAGAACGAACTTGGGCATAAAACCAAAACATGAGGTTCCCAAGCCTTCGCCAGCTGTGCCATCTTCTCAACCTAAAACAACAAAGAGAAAGCAGCGAAAACCCTCGAAGCCGAAGAAAAGTGAGGCTGAAGAAAGAATTGAGCAGATTAAGTCTGAAGTAGAAAAAGTTTTGGATCGACTTGGGCAAATTGAAACTGAGGCCTAAAGGTGACTTGGAGAGAAGAAGCTAAACGAAGGGTAGCCTTGGAAGCTGTTAAGCATGTGGAAGACGGTTTTGTTGTCGGGCTGGGTAGTGGAAGCACCGCCGCTTACGTCATCAAAGAGATAGGGCTCCGGATACATCGGGAGAGATTACAGGTTCTGGGAGTTCCAAGCTCCAGTCAAGCTATGATGCTGGCTGTGCACTCAGGCATTCCCCTTACGACACTAGATGAGAATCCTGTTCTGGACTTAGACATAGATGGCGCTGACCAGATTGACCATAAGCTCAGCATGATTAAGGGCGGGGGCGGAGCACTGACCAGAGAGAAGATTGTTGCCTCAGCAGCTAAACAGTTTATTGTGATTGCGGATGAAACGAAACTGGTGGAAAAACTGGGAGCAGACTACCGGGTTCCAGTTGAAGTTTTACCCTTTGCCTTGGCAACAACCACGACGGAGATAAAGGAGATGGGCGGGAAGCCGCTTCTGCGAGAATCTAAAGGAAAGGTCGGCGCAGTGGTGACAGACAACGGCAACTACATCGTTGACGTGGATTTTGGGGCTATAGCCAACGCTGAAGAACTGAACAAAAGGCTCAAAGTCATTCCCGGAGTAATCGAGACAGGCCTCTTCATCGGAATGGCAGACATTGTTTACTTGGGTAAACAAGACGGAATTACCAGATTGGAAAAGAAGTGATTGCGCTCACAAAGCATTGCTAAAGATTTGTGTTTTTCGCCATCTCTTTGTGTAGCAGAAACTATGTGGGACGTGAGGTTGTTTGATGTGTTCTTGACCAAGTTCAATGTTCAGCCGCTCTTTTTGGCGTTTCTTAGTCGTTTACATTGCTTAAAATGAAACATGTATTACTTTTATGGATTTGTAATCAAGAAACAATAAATACGGTGATTAAGAACCGTCTCTAGTGGGTAATGGAGAACGCTAACCATGAAACAAGGGGTTAGAAAAAAACTCTCACCATTAATATTCATCCTGTTACTGTCAACTGCAACATTTTTTGTAGGCACGTATGGCGGCGACACACGCGCCTTTGGTAAGATAAATGTGATTCCATACAACGTGACCTTTGTTGAATCGGGTTTAGCTTCCGGTACTAGCTGGTCGGTCACGTTTAACGGTGCACCCCAAGCGTCTACTTCGGCTTCAATCAGCTTCACTGTGCCAAACGGCGTCTACGCCTATTCTGTCAGCGTGCCCAGCGGCTACACATCATCTTCGCCATTATCAGGAACCGTGACGGTGGAGGACGCAGACGTCATAAAAAACATAGCATTCACACCCATACAATCTCCTTCATACACGCTAACAATGCTAGTTGTTGGCGAAGGAACCGTTTCTCCAGGTAACAGAACTTATGTGCAGAGCACAACCGTTTTTCTTGAGGCGATAGCTGCTGATGGCTGGACATTTAACGGCTGGAGCGGGGATGCATCAGGAATAGGAAACACAACAATCATCATGGCTAGCAACAAAATTGTTACAGCCACATTCACCCAAAACGAGTACACGCTAACAATGCTAGTTGTTGGCGAAGGGACAGTTTCTCCAAGCAACGGAACACACTTATCCGATGCAATCGTTTCTCTTGAAGCATTAGCCTCTGACGGCTGGGATTTCAGCGAATGGAGCGGCGATGCATCAGGAACCACAAACACGACAATCGTTATGGATGGGGACAAAGTTGTCACAGCCACATTCACTAACGTTACACTTCCCGAGTTTCAGTCACCAATTCTGCTACTTGTCATTCTAATCGCAGTGTCAGCAACAGTCATGCTCTTCGGCAGTAAGCAACTAAACGTTTCTTCCGGCAATCTGCAGAAAAGATAGAAACACATCTGAGTTACCAGCGGCACCCAGAAGGTGCGGACATCTCCTTAGCACATTTGAAGTTACACGGTTACCAGCCAGGTTCCCGCGAACATCAGGGCTATTGCAGAAATTTTCAACACCATTACTCTACGATTCATCTCTTCTTTGAGGTGCTGGGGCACGAACAGGCTTGACAGTAGCACGTAGATGAAGACGAAGAAGTGCTGTAATCCTGCGAATGCGGAGACCAGAGAAACGTAACCCATGGATGCGGCGATCAGCCAGCACATAGTTCCCAAGAAGTACACCCCTTCTCCCACAAACAACACAAGAAAGCCTCTTTTTCCAACAGCAGAAACAGCCTCAGTTACTTCTCTGCGTGGCTTAGAAAAGGCCAGCAAGAACAGGATGCCGCAGAAAGCACCCAATATGTTCCAGAAAAACACCGACCAATAGTCCATGTAGCCGAGAAGAAACTTTTCTAAAACGCTGTGTACAGCAAGAACCACGCTGAAGGGAATCATGAATTTGAGCGCAACAGACAGTGACTTGCCACTTGTCGAGTTTCTGTACGAAATCAATATTGACGCGGCTATGATTATGACAACCCCGAGATATCTTTGTGCACTCAAGATTTCGTTCAAAAAAACGACCGACAGCAAGACAACGAATATAGGTATAAACTGGAACAGAGGCGTTATCCTCGAAATCTCCTCCACCATAAGAGCATTAGAATAAAACCAGAACGCCAAAAGCGGCATAAGACCAACCGCCATAGCAAAAAACACATACGGAAAAACGAAGCTGGCAGGCGTAACCAAACAGATGAACACGACAAGACACAAATCCACAAACCCCATAAAAGACAGCATAGAAAAATAGCCCCGAAACTTTTTGGTCATAAGAAACTTGTAGAAAACGTTATTCAAGCCCCAGAACGCCGGGCACAGCAAAGCAAACACCAGCCAATCCATCTTGCACTCAAACCCAAAAGAAGGGAACAGTAAACTCACTGATAACTTTTCACAAACCATAAACTAGAACAGGTTATAGACGGATATGCTGCAAGAAAGTGTGAAAGAAATTGTGCTATATGAGCTAAAAATCAGATGTTGGATGAATATGACAGAGCATTAGTTGGCTCTGAAATCCGTTTTTTGACGTGTATAAAGTGCAGCGTCTGAAAATAGTTAAATTAAAAGATGGTTTTGGCAGGTTAGAGAAGTCTTTCCCCGTTTAGGGTTTTAGTCTGCCACGAATATCTTCTTATTTTTGTTGACTCTCCGTAACCGCATGCTGAGCATCGTTTCTGTTTCACATTGTATGCTCTTCTGCCGCAGCGTCTACATCGGATGTGAATAGTTTTGTGTGCACGTTTTCCAAAAGATGACGTTCCCTTGCTAACTTTTCCCAATTGATGTCACCTTGGGGGTGGAGAAATTATCACAACATTGTCGCCACGAACTATTATGGCGCCAAGTTTCTTCACGTTTTCCACATCTGTAATCTCATCTGTTTCATCTAAAACCAAGTTGAGGTGCTGATCGAAGCCCTTTAGTTTTCCCCGTAACTTCTTTCCGCCTCTCAATCTTACAAGAACTATTCTTCCGAGGCTGTCTTCCAAGATTTTAGTAGCCATTTCACTCATTCGAATCCACTCGTCCAGTTGTTGCTTCGTTTATAGTTTTTAAACGTAGCGATTTAAAGGTATCTACGCCATATTTTACGGTTTCCATGGTCACCCTGGTTTCTGAAGCTAAACAACGCATTCGACCCCAAAAAAACCTGAACAGTGCATCAATTTCCAGTTTAACAGAAAAATAGGGAGCGGGAAAGAGTTTATGCTTGCTTAATCGACTTTCATGGGCTCGCTTTTGGTTTTCTCTTCTTTCTTTTTGGGGACAGTGATGTCTAAGACGCCGTTCTTGTACTTCGATGTCGCCTTTTTAGTTTCTACCTTGGCTGGCAACTCGATTTCTTTGAAGTATTTGCGTTCCGGGGTGTCAACAGAAATCGTTAACTTGTTCTCGGTTCCGGAGAGTTTGATGTCTTTCTTCTCTACGCCTGGCAGTTCAACTATCACTCTGATTTCGCCGTCACCAGATATAACGTCTGCTAAGGGTTCTCTCTGCTCTTTGACATCCACGTGTGGTTTCCCAAGCCGTGTTTCCGCCTTGAAGTTTCCGAACTCGCTTACTTCTGGTTTCCCATCTGGACCCACAGTTACGCTGTAGCCGTACACGAATGGTCCCCAGCTTTTCATTTTGGTTCCGTCAGGTAACGTCTGTTCGCGAATGAGTGATTCGGGTGCATTCTTCGACAAGTTCTCGAACTCCTTCGCCATCATTTCTTCCATTTCTTTGAAGGCCTTGTCTATGTCTCCTAGACCGCCTCTAAAGAAGGGCAATCCTCTCTTAGACCAGTTTGACCATCTGTCTTCTTCTGACACGATCTTTTCACCTCCTCAAACTCTCTATCTCTTCCAGAGACTCTAACAATCGGCGCAGGGCGAGGCTTAAAGTTAGGAATGCTGATTGGCTGAACTCTGAGCAACAATATGTTCCTCTGCCGGTCTTTGTTAGAAATCCGCCGTCGCTGAGCTTTCTCGAGTTCTCCCAGACCGTTTTTGGGTTCAAATCTAAGTCTCGCATGAAATCTGCGAAGTTCATTGTGCTGTCTTCTGCCGCCACTAGATGTCTCATCATCTTCAGTCGGGTTTGGTTGGATAGTGCGTCGAACATGCTGGAAAACTTTTGGAAGTCGTCTTCGAATGCCTTGAATTCTGTTTCAAGCTGTTCTTTTGGCCAGTCCATGGGGGATAATGGTATTTCTAGGATTATTTTGCCGTCTCTTACTAGTTGCAGTTTTAGGTTCATATAGCCTCACCCATTTATTACCGCACAGTAATATGTGTGGCGGTTTCATATAAATATTACTCGCAAGTAATAAAAAGTGAATGTTGTCCCAACAAAAAAGGGAGACCAACAAGACTAGAACTGTTTGGGGATGTCCTGTTTTTCCATGATGTAGCCGCAGTAATGGCATCTCAGGCGGAGAGGGTCTTTGCTGTCCACATAGAAGGTTGATTTCACGGGTTCTTTACTGTTCGAGATGCACGCAGGGTTAGCGCACTTCACCGCTTCATGTATTATGTCGGGCAGATTAACACGCTGCTTGTCTACGACCTTGTAGTTTCTGATGATGTTGATGCTGGCGTGGGGAGCCAACAACGCTATCTTATCCACTTCCTCGGACTTCAGCTCTCTCCCCTCAATCTTAACCATGTCTTTCAAACCCAACGTTTTGCTGGGAACATTCATGCCAACAGTCACGACGCCGCTGACGTAATCTTTGATTCCCAGAATCTTTAACACGTTCAAGGCATGCCCCGCGGTGATGTGGTCTATCACCGTGCCATCTTTGATTTTGGATACACGTAAAGTAGTTTCACTCAAGTTAATCCGCCCCTTCAGGATTCTGTACACTATGTTTTATTGAGTTAAGAGTTTATTTATAGATGCTGTTCGCTTCTCCGTGAATCATAAATTGTCCTGCAGTTCAGAGAACAGAACCGAAGACAAAAAGAGTGTGCTGAGAAAATTTTTGGCCAAGTCTAGGGAGCTTCTCGGGAGACCGTTAAAATTCTGACGTAGTCCGCTGTGTCGTCACAAGCATCGGCAACATGCTCCATCTCTTCTATAAGGTCCTTAAGTAGTAGTATTGCTGCGGCATCAGTTCCCCTACAAATTTTGAGAAGCAATGCTTTTGATTTCACGTATTTCTCGTCAACTTTTCCCTCTATCTCGTCGACCTGTTTTGCGAGTTCCATAGTCTTCTCGGGATTTGTGCCCAGATTTTCAATTGCTTCACGTAAAGTTTTTGCGCAATCAACCAAGTCTTTGGCGGTTTGCGCAAACTGTATCCACATGTCCTTTGGCACTTCTGCCTCTAAAAGCAAAATAACTGCTCGTGACGCATCCTTGACGTGATCCGCCATCTTGTCCAATCTTTTCACGAGGTGCATGATGTCTTCGCGGTCTTTGGACGGAAGGCTACCACGGGTAAGCTCCTCAAAAACTATTCTCCTGAGCGCATCGATTTCATGCTCTATGCTAGACAGTTTTTCGAAGGATGCTAATGCTTTTTCTTTGTTGCCTGTTAAGGCGGCATTAATCGATTTCTCAAGCTCGATTACGGTGTCAATAGCCAAGGTCATCTGCCTATCCGCTATTTTTAACACCTTAGATTTTCTTCTTCTAGCAAACCATCTTTCCATAGGTGCTCATCCTTAAACAGTAAGACATTCTTTAGCGGTTATCAGTTAAAGTGCGAAAAGACCATTAAGTCTTTTCTATTCTTTCCTGAAGAAAAATTTATCCACAAAGGGTTTGAGGATCCTTCACAGTTCACGGGTTCTGAAGAGGAAATCTTGAAACAGGTTAGAAGGGAAAGAGATGAGGTCAGAGAGTGGATAAAGGAAACGTTTGGGTAAGAAAGGTTCCTGCTCTTTGTTGATGCGGTGGGCTATGCTACTGCCGACACAGTAAAGAGAGGAGACGTTTTGGCTGCCCGTTTTCCGGTTTAATCTGTGCTTGCAAGGGTTACAATGTAGTCGGCGGTGTCAGCGCACATGTCAGCAGCTTCTTCAAGGAACTCAATCATGTCATCAAAGATTATCAGGGCACCACTGTTAATCTGCTCAGCATACTTGATGAACAGAGATTTTGTTTCAAGGTATTCCGCATCAATTTCACCCTCGATTTCTTCGACTTTCTTCGCGCCTTTCAGGGCTTCAGCGGGGTTTGAGGAGATGCTCTTTATGCTGCCGCGCAGAGCGGTTGCACAGTCTACAAGAGTTGAAGTTATGTGAACAGCCTTTTCCCATAGTTCGTCTGGAATTTTGGCGTCTCCAAGCATCTTTATGCATCGCGCCACATCCTTCACGTGGTCCGCAAAGGTGTCTAGACGTTTCACCAAGTGCAACAGGTCTTCGCGGTAGTCAGCAAACAGTGCAGCGCCTTTGGACAGTTCCTTGAAGACCTCGGTTCGTAGGTTATCGATTTCTTCTTCCACTTTAAACAGTTTCTCGACGGTAACGTTTGCGTCTTTCACTTTTGCTTTGGCGATTTGCTGCATTGCCTTGTGTAGCAACGTGACCGTGTCAAGAGCGGTGGTTATCTGTTCTTGAGCCAAATCCAGCAGTTTTGTTCTGCGGTGTCTTTCAAACCAAGCATAACTTTTCTTAGCCACTTTCTTCCCTCCTTTACAGTTTTCAAATCTACCTTAATGTTGTTTTTTCTCCTGTTGCAAGATACACAATTGACTCGCCGATGTATGCGGCGTGGTCAGCGATTCTTTCCAGATACCTCACTGCAAGCAGACTAGAAATTGTGCACCCGGTTGTAGTGTTGGTTTCGATCAGTTTGTCGAGGTAGCTGCGGTACAGGTCGTCAACCCGTTTTTCCATTGTGGACAAAGTTTTTGCGAGTTCCACATCGTGGTTCTTCAGAGCTTGGATGCTTGTGTCAACCATGTTCAGGGTTTCTACTCCTATTTCTTTGAGGATTTTCCTGAAAGCTAGTTCGCATTCATCCATTCCGCCGGCACGTTCATAGATTTGTGAGATGTCAAGAGCATATCTTCCGTATCGCCTGAAGTCATAGCAGATTTTCATGTACGATTTTAGAATTCTGAGGTCAGAAGCGACTGGCTGGAATCTGGCAATGATTTCGAAGGCTGTGCCCTCAATCGGGTCTGCCATTTCAGACAAGGTTTCTGAAAGCTCTTCCACCTGAGTGTGACCGTGTGTACCTTCTAGGTAGTTCATGACGGATAAAGAAACAGTTTTTTGGGCAAGCTCTCCCATGCGAAAGAGCATGCTCGCTAACTGCTCCAATCCTGCATCAATTAATCTCTTCATTGTTGTTTCACCTAACCAAATTCTCCCGTGATATACTGTTCAGTTAACTCATGCTTTGGATTCTCAAAGATGGATTTCGTGTCGCCCTGCTCTATTATGTCACCTAGATACAAGAACACCGTGTGGTCGGACACCCTTGAAGCCTGCTGCATGTTATGGGTGACTATCACAACAGTATAATCTGTGGACAGAATTCTTATGAGTTGCTCAATTTTTGCTGTCGCCGCAGGGTCCAAGGCGCTACAAGGTTCATCCATAAGAATAATCTCCGGGTCCACCGCTAACGCGCGAGCAATGCACAGTCTCTGCTGCTGTCCACCAGAAAGGTCAAAGGCGCTGTCACCTAGCCTATCATTGACTTCGTCCCAGAGAGCGGCTGCCCTCAAGCTTTTTTCCACAATTTTGTCAAGAGCTTTTCCTTTTGCTATTTTGTGGATTTTTGGACCAAACGCGATGTTTTCGTATATGGATTTGGGGAGTGGGTTCGGTTTCTGGAACACCATTCCAACTTGCCGTCTCAGGTCATAGACGTTGGTGCCGTTTTCGTAGATGTTTTTTCCTCCAATGAACACGTCGCCAGTTGTTCTGCTGGATTTGATGACATCGTTCATCCTGTTGAGTGCCCTGAGTAGCGTGGACTTGCCGCAGCCTGAGGGACCCATAATGGCGGTTACAGAGTTTGCCTTAATTTTCAGGTCAAGGCCATTGATGACGTGTTTGTCTCCGAACCAGATGTTCAGGTTTCTTATTTCTACTTTATCGCCGTAGCTCAATAGTTTTCACCTTTTTTTGTTTAATGTAACCATGGTTGTTTCTTCCGATAATAGACTCTGAGTATTATTGCAACGAGAGAGAAAATTACTACTATGAAAAAGAGAATCAAAGCCATTCCAAAAACGCTTTCAGGCGGCGCTCCCCGAGCCACTATCTGGACATACATGTTAAAGGAAAGCGCCATCACTGGCTCCAAAGGCGAGCTTGGTAAGCCTCGGGTGATTATGACGCAGGAGGTGAAGAGTATCGCTGCTGTTTCTCCTGCAACTCTGGCAATCCCCAAAATCACGCTTGTCACTATTCCAGGCGCTGCGGCAATCAAAGTGGTGAGGCTGATGGACTTCCATTTTGTTGCGCCCAAAGCTAACGCAGCTTGTTTAAAGGATTGAGGAACTATTCGTATAGCCTCTTCGGAGCCTCTGATTACGATGGGAAGAATCATCAACGCAAGTGTTAGCCAGCCAGCCATTAGGGATATGCCAAACCCAAGTTGGCGGCTGAACAAGGTGTACCCAAACAAGCCGATGATTATAGAGGGGACACCAGCCAAATTGTTGATGGCTTGGTCAATGATGCGCGTGATTTTTCCGTGGGGCGCATACTCCACAAGGTAGATGGCTGCGAAAACTCCGATTGGACCCGCAATGGCAGCTGCCCCCAAGAACAAGTAGATTGTTCCCACAATCATTTCGAATGCTCCGCCTTGGAGAGCGCTTGTGGTTAAAAACTCCATGTTCAGGGTTCCGACGCCGGTGAAGAGGGTGGCGGCAATCCAGAAGAAAGCCAGCAGGCAGATGACCACGGGTACTCCTAGGGCAAAGAAGAAGATTCGTTCTTTGGTTTGGCTACCCATGTTGAGCACCTCTCTTCACAACGGTGTCTGCCAGCGTGTTCACCATGAATGTGATGATGAGTAGAATGAGCCCTAACCCGAAAAGGGCGCTGTATTCTAGGCTGCCCACCGCAGCTTCACCCATGTGTGTGGCAATAAACGATGGAATCGTATACACTGCCTCCAAGTAGCTTGATGGGGTGTGTGCCTGGTTGCCGGCAATCATGGAAACGGCTATGGTTTCTCCGATAGCTCGCCCAAAACCTAGCATTATGCTGGCTAGGATGCCGGATTTTGAGATGGGCAGCACAACGGTTTTGATGGTTTCCCATTTGGTTGCTCCCAAGCCGAGAGCAGCTTCTTTGTATGTTTTGGGTACAGCGGAGATTATTTCGCCGGAGACGCTTACTATGGTGGGAATTGTCATGAGTGAAAGTATGAGGGAGGCGGTTAGAGCGGTTTGTCCGGAAACGAGTCCGAAAAAGGAGGAAATGAAGGGGACAACGATTAGTAAGCCTATGAAGCCGTAGATTACTGAGGGGATAGAAGCTAACAGCTCTATGATTGATTTGATGGGGTCTCGTAGATAGAAGGGTAAGACCTCGGAGACGAATATGGCTGTGCAGACTCCGACGGGGATGGCGATTAGTAGGGCGCCGAAGGTGACCATGAGGGAGCCGTATAAAAGAGGGAATCCTCCGAACAGGTCTGATTCAAGGTTCCATTGCATACCAAAAAGCAGGTCTGATCCAAAACGGGAGAACGCAAGTGCCCCTTCTCTGGCAACAAAGAAGAGCATCAAAAACAGGATAATGATTGACAATGATGCAGAAACAAAAAGTACAATTTCCATTGGTTGAGACTTCAAATTAAGAAAAAAGGAAGAAATTTTGTTGAGCTTCTTGCTGCTCATCTCGTTTGGGCTCCAGTTGTTCCGTCGGATGTAGAGTTTTATGGGTAGTTGCAGCTGGCTGGGAGTTCAAGGAATCCTTCAGCTACTACGATGTCTTGTCCTTCTTCGCTGAGAACGAATGAGATAAATCTGTCAGCTAATGATCCGCTTTCAGGTGGACTGCTGGTTACGAAGTAGAGAAATCGTGAGATTGGGTAAGTGCCGCCTGCAATGTTTTCTAAGGTTGCGGGAACATATTCTGCTCCTTCTTCTGCAGCTAAGGATACGGCGACTAGGTCGTTTGTTAAGAATCCGAAGCCCACGTAGCCTATTGAGTAGTCAGTGTTTTTTACTGCGGTGACAACTGCGGGGTTGCTTGATTGTTCATGAACTAGTGTGCTGTCAATTTCGAGTTCGTATTCGTCTATTGTGTATTCTTCGAAGGTGCCTCTGGTTCCTGACCCGGATTCCCTGACAACAATGTATATTGATGCGTCAGGCAGGCTGGCGTCAACTTCGTTCCAGTTTGTGTATTCTCCAGCGAAGATTTTTGCGACTTCCTCCAGAGTCAGTTCGACATTGCTGCCTACTGAGGGGTTAACTACAACACATACTGCGTCCAGTGCAAGGGGATGTAACCAAAGAGTTCCTGCGTCGATTTCTTTTTGTTTAGGACCTCGGGAAGCCATGCCGATGTCAACTGTGCCGTCTATTGCCGAAGCGTAGCCTGTTCCAGAGCCGCCGCCTTGAACGGTTACGGTGACGCCGGTGTATGTATTCATGAATGCTTTGGCGGCTTCGTCAGCTACTGGCAGAACAGTTGTTGAGCCTGCAAGATTGATGGTTCCAGTTCTCCATTCACTGTCTTCGGGAAATTCGGCGGATGTTACGGGGGTTCCGGAGTTCAAGGTGTATCCGATGCCAAGTCCAACTACAAGAAGTGCTATCATTCCGATGAGTGCAATCATTGTCGATATTCCTTTGTTTGATTTTCTAATCAAATCTTTCACCTTATTCTTCGAATAGCAGAAAAACAACCATAAAGTATATAGGTTTCCTATATAATATATATAAACTATATAGGAAAAGTACTTGTGTACAAACCACTTTCAACCTATGGAGGTTTTAGAATTGACTCACACTCCACATAAACAGAAAGAAGAAACAAGAAAACTCCAAATAACAGGAGGCTCCACCTACGTACTTTCATTACCAAAAGGATGGGTAACCCAAAACGGCCTAGACAAAGGCAGCCAGCTACTTATTCGGCAGGAAGAAAACGGCACCTTAGCAGTTTTGCCTCCAGAACTGGCGAAACCAGAAAGAACAGATGAGGCGCTGATTAAAGTTTCTCCAGAAGATAATTCTGAGGCGCTGATAAGAAAAACGGTTTCTGTGTATTTGCTGGGCTACAACATAATTCACATAAGAGCAAAAGATCAACAGGAAGAAGTTTCGTCGATGCAAAGGAATGCTGTCAAAACTTTTGCTCGGAACATGCTTGTGGGAACAGAGATAGTAACCGACACTTCCAAAGACTTGACTTTGCAGGTTTTGTTGAGTTATCCAGAGTTGTCGGTTCCGAGTGCTTTGCGGAGAATGACTATTATAACGGCGTCTATGCACAAGGATGCCATAACCGCCCTCAGAAACATCGATTACCAGTTGGCGAAGAACGTCAGAGCCACAGACTATGAGGTTAACAGATTTCATCTATACATAATACGTCAGCTGAAGATGGCGATTCAGAACCCCAGAATAATAACTGAGATAGGATTGAAAACCCCGAAAGATTGCCTCGGCTATAGACTTGTAACTAAAATGGTGGAAAGAACAGCCGACCACGCCACTAACATAGCGAAAAAGGTTCAGCTACTCAAAAAACAGTTAGACGAAGAGTTTCTTCAATCAATCAAAGAAATGAATGAAGTTGCAATTTCCTCCTTCGAAACTGCGATAGAATCGTTGTTCAGGCGTGATTACGAATTGGCGGACAGCGTTATCTCGAAAGCCAACAAGATAGTTTCGTTGGAGAAGAAAGCGCTGCTTTCGTCAAAAGAGACTGACATAGAGGAAGCAGCCAACGTTCGGTTGGTGATTGAGAGCGTGCGAAGAATAGTGGAGTACTCCACGGACATAGCCGAGATAGTTCTCAACATGACCGTCGAAAAAGCGATAGAGTAAAGCCAGACCAGAGATTAAGCATTTATTTGTGAGACGCTAAAGTGTGTCTGGTGTAAGGCTTGCAGTTTAAGGGACGCGACATAGTATCCATCAAAGATTTCACCCGAGAAGAAATCGATTACATCCTGAAAACATCCAGCGCCATGGAACCCATAGCCAAAAAAGGCTCAAACATGCTCCACGGCAAAATACTTGCAACCCTCTTCTTTGAACCCAGCACAAGAACCCGCCTAAGCTTCGAAGCCGCCATGAACAAACTTGGAGGAAACGTCATCGGCTTTGCGGAACCCAAAGTAGCTGCAATCAAGAAAGGCGAAAACCTTGCAGACACAATCAGAGTCGTCGAAAACTACGCCGACGTAATGGTGCTACGTCATCCGCTGGAGGGAGCAGCCAGACTAGCAGCCGAGTTCGCTCAGGTACCGGTGATAAACGCTGGTTCCGGAGCTGAGGAGCATCCGACCCAGGCTCTGCTGGATTTGTACACAATACTGAAAGAGAAAGGAACAATCGATGGGCTCAACATCACTTTGATGGGAGACCTAAGGTATGGACGCACGGTTCACTCGCTGGCATATGCGCTGTCGCTCTACAAGGTGAAGCTGTTTCTGGTTTCGCCTGAGCTTCTCCGCATGCGAAGAGAGGTTTCTGACTCCATAAAAAAGAAAATTACAGTAGTGGAGGGCTCCGCGGTTGAAGAGTTTTTGCCTGAAACGGATGTGCTTTACGTAACGCGGATTCAGCAGGAGAGATTTCCTGACCCAGCAGAATACGCCAAGGTCAGCGGAACATACAAGATAGAAGTTGACACGCTGAAGGATGCGAGAAAGGACATGATTATTATGCATCCTCTGCCGAGGGTGGACGAGATAGCTCACGCGGTGGATGATACGCCCCACGCCAGATACTTCCAGCAGGTATGGAACGGAATAGTCACCCGAACAGCCTTGCTTGCGCTTATTCTGGGAGCGAAGAAGTAACAGGAAAGCCTGAGAAACTGTATGTGTGCGGTAGGCGAAACGTTAAAGGCTGTACATGCGGTAATAATGTACGTTAGAGTCGCTTTTTGTGGAAATGGACTGAATTTGGAGAATTGGGTATGGTTCCAAATATAGTGAAGGATGTATTTTCAACCAAGTTTAAGAGCGTCAATCAAGAGGACACGCTTTCTGTTTGTCTTCCACTCTTTAAAGAAGGGCTGCCGCCAGTGCTGGTGGTACTAAACAAAAAAAGAAGGTACGTGGGCGTAATTGCCCGCAGATGGATAGTCAGGTCACGGGTTAACCCAGCCACAACCAAAGTGGAAACTTTGATGCGCCCAGCACCCAAAGCATCACTACAAGATTCTCTTAGCAAGGCAGCCAAATTGATGATTAGCAGCGGAATTATGCAGCTTCCAGTTTACAGCGGCGAGAAACTGGTGGGGATGATCACTGACGACGATGTCATCCATGGAGCGGTGATTGGAAACTGGGGCAACACCAAAGTTGAGGACATAATGACCAAGAAGCCGTTCACTGTTGAAGAAGACGAGTCTGCAGGAGCCGTGGTAAGCCTGTTCAGGCAACACGGAATTTCTCACGCACCCGTGGTCAGCGACGGCAAGCTTGTGGGCATAATAGGCGTCCAAGACCTCATCGAAAACATCTTTCAGCCAACACAGAGCCAAACTGTAGGCGACGTAGCTGGAGAGAAATCTCCAGTTCTAAGCATTCCAGCCAAAGGGATAATGACGAAGCCGGCAATCACCATTTTGTCCGGAACAACGTTAAAGGATGCGGAAAAGAAGATGCACCAATTCGAGGTTTCCTCTTTGGTTGTCGCCGACAAAGGAAGACCTGTAGGAATTCTAACCAAAAAAGACTTTCTTGAGCCGTTAACGGCGATGGAAAAGCCTAGCAGTGCAATCACTGTCCAGTTTTCGGTGAAGGATGTGGGAATAAACCACATTAAACGGGGCTTCATCATGGATGATTTCGAGTCCTTTGCGCGCCGATACGAAAACACGATACGGGTGGGAACACTTTTTGTGTACATGAAAGGGCACGGCACAAACTACAAGGGAGACCAGCTGATTCATTGTCGCCTAAAATTCCGAACCAGAAAAAACACTTTCTTCAGTTCCAGTGAAGGCTACGGGGTTGAACCAGTCTTCCGTATAGCATTGGACAGGATTGAGAAGCAGCTGTTAAGAAGCCAAGAGCTTGCGCATGAACCGAAATATGCTAGAAGATACCTGAAACAGACAGAGTTTCCCTCAACAGAACTTTAGACCACAACAAAATGTGGGAGGTGAAGAAATGACAGAAAAGGGAGAAATGTACGCCTGTAAAATCTGCGGCAACGTGGTGAAAGTCGTCGCATCTGGCGCCGGAGTCCTTGTCTGCTGCGGACAACTCATGGAACTAGTGGAAGACTAGAAAACGCGTGCATACACAGTTATTAATGCGAGTTCTACCAAAATCTTTTGCTATGAAGCAGTTGCACATCTATTCAGGGGTCACTGATACGGGAGTGGACATTCGTTTTCGTGAAGAATCTTACCCGATAGTGTATCCAACAGCGGTTTGGGAGGCAACACCCAAAGAAACACAAACCGCACTGAAAGACAACCTTGCAGTCGCCACCACCATGCATCTGCCGCTTGTACTCGATTCACCTGGCATAGTTTACCATTCAGGATGCCCATTACTGGAGCCATATTTTGGCCAGAACTTCCTGAAGGACATCCCCTCCTGCACAGAGGTTGACGGCACCAGCACCGACGAGACTGTAAGAAAATTCTTCAACACTGAGTACCAGTTTCTGGACCCAGACATAGCACACCCCTCCCAGCAGCCTGTGGATTCGCCATCCAGCGCCCTTGTTGGAGTCAGCTTCGGAAAGGACAGCCTCCTCACCTATGCAGTGGCAGACGAAATCGATCTTGAACCTGAAATGGTCTACATTGTGGAGCAGAGCATGACATACGAGCAGAAACACAAAACCGAACTGGCACGGCGCTTCAAAAACGAATTTGGTAAACAACTGAACATTCTGAGGCATGAAACAGGAAAGTTCAGGGACTACCCGTATCTGGGGGTGCCCTTCACAGAATTGGGCTGGGGACTTCAGACAACAGAGTATGCGTTGGAGCTGATACCCTTTGCGTACGCACTCAAGGCTAAGTATCTGCTGTTCGGCAACGAGCAAACCGCCGCCTCAACATACATGGACGCTAAGGGCAGATGGACTGTTCATCCCTGCTACGACCAGTCGCATCGCTGGACTGTGCATATTGACCAGATTACGCAGACGTTTTCGGGGCGCTCGGTTCGTACTGGAAGCTTGATTGAGCCGCTTATGGATATGATGATCCAGTACATTTTGGCGCACAGGTACCCGGAGATTGCGAAGTATCAGATGAGCTGCTTCACGGAAACTGAGGCGGGACGAGACTATCACTGGTGCCACAACTGTTCGATTTGCGCTAAGATGTATTTGATGTGTGCTGGAAGCGGAATTGACCCAGCAAAGATTGGATTAAGGGAAAACATGTTAGAGAGAAAATACAAGCGGTTCTTCACCTTGTTTGGCGGAAAATCAATCACAATGACGTATGCTCACACGAAGGTGGGCATGGATGAGCAGCTTTTTGCGTTCTATCTTGCAGCAAAGAAGGGGGCAGAGGGGGGACTGGTTGACGAGTTTAAGGCAAGCCCGCTACTTGAGGAGGCAAAGGACAGGGAGGAGGAGCTGTGGAAAACGTTCTGCACCTTACACACCTCAACATCTGTGCCCAAAGAACTGAGGGACAGCGTGAATTCAATTTATAAAGAGGAACTTGCTTCATTCCAGATTTAACAGAACAAACTCGAAGACGGGGAGCTGATTATATGTTGGATTCATTCTTCAGGCGGGATAATGCCTTATGCGAATAGCGCTAGTTCTGAATACTCGCCGCGCAGAAAATGAATTCGAGGTCGAGTATGACCCTCCTCACACTATCGCACTAATAAAACATGGCATCGAAGCCACTGGACACAAGTACGTCTTTGTTGAGGCTAACGAAAACTTTGCTGAAAACATCAAAAAGGCAAAACCAGACCTTGTCTTCAACAGGGCAGAGGGGCTGAGAGGAGACAGCCGCGAATCGCATGTGCCCGCCATACTTGAAATGCTTGACATACCCTACGTTGGCTCCAACGTGCTGACCACCGCAGTTTGCCTAAACAAGGCATGGGCAAAAAAGGCTCTTCGTTATCACGGCGTATCCACACCAGAATTCTGCGTATGCAAAAACCTTGAAGAGGCAGAGAAAATCAGCGAAGGCTTCCCATACATCCTGAAGCCCAACGAAGAAGGCTCCTCGATAGGAATCACCGAAGAGAACCTGGTACAAGACAAAATACACCTGCACACAAAACTAAAGCAGATGATACAGGACTATCAGCAGCCGATACTGGTTGAACAGTTTATTGAGGGCAGAGAATTCAGCACCGGACTACTAGGGCGAGTGGGCGAAGTCCCGGAGGTTCTTTCGATTCTGGAAATCGATTTCTCCAAGTTCCCTGAGGTAGGCGGCGTACTTGGGCAACGAGCCAAAACTGTCCTAGACTCGCTGGACCACTACATTTGTCCCGCGCAAATCCCGGAAAAACTGAAGAACATGCTTGAACGGCTTTCAGTAGACATCTGGTATGCGTTAGAGGTTAAAGATTTTGCGAGAATCGACTTTCGGATGAACAGTGAGGGGAAACTGTTTTTCTTGGAAATTAATCCGCTGCCGGGCATGGACTTTGACACTGAAGAAAACGATCTCTCTTTCTATCCATACATGGCAATGAAGTCGGGCTACAACTACGATGAGCTTGTACGCAGACTTCTCGAATCTGCATGCAGCCGCTATGGTCTGAAACTATAGAAAAGGTTTAGAACTCAGGTAGGTTCATGAAAGTTCTGGGGAGAAAAGGAAGCTGTGAAGGAAACAGAAACGATACTTCAACCAGAAAAATCTAATCCATTCTGGCGGCAGCTTTTACACGAACTAGCCACGACATTCAAGGGAGAAGTAGAGATAGTTTTTCCAACAGAATGGAACAGACATTACTTCTCTTTGTTTCACGGCATGGAGGAGACGGGCTTCAGGAGGGCGTTACAGTACTCCTTTAAAGAATTAACGAAGAACCTTAAAAAACCCGAACTGGTTTTCTGCTTCATCACAGTGGACGGTGAACCCCAAATTCTTCTTTTTGGCTACGTGATTCCAGACGTAGAGGAGAAATACTTCTACTTGGACACTTTCGCTGTCAGACGCAGAGGCGAAGGCATCGGAGACATTGTCATGGAGTTTCTGATTCGCTGGGCACAAACAAAACAGTATCAGGCAATAGTTTTGGACACCGAACTAAGAGACGAGAAAGGAATTCCTCTACAGCACTTCTACGCAGAACACGGCTTTGAGACAGTATCCGCAACCGAGAGCAACATCACCATGAAACGCATACTATAACAAAAGGCGGTGTTTAGTCGAAGTCCCTGCCAGTCAGGATTGCCACGAATGTTCCTTTCACGATGAACCCGTCTCTGCCAAGACTCTGCATGACAGCGAGGGTGCTGGCGGCTGCGGGAAGAACGCTTAGCCCCTCTTCGGAGCGGATCAGCTTTGAGAACTCCATCATTTTTGTGTCTGAAGCGTATTCTGCGAAGCCTCCAGACTCGTAAATTGCGTCTAGAGCAAGCTGCCCATCGAATGCATGCCAGTTGGTTAGCGGCTCATTGATTTTGCTCTCTTTGATTTCCTCAGGTTTCAAGTCAACTATGGTTTGTTTGTTTTCCTTGAAGGATTTTATGACTGGATTGCCTCTCCGGGTGCTGGTAGCCACCATCTTTGGAACAGTCATAGTTTTACCGGACAGATACAGTTTTTTGAAGCCTGCGTAGATGCCCGCAAGGGTTGTGCCGTTTCCTACAGGACAGAAAATATAGTTGGGAATTCGCCTTAAATCGCGGTAAATCTCAACCGCAATTTCTCCGTAAGCAGCTAAAGACAAATCTGGAACCTCGTTTACTCCAGGATTGGCGTCAAACCAATTGTTCTCTATCGCCTTCTGGCTAGAGTAAGCCACTGCATCCTCATAGTAGCCATCCACAAAGTGGACCTTTGCGCCGAAATTTTCCATACGTTTCAGCCGATCCTTTGGCACTTCATACTTTTTGGGAATGTAGATATTGGAATCCAGATCATAATGGCGTGCAGCGTAGGCGACAGCCACACCAAAGTTGCCGCAGGTTGCGGTTGTGACTCCTTCCAGCCCTGAGGTAACCGTCTGATCAGCAAGTATCATGGCGATGCGGTCTTTCTGGGTTCCAGTAGGATTGCTGCCCTCAAACTTCAGATAAACGCGTTCACATCCCAGAATAGGAGCCAAGTTTCTGGCTTCAAGAAATATTGTGTTGCCGACCATCACTTGCCATGACTGTCGTTTCAGTTTCAGTTGGCGTTCGCGGTTGTCGCTCCAGCCGCTTGGCCGTAAATCTGACAACACAGAGAATGAATTCTTGTAGGTTCCGTTACTTCTGACCTTTGCCATTTTTCTGTTTTGGCACCTCAAATAGAATCTAGGGAATTCTTCGCAATGATTTATGCAGCCGCTATTTTAAATTTACTGTACAGGAGCTGAAAAAAGGCAGATTTGGGGATGTTTTGTGTTCCCCATCACATTTGCGAAGGTTTTTTTACATTCCTGTTCTGTATCTGTCCATTAGTTCCTGTTTTTTGGCTTCGTTCCAACCAGATACTGCTTGATAGTAGCCTGTTACTCTGGACCACCACTCGACTTTGTTGGAGTTGCAGTATGGGCAATGTTCAAAGATGGGTGAGGTGACTTTTCCGCAGTCGCTGCAGACGGTCAAGTCCTTGGTGTAAGCGTAGTAGCCTATGTTGCTCTTCATCGTGATTCTCTTGGTCAACTTATAGAGTGCCTCAGGGTCAGGGGAAGCGTCGCCCAGCCACACATGGAGCATGTTTCCTCCGTTCAGGAGCGGGAAGAACTTCTGCTCAAGGTTTATCCTGTCAAACAAGCCAACGTTAGCCTTCACGTCCACGTGGGTTCCGTTGCTGTAGTAAACGGGAACATCCTTCTTCCTGTTGGCAAGCATAAACTTGGCTTTCTTCGCATCTCCCCGGACAAGCTTCTCCGCATTGTCTCGGTAACGGTCCGTGATGAGGTCAGATATGGCGAATCTCTGCGCCGTGGACTCAGCTGGAGTCCTAGCTAAAGAGAGCTTGAATCCGCTTTCTTTCTCCAGCTCCTTCTTGTATTTCTGCATCTCCAGTATCAACCGGACCATAATCTTGACTGCCTCAGCGTTTTCGTGCAACTGATAGCCAGTGTGGTACTGAGCCATCTCGTTTCCGCCCACAAAACCGAAAGTGAAGCTTAATTGATCAAAGTCCACAGCCTGAGTTCCCTTCTCGCCAGTCCGCGGGTCTAAGGGTCTTTGGGTAGCGAATGGTATTCGTTTGTTTTTGATGGCGAGGTCCATCCACTTCTTTTTGGCTTTGAACACGTCAAGGCCTAAATCTAGGAGTCTGCGGCTTTCCTCGAAGAGTTTCTCGTCGTTTCCGTTGGCGTTGTAAGCAATTCGCGGAAGGTTCAGGCTTGCAACTTGCCAGCTTCCCATGGTGAAGTGTTTTCCGTTGACGAAGTTGAGTTTCTCGTCGAAGTCTGGGCTGTCTTCAGGGGTTTCAACAAAACAGTATGCACAGCATTGGTAACAGGAGACGCCTTTGCCGTAGCCCCTGTAAGCGGGCATCATGTTGTCGAAGTAGGGCAACCCAAACTTGGCTACAACCTTGTGAACTTCAAGCCACACATCATCGTACTCGGGTTTGAAGAACTCTGGGCTCAACGAGTTTTCGAGCTTCGGAAAGTTGAAGGGTTTTCCCCAGTAATCGCCTTTGCCAGCCACGTCGTATAGGGCGCGGAACAGGGTTTGGACTTCGTCCTCGTAGGTTCCGTAAACGTCCGGTCCAACATGTCCATTCATTACGATGGGAACGTTTTTCCACAGGTCAGGAACTCCAGGCTGAACCTGAATGTTGCTGAAAACCAGCTGCCCGCCCCTAGCCACGTAGGCTTGGGTGTACTCGAAGAACATCATCTGCATAAGCTGTTTAACCCGCTCATACGGTAAACCTCGGACGTACGGCGCAAGGAAAACCAGAAAGTTGTAGAATCCCTCGCCGCCCGCAAAGTTTGTCTGCGCAGAAGCCAGTATCTTGGCTGTGTGCAGAATCGCAACCTCAGGATGCTTGGCTGGACCCGCGATGCTTGTTCTTGTGCCGAGCCCGTCAGGCATCAGCCCGTAGTAGAGGAAGTAGCGGAGGTCCCAGTCTTGGCAGAAGGGTCGGGTTCCGAAGTATTCTAGGTCGTGTATGTGGATGTCGCCGGAGAGGTGTGCGTCAGAGATTTTGGGGGGCATCAGCAGCAGGTATTCTTCTCCTGAAACCCAGTCTGCCTTCCTTTTGTGGGCTGTTTCAGGGTTAGGTTGAAGATTCGCGTTTTCTTTTGCCTTGTAGCCCTGCCCCATGTCGATTTTGTAGGCGTCGTAGACCGGTGCGCCTACTCGGGTCAAAATGTTCCTGTAAAGCGCGAACTCAGGCGTCTGTGCAGACTTTGCTAACAGGATGTTGTTCACCAGTTCCCGTATCAGGGGTCCGCTGATGAACTTGAGGTTCAGGTCAAAAATTTTCCTTTCCACCTCAAAGGATACATCTTCAGCCTCTTGCCGGCTCATGGCTCTGGTGTCATAGAATTCTTCTGCCAGTTTTGTTTCAGTTAGGAGCTGCTCCACGATTTCGTTTCGGTCCCAAGGCACCATGAAACCGTCGGTTCCCCTAACCATGGGACGAAGCTTCTGAACAATCTCAGTCATTTACATTGCCTCAAAAATTTTTGAAAAGTCTGGTTTAATCAATCCGTTGTTTTCGAATATCTGGCTGTCTGTGTAGACTACTCCTTCAACTTCTAGGGCTGGCGCAGACATGACAACAAAGTTTCTCATAACTAGGTCAGCCATCACATCGGAGTCATCCAGATTTTTTTCTTCAAAATTTGCGTTTTTGTTCTTTAACCATTTCTTCAGCATGACACATCTGGGGCATCCGCTGGTTGTGTAAACCACCACTCCGTTTTCTGCGGGATGCGCAGGGGTGCTGCCGAAACCTTCTGAAAAGCCCATGAAAATTCCTCTCCTTTTATTGACGAGACTAATGTGTAGAAAAAGTGCACTATTTAATTTTTTAGTCCTAATGGTATAAAATTCTGTATAAGAGTCCAAGCAAATTGACATTTAGCTATCGCGCCCAATTTAGCAGACATAAGCCAAAAACAAAAACAAATGTAACAGCAGTTGCAAAGATGTGTTTTTGTTATATAAAGACGGGGCAAACAGACAGAGCATCTACACACAAAAGACGCATTAGTTAGTTAGATGCGGCTGAAGGACTGGAGCATGTTAACGGACCCGCACACCGGGCACCTCTCCAGTTTGCCGTAAAAGATCTTCTGGCAACTCGCACAGTAGCCAAGGCTCCGATTGAAAACATAGAAGCCAACCCCATAGTTTCCAGCAACCTCCCGCGTCACAGCCAGCAGTTCATCAGGCTTCTGCGATTCATCAGCAAGTGGTATAACAGCTAAGTGACCGCCCGGAGTCAACCTGTGAAATCGCTCCTCAACCCTGAAACGCTCCTTCCAAGAGACGTCTGCGCCCAGCGGCAACGCAACCAAGTCTGTGTAAAACGGCTGCTCTTTGGTGCCCTGAGCGTGAACCTTTGCCCATCCATACCGTTCCGCGTCAAGCTCCGCCAACCGTTTTGCAGCATCGGCGGCGGGAACCATAGCCAAGGATGCCCGAGTCTCAGGCTTCTTCGAGTACCGTTTGATGTCATCACAGAGATAGGAAACTATTTTCTGGGCGAAATCAAGAGTCTCGCCCTCCTGCTTCAGGGGCTTATCGAAGAATGAGTGGATGGTTTCGTTTAAGCCGACGAAGCTGACTAGGCGGGCGGCGTTTTCGATTCTGAAGTACTGGTCACCGTCGGTCTTCTGCATCAGGAATGGCAGCATGTGTTCTCTTTCCCGCTGTTTGATGGTGCGGTATTTCATTTCCAGAGCCCGCAAAGCCATCTCCAAGTGGTCATCTAGGATTCGGAAAAACCCTGTTTCTTTGCCTCCCGCCTCATACATGACTCTAGGCAGGTTAATTATGACGCTGTCCACGCTTCCGGTCTGCAGGGTGTCCAGTTCCCAGTCTTTTTTCCAGTCAGAAGCTAACCTGAACCCTGTTGAAGTGTAGGATGCCGTCTCCTGTTCGGCTGGGCAGAGGTTAGCGAAGTAGGGAAGACCGGTTTCAGCCGCAAGTTTATGGGACTTGAGGAGCAGAGAGGCACATTCAGGGTCTTTGAGGACCTCGGGACGTATTTTCATTATCAAACGGGGGTTAAAAACTGGTTTATGCGTGTCATCTTTGAACATGACATCGAGAAGGTGGGAGGCGAGGCGGCGGCTTTCCTCAACGTAATCTCCGTAGCATCCAACAGTTTTTCCTTCAGGTCCGATGGCTTCAGTCTCTTTCAGAAAGTCGGGGACAACAAATTCTATGCCCAAGGAAGCCCCCACTGAAACTCCGTTTGGAATGGGACAATTCAAGTTGGACACGAAGAGGCGCAGGCTTTCCCTGACGTGTTCTTCTGAAACACCCTGAACATAAGGAGCTAAAAAGATGTTGAAGAAGTCAAGGGTCTGCTCTCCAGAGGCTTCTATAGCAGCAATTTTCAGAACGTTAGAAGCTGTTATCAGCGCAGCTTCAAGGCTTTTAGGCGGAAAATAGGAGGGTTCATGAATGTTCATTTCGCCTCGGCTCAGCCCCTGCTGAAGGAAAAAACGGAGGTCATGCATGAACTGGTCAGGCTTCAAAACCCAAGTGCCGAGATGCTTGAGGTGAAGACCGCCAGAGAGGTGGGCGTCGGCAATGTCACGGGGGAGAACGTTAAGGAGTGTATACTCTTCCATAACCGCATCGGCAGCCGCTTTGTGGATAGCCTCTGCACCATGTAATCTGGTGCCAGTGGAGTCTATCAACTGGTTAACGTCGTGAACTGGAAGCCCCAGCCGCGTGAGTTTGTGGCGATACTCTTCAAGCCCCTTCTCCACAAGGATGGCGTTAACCATTTCCCGTATCAGCGGCGCGGTCAGATACTTTGTTTTGAATTCCAGGAGCCGCTTTTCGGTTTCTCGAGCGATTTTCTGGGCTTGGAACACTGGAACGTTTGCCTCTTTCACCAAGGCTTCAACAATTTTGTTTCTGTCAAACTCTTCCATTGCTAGGCGGGAGGTTCGTACAAAAATCTTTTTTCTTTGAAGGAATTGCTGCTGGATGTCCTCTGTGAAGTTGATGATTGTTTTGCCGAGGTCAGTGAGGCAGTATTCCTTGTTGTCCACATCCGGTTCTATGAGGTCGGCTTTGAGGAGGTATTTCAGGTGGTATGCGAATCTTCCCGCGTCTCTGCTGGGGTTGAGCCTCAGAATCTTCATGAGGTCGGTGTATGATTGCGGTCCCTTCTCTACAAGGGTGAGGAGAAGTTGCATACGCAGGGAGGAGGATGCAGCCTTGAGAACCTTTAGACCCGATTTCCTTCTCCGCCTTGGCATACATAACCCACCAGCATCAGATTATATATTGATTTAGTTTAAAAAATTAAAGTATTCCATGAAGTGCCTGCGTTACACCCAAAAACTTGGTTCCCTGAAAACATGAACAAGCTATAAACTTGATGCATGCACACAACAATCACAGTTTTATGCGAAGAAATCCGATGAGGTTACTGTGTTGTTTGCTGGGGCTCTGGAAATTACATTTGGAGGGATAAAACAGTTGATTCTTCACCACACTGTCGCCGAGTGTGGACATTTTTCGAAGTCGTCTCAGCCCTTCACGTCGACATCTTCATGTTTAGTTTGCTTCACTATATTTAGAAGAGTGGGGTTTGCTGCGGCTCCTGCACGACATTGAATTTGGGGAATAGGAGGGAAAATGAACAAAAACCTCCTAACTTATCTACCATTGCTTCAATTCTGTTTCGTGCTGGAGTCTTTTCAGACTCCATCTTCGGATGTTTTAATCCCATAAAAAAAGGGAGAGGAAAATTGTTGGTTTATTTCTGCTTATTGACTATCAAGTAGACCAGTAAGCCGATGACCACGCCGACTGCAGCAACGCTTTCATAGTCTTTGGGAAGCTGACAAAAAAGGCTTCCAACCATGTGGTGTATCCTGTAGTCGCCGTTACCAGCTTAGCGTCTGACAAATACTGACTTCTCCGGTGTCCGCCCACAACCCCACTGCAAGACGGTCAACGCGGTCAGGGTAGAATCGGTCTAGAGGTAGAGTAACGTACCAATAGGGTATCAGCACCAGCGGTTCATCTCTGGAATGCGGCCATAACTCTGCGGATACAGACTCTTCAACCAAAGTGAAATTGCTTATCACTTCACCGTTTACTGTCCACGAGTAATTCTTTGTGTAATCAATCGCTATGTTTATGGCTTCTTCCTTTGAAATGTTCACTTCTGTGCTGCCCGCCGTGTAAAGAGTCCAGTCGTCGCTGAGTGACTGCAAGAAGCCGTAATTATCAAAGATTAATTCCACTTTTTTTGCTTGGAAGTCGACGTTGTCGGCTGTGTATACAAACTGGATTTTTACTTCGCTTGCTTCGGTTGTGGTCATAAGCTTCACGTTGCCTGAGGTTGTTTCAGAGTTTCCGATTTCATCGACGGTCTCCAGCATGTTTCTCATCACTTCCAAATGTGAGGCTCCAGAATAGGTTTGGTATCTTTCGAGAAGGTCTTTAACTGAATCAAGGATGTTGTTGGGCTGTAATTGTGAGTAGTAGGGGGTGCCTTCATTCACATGTAAATAGTAACTGGAAAGGGTGGTGTCTCTGAATTTAAGAGTCACAGCCAACTTGCTGCCTTCATATATGAGGGAGTAAATCACAAGCTCTTCAACGATGCCGCCCCAATCAGAGCGATACTCCACAGTGTTGCCTTCAAGATTTGCGACATATTTTGTCATGTCAAGCTGAACTACGTCTCTCAGGAATGCTAACACCTTGCTTGTGGAGGTGCCCCAAGATAATAGCCGCTCATTCTCCGCCGATACTTCGCCATAATTCTCTTCCAGCAGCTCATATTCCTCAGAGATTTGCTGATAGTTTGTGGTTAACTGGTTCAAATTCATAGATTGCGCATAAGATACAGCACTTAGAAGGATGACACCAATCATCAGAACCGCAAAAACGGATTTCCACTTCAGAGGTAACGCAAATTGACTTTTTTGTACACTTTCAGGCGTCTCCTCTACGCCCCTCATGGTCATAACAGCCGCTTCTCCGAAGGCGGAGAGCTTGTATCTTCCATCATCCAGTTTCGTCACCAGTTCCCCGAGGCTTTCAAGGTGATAAGTTAAATGGGAGCTGGAGATTCCCAGCGTCTCCAGCATTGTGGAAAAGTTTCTGGGCTTATCTGCTAGCATTCTAAGAATTTTACGGCGGGCTGGATGACTCAAAGACAAAAACATAATCGAGTAGGGTTCTTCCTCTGAATTGGGCAAGGGTTAATCACCAAACCCTAATATGTTGAGATGTGCAGAAAAGTTTTTGGTCAAGAACCTTTACGAAAAACATTTCATGACTGTCTAGCCACAAAACGAATCCGCGGAGCTTACAGAATAGAAGCTCTCGCATCAAATCTGCATATTAGGAAACTAATAACAGAGCATTGTTGAAAACAGTCTTTTTCTGAAAAATCTAAAGCATAAACGTGTCACAAAAAAGTCGTTAGCATTCATATTAGGAACCTAATAAAGGTACATTGTTGAAAAATAGCTTTTTTCTGGAATTTGTGCTACCAGTTGCCTGTTAATTCGCTGAAAAAGTTGAGTGCCTCGCCTTTTTCGGTGATGCCTTCGAGAATAACAACTCCGCTTTTGAGGGCGCTCGCCTTAACGTCGCCTTGAACAAAGGTTAACCCAAGTTTGCCTTCAGCTTCGATGCTGAACCCTTTCCTCTTCAGATAGTTGCTCAACTCTCTTAGGTTAACATTCAGGTTCTCTTCGGGAGCAACAACAAACGCTTTCCTGCCTCCTCGTCCACAAATCTCCTCAACCCTTTCCCGCTGTAGAGGCACTGGAGAACAAGATGAACCGGTTCCGCAGACGGGACAACTTTCAACCTTGGAGAGGCTGATCTTACTGAATTCCATCTCGTTCAAGTCAAAATACAGAAGCTTGTTAACCAAAAGAGGCTGTTTTCCGGCAAGTATCCTAACCGCCTCGCTGACCTCCAAGCTGGCAATCACATTCACCAGAGAGGGATGAACCCCCACCACCCCACATTTAGGCAACTTTCTGTCATCAAGGCTCCCGTAGAAGCATTCGAGGCACGCTGTTTCCCCGGGAACTATCGTGGACAGGTTTCCGGTAGCGGTTATGGCAGCTCCGAAAACGTAGGGCACACCCAGTTTGACGCAGGCTCTGTTGATGGCGTAGCGGGCAGCCATGCTATCTAAGCCGTCGACCACAACATCCATGCCCTCCACGATGTCCGCTGCATTGGCTTCGTTTATGGACAGGGGAAGAGGCTCTACGGTGATGTAAGGATTCAGAGTTTGTAACCGCTTGGCGGCAGCCTCAACCTTCGGGTACCCCACACTGTCGATGCCGTAGAGGTGCTGCCGATGCAAGTTAGTTAACTCCACAACATCGCGGTCAACGATGCGCAGATATCCAACGCCCATAGCTGCCAGCTGCATAGAAGCAACCGAGCCTAACCCGCCTACACCCAGCACGCAAGCCTTAGAGTTTTTCAGTTTAAGCTGGGCGCCGTAGCCCATTTCAGCCATAACAACCTGCCGCGAATAGTATTGCAGCTCTTCGTCTGACAACTCCATGCATTCCACGTTTTCAGGCTTAACCATTTTATTCACCCCAAATATAGGCTGGAACGGGCAACCTTAGTCTCACGCTCATCCACAGCATCAGACAGCCAAAAGAAGCGTCTATTTCAGCTTTTAAATAGCTTACTGCACAAGCACCCAAACCAAACTACTGCCGAGCATCCAATGCAGAAGCTAGGATTCTGTTAGCTTCGTCAGCCCCGATGCCGCTGACCAGAAACCTCTTTTGCCTCGAAGTAAACCCTGAAACAAGCGTCACTTTGTGACCGAAGAGCCTCGAAAGATGCTTCAGCAATTCTCGGTTGACTTTTCCCTTCACTGGAGCTTCACGGCATGAAACCACAAGTTCATCGCCATCTATTTGCACCCCGAACTTTGATGATTTCGGTTTAACATGTACGTCCAGAATCACTCCTTCAGCAGTCTCCTGTAACTTCATGCCCACCACAACACGTCCAAGTTCAATATTCAGGGAAGATTAGCATTTATTAAGCCTTTAATAGGTGCCCAGCAGAGACTCATTAAAGGCAAACCAAAATGTTAAGGGAAGCTTGGACGCTCGCCATAGAAACGCTGAGCTGGATTGACCTGAAGCGGCTGGGTGAGCGGTTAGCCTTAAACAGGGCAACAAATCAGCTGAGAATAAGAGACCGCAAAGCCATCGGCTTAGCCCACAGGCTAGTAACAGAGACGCTCCGCAGAAAAAACCACATCGACTTCCTACTGAACACGGTTTTGGCGCCCCGCTCCCTTAACGACTTCAAGCTAGGTGAAAGGGCTTTCCTTCGCCTCTACGTGTACGAAACAAAAGTGGCGAATGGAAACTTGGAGAACGCCGTTAAGATAGCGAAGATGGGGCGCTCCATATTGGGGTGGCGGGAACTCGAAGATGCTGAGGAAGTTCTCGGCGAAATACTTGGCGTCAACACTGAATCTGCATTACAGGGGCTAGATGAGGTGGAGAAGGTGGGACTGCAGACATATCACCCCGCATGGTTCGTGAAATACTGTTTCAAACTACTGGGAAGAGCAGAAGCGCTCAAGTTCTTGGAAAAATCTGTGGAGGTTCCGCCAGTTTACGTGCGGCTGAACACTTTGAAGGCGCCACAAGAAGCCTTGCTCAAAAAACTTGAAGACGAGAACATATTTCTGGAGAAGATTCAGCAACTCAGGTACACCTACAGGCTGGTTGAAAGCAGCAAACCGCTCATAAGAACACAAGTCTTCGGTCAGGGGCTCTTCTTTATACAGGACAAAGCCAGTTGCCTAGCCGCGGAAATCGCAAACCCAAAACCGGGCACCACAGTGCTTGATGTGTGTGCAGCGCCGGGAGCCAAAACCACTTACCTTGCGCAGCTGATGGAAAACAGGGGAACAATCGTTTCTGTTGACTACTCAAAGCGGCGGATACAGGTGTGGAAGAGGGAAACAGAGCGGATGGGCGCCAGCATAGCTCAGCCAATGGTTGCTGACGCAAGGAAGAGTTTGCCCTTAAATGTTTGCGCGGACTTGGTGATTCTGGACCCCCCATGCACAAGCACAGGAACCTTCGGGAAGACTCCGGGCGCAAAGTGGCGGCTAACCAAAAGGTCGATGCTGGGTATGGCGAAGATTCAGGCTGAAATGATAGAGCAGTGTGCAGATTACGTGAAGAATGGGGGCTTTCTGGTGTACTCCACATGCAGCATAACAGTGGAGGAAAACGAGATGGTTATCGAAAACTTTCTGAAGCTGCACCCCGAATTCAAACTTGTAGAAGCAAAACCCAGAATAGGCTTACCCGGACTCAGGGAACTAACCAAGTGCCAGAGGCTGTATCCGCACGTTCATGAATGCAACGGCTTCTTCGTAGCTAAACTAAAAAAGGAAAACATGTGACCCCTTGAGACGCCTGGAACAGTGCACGTTAGCCTTTCCGCGCTTTCTCTAAACAGCACAGCACCTCAAAAAGAATCTTCGCCGCCTGAATGGCTGTTAAACCCCGGTCATAATGAGGCGCCACCTCAACCAAATCGACGCCGATTACCCGACTGTCGCACACCGCCGCCAGAAGGTCCAGAAGCGTTGTGGTGTCCAAGCCTTCAGGTTCAGGGTTTTGAACTGCAGGCACAAACGCGGGGTCAAGAACATCCATGTCGATTGTTACGTAAACTTTTTCGTAGCCTCTAAGGATGTCGCGGATGGTTTCAGCTGTGGTTTTGGCGCCGTCTTCTCGTATCTGATGGGCAGGCAAAATGTCGATTCCAGATTCTTTTGCGTAATCAAGCTCTTCCCGGCATACTGCGCGGGTGCCAATCTCCAGAATCTTGGCGGGTTTAGCGTCTTCTTTGATTCTGCGCATAAAGGTTGTGTGGGACACGGAGAGACCGAGGTATTCATTGCGAAGGTCTAGGTGAGCATCGAAGCTTACCACGGCAACGTCTTCGTCGAGACCCCGCATAACACCCAAAGTGATAGTGTGCTCTCCCCCAATGAACACTGGAACTTTCTTGGCGTCAAAAAGGTCATGTGCAACCAACGCCAAACGCCCCAAAGTCAACTCCACGTCTCCGGTGACATGCAGGTCCCCCAAATCATGTATTTTCATGTCCGAAATAGACATGCCGGTTCTGAAGCTGTAGCCTTCAATGTTGAAGGATGCCTCTCTGATTGCATTGGGCGCAAATCTTGCTCCGGAGCGGTAGGTGCTGGTTACATCGAAGGGAACTCCTAAAATGGCGTATTCCGCCTCTTCAAAAGACTGCTGATTGCCCGCGAAGACGGCGGACGGAGACACAAACAGCTCACGATAACTCATAGTTGGTCACCTTTCAGAAAACACGCTTCACCTATTAAACTATACAGAAGAGAAAAATAAGAACTTCGTTTGCTCAACAGAAAAATGGAGGGTGAAGAAGACTGAACTGTTATTTGATTAGTAGTTTGCGGAGAGTGTTCTGTTTGCTGTTGCCCTGATGAAGCTCTTGCTTCAGGCTTTCAACTTCCTTTCTTAGATTCACTAACTCTAGGAGAAGAAACGTGTTGCCGTGCCTGAAGAATTGGTCCACCATCTCAGAAACGGTTTGCTCGCTGATGTGACCCCTGACTTTGGCGGCTAACTCCTTCGAAAGCATTTTTTTCGGGTCCATCTTAATCGCACTCACATTAGGGCTATATAAAATAACACTTATGAAAACAGAATTATTACAACGAATCTATTTTCCCTATCAAGAGCAGCTATAATGTTCATTCCCTGAAAAACGCCTTTAACTTGATGGAAACAGCCGCTTCGGTAACCAAAATCGGAGAAACTAATTTATTACCAGCCGTATTATAGCGGTAGACAAGTGATGCGAAATGACGTCGGAAACGAGTTCCAAGATTAAAAACCCAGCCATGTTACTGTTCTCAATTTTCTATATCGCAGTGGGAATAATCGAAGTAGGCTACTTTGCAATCGAAAGCTCTGCCGCGCCCCCACACATCCCAGTTCTGGGAATCTTAAGCCTAATCACCGCATACACAGTCTTCACAATGAAGAAATGGGCTCCACCTCTCACAGTTGGGCTATTCCTTGTGGGAATCACCTTTGGGGCAACAACACTCTCCAACTCGCTTGCACTGCAGGCCTTCGGCGACGCTATACTGTTCAACCTTGCCCTGACAGCATACATGATAATGCTACTGATAGCTTCACTCTACATAGTGGCAAAAAGAGAAAACTTCAGCTAAAACACTCAGGCTGTCCCCGTTTTTCTCCAGTTCCTAAACAGGTAAACACCTATTTCTGCCCCCGCATCTACGAACTGCCTTTTCTCGGAGATTTCAACAAACCCGTTAGCCTTCGCCAAAGTGGTTATGGCGCCTGACAAGCCGGTGGGAACCGGGGTGACAAGCAGAGTTCCAGCCTTGTCGTAGCCTAAGTTCACCATAACAAAGGTTCGGCGTCCCCGTGCCGGAAACATTCTCTGAGCAGCCACCGCCTTAATCTTAGGAAACGGTTCCTCGTTTCTGCCGGCAAGTTTGAGCAGCATGGGGCGAACGAACACATTAAACATGAACAGGGACGAGGTTGGGTTGCCGGGCAAAGAAAAAACAGGTTTTCCGTCAACAACTGCAACGGTTAAGGGCTTTCCAGGCTTCACAGCTACTCCAGACATGATTACTCCGGGCTTTCCCAGAGCATCCACGACCTTGGGAGTGAAGTCTTTGGGTCCAACCGAAACCCCGCCAGAAGTTATCACCGCATCCGCCGAATCCAACGCCTTAACCAGAGCACTCTTCAGTTTATCCCTCTTGTCGGGTACAATGCCCAAGTTAATCGGTTCTCCTCCAGCTTCCTGAACAGCCGCACTAAGGGTATGCGCGTTTATGTCATAGATTTTGCCGGGCGGAAGAGCTTTTCCGGGCTCCACAACTTCTGCTCCTGTAGACAGCACAGCCACTTTAGGGCGCCTATAAACAGAGACTTCGGTTAAGCCGATGGCAGCCAGAACCCCGATTTCGCGGGAGCCCAGAACTCGACCCTTTTTTAGAACAGTTTCGTTTTTGTGGATGTCTGAGCCTGCAGCCATAATGTTTTCGCCTATCGAAACGGGGCGGTGAACCAAAACGTTGTTTCCCCTTCTGTTTGTTTGCTCCACCATAACCACGGAGTCTGCGCCGTCAGGCATGGGGGCTCCTGTGACTATCTCGGCGGTTGACCCCTTTTCCACAACCACGCTGGGAGATTCGCCTATCGCCACATGTCCACAGAACCTGAGACGGACAGGGTTCTCTTCGCTTGCGCTGAAGGTGTCAGCAGCTTTCACAGCGTACCCATCCACCGTTGACCTGCTAAAGGGAGGAATATTCAACGGTGCCCTGATGTCTTGGGCTAGCACGCGACAATGGGCTTCTGAGATGGAAACCTGTTCGGTTCCAACAGGCTTGGCAGAAATGCTTTTTTTGAGAAGTTGTTTTGCTTCGTCGAAAGAAAGAAGTTTCCGGAACACGCTACTCCCTCACAATACTTGAGAAAAGATGCACCATAACGGATTCTCCCTCGTCTACACCTTCCCGGTCTTCGGGAACAATCACGTAACCGTTCGCCTTCGTCATTGTAGTGAGCACACCAGACCCAGTTACCCTGACGGGCTCAGCAAAAAACTCACCGCCTTTTTCAAGCACGCGGACACGCAAGAAGACTCTTCGTCCCAGAACACCGGCAACTCTCCGGGTTAGCTTCGCCTCGACTACGGGTCTAGCCTCATTTATCCCCAGCAACCTAAGCAGGGTGGGTCGAGCAAACACCTCGAAGCCTACAGTGGCTGCCACAGGGTTTCCGGACAGCACAAAAACGGGTTTGCCTTCAAGGATTGCCAGCGCCGTTGGCATGCCGGGTCTAATGGCTACGCCGTGAACGATGACCCCCGGTTTTCCGGTCTGGTTGACCGCCAAGGGAACCAAGTCTGGGTAGCCGACGCTTGTCCCTCCGGTGGTGATAACCGCATCTGCCTGTTCCAGACCTTCCCTGATTTTGGCGCTTATCTCGTTCTGGTCGTCCTTGGCTACACCCAAGTCCAAGACTTCCGCTCCTAACTCTTTGCACATGCTGGAGAAAACCAGCCGATTAGTCTCCACTATCTTGCCGGGCTCAAGTTTGTTTCCCAAAGCCACAAGCTCGCTTCCGGTGGCTAAGATGGCGACTTTAGATTTCCGGACAACATTCACATGGGTTTCGCCCAGCGCCGCCAGTAAACCCAACTGATGCGGATTCAGACGGGTTCCAGCATCTATGGCAACGTCCCCTTCAGCCACATCCTCGCCGCGTTTAGAGACATTTCTACCGGGAGTAACCGCTTTCTCCACATCTATTTTGTCCTCAAGTTTCCGGGTGTACTCAAGCATAACCACTGCGTCGGCGCCCTCGGGAAGTGGGTTTCCAGTCCATACTGTTTTCGCCTCGTTTTCGCGGACTTTGTCTTCGGTCAGCCTGAAGGCTTTGGTGTTAAAAGCGGAAACTCGGAAGGTGTCCTTTGCGCGTAGGGCGTAGCCGTCTACGGCTGAGCGGTCAAAGGGCGGCAAACTGTATTTGGCTCGGATGTCCTCTGCGGTAACCCTCCTCAGCGCCTCGCTGATTGGGATTCGCTCAGAACCTAACCGTTCAGGCTTAAGTTTCCTCAAAAAAGACTGCAGAGCATCATCCACGTTTGTAAGTTTTTCAAATCCTTTAAGCCGAGCCAAATCCAAGTCCCAATAAAGAGCAACCAAGTAGCCGTAAAAAACTTATCGCAAAAACATAAGGGATAGGCGGCAGCCCCCCCGTTTCTGAGCCGATAACTGCCGAGAGGGCTGTGTACCTTCGTGTTGTCCAATTTTTGTTGGAAAGAGGTGATACAGATAAAGGAAAACTTAAATAAACTACAGTTCACTTCCGTAGTTAGCCTAAAAGAGACGTGACTATTCAACATGCCTAGAGAATTTCAGCACATCATAAGGTTCGCCGGAACCGACATTGCGGGAACGCAGCTGGTAACCTACGCCCTCACAAGCGTGAAGGGTATAGGAATAGAAATAGCGAACGCAATAATAGAGAAAGCTGGAATAGACCCAGCAACACGAATGGGATTGCTTTCCAGCGCCGAGGTAGAAAAACTCGAAGAAGTCATCAAAAACCCCGGCAAGTATGAAATACCCATGTGGCTTCTGAATCGGCGGAAAGACATGGAAACAGGAAAAGACATACACCTGTTAAGTTCAGACCTAGTTCTTCAAAACAAAAACGACATAGACCAAATGAAAAAGATAAGATCGTGGAAAGGCGTCCGCCACAGCTACGGATTAAAGGTCCGCGGGCAAAGAACTAGAACAACGGGCAGAAAAGGAAAAGCCATAGGCGTAAAGAAAAAACAGATAAGACGAAAGGTGGAGTAAATTGGGAGACCCCAAGAAACAAAGAAAAAAGTATGATTCACCACGTTTCCCTTGGCAAATGGATGCATTGGACAGCGAACTTAAACTGCTCGGTCAATATGGTTTACGGAACAAGAGAGAGATATGGCGCCACAAAACTTTGCTTTCAAAGTACCGTGGTATCGGGCGTTCACTTTTGGGCATGTCAACTGGCGAACGAAAAAAGCAGGAAAAACAGCTTCTGGGCAGACTTAACAGGCTGGGAATCCTGCCTGAAGAATCTGCGCTTGACGGCGTTTTGGACCTAAGCTTAGAAGATATACTGGAACGTAGGCTCCAAACACTTGTTTTTCACAAGGGCTTAGCTCAGTCCATGCAGCAGTCCCGTCAGCTCATAACACATGGGCACATCGCCATTGATGGGAGAAGGGTGTCCACTCCAAGCTATTTGGTGCTCAAAGATGAAGAGGAAAAGATAGCTTACGCCCCAAAAAGCCCCCTCACAAACCCTGATCACCCCATAACAAAGGCTGCAAGCATTCCAGCTGAGCCGATCTCACAGAGCAGGGAGGAAGATAGCCGTGAGTAAAAAAGCGGACAAATGGGCAGTCGTTCATGTTTTCAGCTCGTACAACAACACAATAATCCACTTCACAGACATCTCAGGCGCAGAAACAATTGCACGCTCCTCAGGAGGAATGCACGTCAAATCAGACAGGCTAGAGTCATCAGCATACGCTACAATGCGAGCTGCAGCCCATGCCGCCACAATAGCCAAAGATAAGGGAATAACAGCTATACACATCAAAGTTCGAGCCCCAGGAGGCTCAGGCGCCAGAACACCAGGAGCAGGAGCCCAAGCTGCCATACGTGCCCTTGCAAGAGCTGGATTCCGCGTAGGTCGCATCGAAGAAGTGACACCCATCCCTCATGATGGAACCCGAAGGAAGGGCGGACGCAGAGGACGAAGAGTCTAATATTGTCTAGTCTCAAAAATTTTGAGAAACAACGTTTGAGCCGCTGAAATATACATGATTCGCGTCACTCCTAAACCACAATATTGAAATAATCCCTTTCTCTCTCTTTGAAAAGCACGAGCTTTAAATGTGCAATTACAAAGAGGCTTTAGTTGAGGCTTAACTGTGGTAGAGATTCAAATCCTTGAAAAAACCGGCGATTTCATGCGGTTTATCGTTAGAGGAGTCAATGTACCTTTTGTAAATGCTTTACGGCGAATTATGCTAACCGAAGTCCCTGCAATGGCTATAGATGAAATTGTTATCCTCGAAAATTCTTCAATTCTCAACGACGAGATTCTCGCTCACAGGATGGGATTCATCCCCCTCAAAACCGACTTGGATTCATACAATCTTCCTGAAGAGTGCAAATGCGGAAGCGATCTTGGATGCAACCTTTGCAGAGCAAATCTGACATTGGAAGCCGAAGCCGCAGACAAAATAATGACAGTTTATTCAGGCGAGATGAAGCCGGAGAATCCTGACATAGCCCCAGTCAGCGACAAGATTCCAATAGTGAAATTGGCTCCCGAGCAACGACTGAAGTTTGAAGCCTACGCTCGACTGGGACAAGGAAAGAAACATGCGAAATGGCAGCCCGTCTCCATGTGCACTTACATGTACCTGCCAGAAATCAAGATTGACTCTAAACGCTGTGACGCATGCGGCAAATGCGTTAAAGTTTGCCCTGAGGGAATTCTCGTAGAAGCGGATGGAACGATAAAAACTCAAAACGAGATCGAATGCACCCTCTGTATGGACTGCGTAGACGCTTGCCCCAAAGACCCGGCAGCCGTGGAAGTGTCCTGGGACGAAACAGCTTTCATTTTTAAGGTAGAGTCCACTGGAGCACTTCCAGTAGAACGAATAGTAGTTGAGGCTGTCGAAATTCTTGACAAAAAGATTAAGGATTTCAGTAAACAAGTGAAGGGTATTAAGAAGTGAAGAAAATAAAGGCAACAAATCCAGAGCTTGTTAAGCTCATTCAAGATTTAAAGAAAAAATCGCGAGAAAACAAAACCGAATTATGGCGCAGCATAGCAGAGCGCCTGTCAACTTCCAACAGAAGCCGCATAGCAGTGAATGTGAGCCGATTGAACCGCTACACCAAAAAGGGAGAAACCGTTGCTGTCCCAGGCAAAGTTCTGGGCGCCGGAAACCCAGACCATCCCATGACAGTAGCAGCCTTCGCCTTTTCCGACTTGGCAAAAACAAAGATTCTGAAGGCGAAAGGAAAGTGTTTATCAATCAGAGACTTGATGGAAAAGAACCCAACCGGCAAAAACGTGAAACTGATGAGGTAAACTGCAATGTCTTTCGAAAATGCCACAATTATAGACGCCAAGGGGCTTATTCTTGGACGAATGGCAAGCAAGATAGCTAAACGTCTGCTCCAAGGCGAATCCGTCGTCATTTTGAATGCTGAAAAAGCAGCCATCTCAGGTAAGAGGCAGCAAATAGTCCAAGAAGCTAAAACCTTCCTTGAGGTGGGGCATCCAAGAAAGGGGCCTTACCACCCTAGAAGACCTGACAGAATTGTCCGCAGAACAGTTCGCGGTATGCTTCCTTGGGATAAACCGAAAGGCAAGATGGCATACAAGAGACTCAGGGTTTACTTAGGCGCACCCAAGGAGTTTGATGGGAAAGAAATGCAAACAATCCTTGATGCCAGCGCAAAGAAATTGAAATCACCTTATATAACCGTTGGAGAATTGGCTAAAGAAATTGGGTGGAACTCGGAGGTTGAGTAGAGTGTCTAAATCAAAAAAGGTTTTGGTGTTAAGTGGAAAGCGGAAAACCGCAATAGCTAGAGCCACAGTTAGGCTTGGAAAGGGCAGAGTTAGAATAAACAATGTGCCCTTAGAGATTTTTGAGCCGAAACTGGCTCGCGACAAAATTCTGGAACCCTTATTTCTGGTAGACGAGAAAGTTTGGAACGAAGTTGACATCAACGTTAAGGTGTCTGGAGGAGGCTTCATGGGTCAGGCTGAAGCCGCACGTATGGCTATAGCTAAGGGTATACTTAAGTGGACAAAGAGCACCCGGCTTCGCACCACGCTTAGAGATTATGATCGAACAATGATTGCCGGTGACCCTAGAAGAAGCGAGCCCAAGAAGTTCGGGGGTCCAGGGGCTAGGGCTAGGGATCAGAAAAGCTACAGGTGAGCACGTCCCTAAAAGAAAGTGTATTAGAAGCATAAACAAAATGATGCCGAAATGTATAAGTAGGAATTTAATGCTCGAAACAACCTGAAGGTCACGATTATGTGTAGGAGGATGAATTAAAATTATTATCCCAGTTCGCTGTTTCACATGCGGTAAGCTGATAGCTGACAAGTGGGAAGAGTTCACCAAAAGAGTCAAAGCTGGAGAAGACCCGAAAAAGGTTCTGGACAGCCTAGGCGTAACAAGGTATTGCTGCCGCCGAATGATTCTTTCTCACATCGAGATTGCCGACAAGATTCTCAGGTTTCACGAAGAAAAAGGCAAAATGAACAGCACTCAACCGTTTTAGCGGGGAACAAGAATGTCCTCAATAATAGAAGATGTCATGGCGCGAAAGCTTTTCAACAGCAGAGGACAGGAAACGATTGAAGTTGACATCGTAACCGTTGATGGATTTGGAAGAGCCGCTGCCCCAGCAGGAGCTAGCAAAGGCAAAGCTGAGGTGGTTTCCTATCCTGAAGGAGGAGTGGACGGGGCAATAAAAAAGATGGAAGAGATGATTGTCCCCGAACTGATAGGCATGGACGCTGAAGAACAACAGGAAATTGATGCACTTCTTCACGAAATCGACGAAACCGAAAACTTCAGCAACATCGGAGGAAACACAGTCTTCGCTGTCTCCCTAGCCACTGCAGAGGCAGCCGCAACATCCTACGGCACAACCATGTTTCAGCAGCTGTCCGGATACCTCGCAAATCTGCTTCCATACCCTCTCGGCAACGTGCTGGGCGGAGGAAAACATGCCTTAGGAAAGACAACGGACATACAGGAGTACCTGGTTATACCGCTTAAGGCGCGTAGCTTCACAGAGGCGGCGAAAGCCAACATCATGGTGCACCACAGAATCGGCGCTCTTCTAAGAAAGGCTGACCCAAACTTCACTGGCGGAAGAGGAGACGAGGGAGCCTGGGCGCCCAACATAGAAAACGAGGCAGCCCTGAAGATAGTTGCGGATGCTTGCGAAGAGGTTTCAGCTGAGATGGACATCGAATGCAGGGCATGCCTAGACGTTGCCGCTTCCAGTTTTTATGACCCAAAAAAGGGTGTTTATGTTTATTCGATGGAAGGAAGGAAGCGGGATGCTGGGGAGCAGCTGGAGTTTATGCTGCACCTTATTGAAGAATATAATCTGGCTTATGTGGAAGACCCGTTTGATGAGGACGACTACGAAAGCTTTGCGGAGCTCACAAAAAAGGTTGACGATTGCCTCATCTGCGGCGACGATCTGTTCGTCACAAACCCTGAGAGGCTGGCTAAGGGCATTAAAATGTGCGCTGGAAACTCTCTTATCGTGAAAACGAATCAGGTGGGCACGCTCACGGACGCGTGGGAGACTACGCGGTTGGCGAAGGATGCTGGATATGTTCCAGTTATGTCCCATCGCTCCGGAGAAACAACTGATACACATATAGCTCACTTAGCGGTTGCTTTCTCTTGCCCAGTCATCAAGACTGGTGTGCTGCATGGTGAGCGGGTGGCGAAAATCAACGAGCTAATCCGCATAGAAGAAACTCTTGGTAATAGAGCAGAAATGTCAAGGTTATGAGTGATTGGAGGAAAAAAGTTTGTCTGAAAGTGAAGAAAACGTTGAAACATTCAGCGAGGAAGAACTTCTGTTACCCCAGGATACGCTGTTGTCCGCAGGGGTTCATATAGGAACCAGAATGAGAACAAAAGACATGGAACAATTTATTTACCGTGTCAGAGCCGATGGGCTGTTCGTTTTGGATGTAAAAAAGACGGATGAACGCATACGGGTAGCTGCAAAGTTTCTAGCCCGATTTGAGCCCTCGAAGATAGCGGCTGTGGCGGGGCGACTGTATGGGCACTCTCCGGTAGAGAAATTCTGCGAAGTAGTTGGAGCAACCCCGATAGTTGGCAGGTTCATTCCCGGAATGCTGTCAAACCCGCTTTACCCAAACAGGCTTGAGCCCAGCGTAATAATAGTGTCTGACCCCAAAGCCGATGTTCAGGCAGTGAAGGAAGCGTCAAGCATAGGAATTCCGGTGGTAGCGCTTTGCAGCACCGACAACGACTTCTCCTTTGTAGACTTGGTTATACCCACCAACAACAAGGGCAGACGTGCATTGGCGGTTATCTACTGGCTGCTGACTAGGCAGATACTGCGCGAACGAGGCGAAATCCCTGAAGACGGAGACCCAAGTCAGTCCATCGAAGACTTTGAAATAAAGCTGACTAGGGAAAGACGGGAAGACGACGAGGATTGATAATTAGGCAACCATCAGTTGCAGGTTCATGGTACGAGGGGACCCCTAACCGTTTACGGGAGCAGATAGAAGAGCTTTTCACCCACAAACTAGGACCCGGCAGCCTTCCTTCAGTAAACATGCAAGGCCCACGAAACATTGTTGGACTTGTTGTCCCCCACGCAGGATACTTAGCCTCTGGTCCTGTAGCCGCCCACGCATACCACAGTCTAGCAGAAGATGGAAAACCTGACATTATCGTAGTTTTTGGTCCCAACCACACAGGACGAGGAAGTGCACTTTCGATTATGAATGAGGGTGCGTGGCGTACTCCGTTGGGTGACGTGGAAATTGACGCCGAAACAGCGGACCAGATTGTAAACACTTCCCACATTATTGATGTCGATGACCGAGCACACGCTTACGAGCATTCTATTGAGCTTCAGCTTCCATTCCTTCAGTACCTGTATGGTTCAGAGTTCAAGTTTGTTCCAATCT
>Ga0272441_10000711_pt1 | contig 73822 bp, 66 predicted proteins | sample SSMProp6N_FD_193582 | JGI IMG/M metagenome (GOLD analysis project Ga0272441, IMG submission 193582) | Marine sediment archaeal communities from Little Sippewissett salt marsh, Falmouth, MA, United States - SSM-Prop-6N | ecosystem: Environmental > Aquatic > Marine > Wetlands > Sediment ...
ATAGAAAATAATGGATTATCTAAGATTACTGAGAACAGACGATTGGCTACTAGGCTTTTTTTGGATCCCGATTCTGGGAGCTGTTTTGGTTTCTTTTTCTTTTGAAAGGATTGTTTTTATTTCCTTAATATCTTTTTGTCTTTTCGCTTATGCTTATGCTATAAATAACTACTTTGATGTGGAAATTGATAAAAAGCATAGTAGAAAAATTGAATCAAATAGGAATCCCTTAGCTAAAGAAAATATTGACAAGAAAAAGGTTTTAGCAATTATTTCCATCTTATTTATTTTTCCTTTAATACTGTCCTTTTACCTAAACTTTACAGGCTTTGTTCTTGTTTTTTTTAGTATTCTTTTTTCTACTCTTTACTCAGCTAGGGGAATTAGATTAAAGGAAAGAACAGGCTTAGACTTATTGACTCATGGTTTTATGTTTGGTTTGACTCCTTTTTTAGCCGGAGTTGCTTTAGGAGGAGGAGACATTAGCTTCTATTCTTTATATATTGCTCTCTTGTTTTTGGTAATAAATTGTAATGTTCTTTTAGTCCATCAAATGATTGATTATAAGGAAGATATAGGTAATACCAAAAGTACTGCTATAGATATTGGGTTGAAAAATAGCTTTTTTCTATTTGTCTTATTACAAGTTATTTTTTTAGTTTCTTTTATTTTCTTTACTAGATTTTTCGTTGTTGATTGGTGGATTTATTATCTTATTATGTTTCTTTTATTATGGGTTCCCTTGAAGTATTTTAGAAAAAATAGAAAAGTGTATGGAAAATTGATAGTATGGAACTGCTAGTTTTAATTTAGGTTTTTTATTGATTTTCTGTGGTAAAAATGTTATTAATTACTTGAGGTGAAAGAAGTGAAAAAGGGTAGTAAGAGATTTTTTGAAAGTCAGTTTTTGATATTTTTTACACTGATTTTAGAAGTTTCAGATGTTTCTTTGAGAGTTTTAGTTTACGTTTTAATGATAGCAGTTTTTCTAGCTTTACTCTTTGTTTTCTCAAAAGCCAAAGGCAGGGGAATGATGAGGTTAGGATCTTTTTATGGTCTTTTAGTGTTGCTAGCTTTAGTAGATTTTTTTCTGGAAGGAGGTTTTTCTCAGTTATTCGTTATGATATTTGGATTTGCTTTGATTGCTAGTTTTCTGACTTTGTTAGTTTTCGCTTTTAGAAACTATTTAGCTCTTTAGCCTTGAATATCTAAAGATATAGCTCACTTTTTTGTGAGCTAGCTTTTTATCTTAAACAATTATGTTAAAATATTTTAATGGAAAAAGAAGAATATCTTAAAATTGGAGCAGCTCCAGATATTAAAAATTGCAAGGAGAGGCTGGTTTATAGGTTATTGGAGATTTTTCCAGGTTTTATTTCCTGGTTTTCTTTGGGATTGCTTTTCTTTTTAGCTTTGCAAAAACCTTTATGGATAGCTGTTTTTATTATTGTTTTTGACTTAGTTTGGTTTTTAAGAGTTTTTTATCGTTCCTTCTTGCTAGCTTCGGGCTACAGGAAAATGAGAGAATATGAAAAGATAGATTGGTTAGATAAGATTGAGAATTTAGATTCTAAGACTTGGAAAGATTACTACCATTTAGTAGTTTTTCCTTTTTACAAAGAACCTCTAGAAATTATTAGAGGTACTTTTTTGGCTTTAGATAAAATAGACTATCCAAAAGATAGGTTAATTGTTGTTTTAGCTGCAGAGGAAAGAGTAATAGGGGATGCCGAGAAAAAGGTTAATGCTATTAAGGAAGAGTTTGGCGATAAATTCTTTAAGCTTTTAGTTACTTGGCATCCAGAAGATATGTCTGGGGAAATTGCTGGCAAGGGATCAAATGAAACTTGGGCTTCAAAAATTGCAAAAAAAGAAATAGACAGCTTAAATATTCCTTATGACAAAGTAATCTTTTCTTCTTTTGATATTGATACTGTTATTTATCCAAAATACTTTAGCTGTTTAACTTATCACTACTTAACCTGTAAAGATCCTACTAAGGTAAGTTTTCAGCCAATTCCTTTGTTTATTAACAATGTTTGGGAGGTGCCGGTGCCTTCTAGGATATTTTCTTTTTCTACAACTTTTTGGAATACAATGAACCAAGCTAGCCCAGATAGCATGGTTACTTTTTCTTCTCATTCTATGAGCTTTAAAGCATTAGTTGAAGTTGGATTTAGGCAGACCAATGTAGTTAGCGATGATTCTAGAATATTCTGGCAGTGCTTTTTAAAATACGATGGCAATTACAAAGTAATTCCTCTTTATTACCCTGTTTCTATGGACGCTGTATCTTCTGGAAGTTATTTAAAGACAATGAAGAATGTTTATAGGCAGCAGAGGAGATGGGCTTATGGAGTAGGGGAAATTCCTTATACTTTGTTTGGCTTTTTAAATAATAAAAAAATACCTTTGTTCAAAAAGATACGTTATGGTTTTACCTTAATTGAGGGTCATTGGTCTTGGGCTACAGCTAGTTTTATCATTTTCTTTTTAAGTTGGGCAGTTTTGTTCTTAGGTGGACCCGAGTTTAATCAGACTCTTTTTTCTTATAATCTGCCAAGAGTATTAAGAAATCTCTTAAGCTTTGCTATGATAGGCATGATTAGCTCGGCCTACTTTAGCATATTGTTGTTGCCTCCAAAGCCTAAAAGGTATAAAAAAACAAAGTATGTTTACTTGGCTTTGGAATGGTTAATTATTCCTATAATGATGATAATTTTTACTCCAATCCCGGCTTTGGATGCTCAAACTAGGTGGATGCTAGGGAAATATATGGGTTTTTGGCCTACAGAAAAGGTTAGATAATTATTCCAGGTGTATTCTTTTTTGAAAACTACTTAACCTCTTTTTTAAAAGAGGGTATTTTTTTAAATTAGGGTCTGATTCTAATAAGGTTTTTGCTTTTTCTCTGGTTTTTTCAATTAAGGAAACATCTTTCAAGGCTGACATTGCCAAATCCGGGATTCCCCATTGCCTGGTACCTGTAATATTACCAGGTCCCCTTATTTCTAAGTCCTTTTCTGACAACTTAAATCCATCATTAACTTCAGTTAAAGCTTTTAGTCTTTTATGGGTTTTTTTGGAGCCAGAATCTGTGAACAAAAAGCAAAATGACTGGTGATTAGATCTTCCTACTCTTCCTCTAAACTGATGAAGTTGAGCTAATCCAAATCTTTCAGCTCCTTCTATCATCATTACTGTGGCTGAAGGAATATCTACCCCTACCTCTACTACAGAAGTAGAAACTAGAATGTCTATTTTTTTTCTTTTGAAATCCTGCATTATTCTTTCTTTTTCTTTTGATGCTAGTTTCCCGTGAAGCATTTTTACTTTTAAATCAGGAAATATCTCTTTTGATAATTTTTCGTACTCTTCTTTTACTGCCTTAACTTCAGCCCAGGAAAGGAGAGCTCTTTTCTTTTTGGTTAGATTTGAATTAGCTATTCTTTCTTTTATTTCTTCTGATTGCCCTTCAATTCTGGGACAAATAACAAAGACTTGCTTTCCTTCTTTTACCTCTTTTCTAATAAAGTTATAAGTTTTCTTCCTGCTAGCTGGACTGATTACCTTTGTAATGACCTTTTTTCTTCCCTTGGGCATTTCATCTAACAGAGATAGATCTAGGTCTCCATACAAGGTTAGGGCTAGAGTTCTTGGTATCGGAGTAGCTGTCATTGAAAGAAGGTGGGGAATGTATTGGTTATTTTCTTTCTTAATTAGTTTTGCTCTTTGTTCTACTCCAAATCTATGCTGCTCGTCTAAAATTACTAAAGCCAGGTCGTTAAATCTCATTTTGTCTTGGATTAAGGCATGAGTTCCAATTAAAATATCTATATCCCCGCTTAATACCTTTTCTGTTAATTTCTTTCTTGATATTTCAATTTCCTGATATTTTAATTTTTTGGAAGTGAATTTGTCTGTTTTCCCGGTTAGCAAGCCAATGTTTAATTTAAAGTCAGCTAGTATTTTAGACAGTTCTTTAAAGTGTTGCTTTGATAGTATTTCTGTTGGCGCCATTAAAGCTACTTGATGTTTAGCTTTGGCTGTATTTAGAGCGGCAATGGCAGCCACCACTGTTTTTCCAGAGCCTACGTCTCCCTCTAATAACCTGTTCATTGGTTTTGATTTTTCTAAATCTTTTAGTATTTGCCAGCTGCATTTTCTTTGAGCGTCAGTTAGCTTAAAGGAGAGTGAATCTACAAACTTTTTAATTAGGTTAATATCCATCTTAATGGATACTGCCTTTTGTCTGTTTATTTTTAATCTTTCTCTTAAAACTACCAATTCAATTAAAAATATTTCTTCAAAGGAAAATCTTTGCTTAGCTTTCTTAGCCAGATTTGCTGAATCTGGGAAGTGAATTTGCCAAAGGGCTTTTCCAAAAGGCATTAGATTTTCCCTTATATCTTCTGATAGGAAATCTGGGTAGTCTTTTAGCTTCAGCAATAAGGGCTTTAATATATATCTTAGCCATCTGGAGGATAACCCTTCTGTCTCAGGATAAACAGGAACTAATCTTCCTGTATGAGTTAGGCCTTTGTTTTTAGATATTTTTTCATAGGTTGGGTTTGTCAGATACATTGAGCTGTCTGCTCCCAAAACTACTCTTCCTGCTAAACAAACCTCGTCTTTGTCTTTTAAGTGGTCTATTAAATAGGGCTGGTTGAACCAGACTATTTTTATTCCTCCTGTTTTGTCCTCAACTACAGCTTTTGTAATGCTCATTCTTTTTTTCCATGTTCTGCTTCCTTTAATCTTTAATATTTTCCCTTTGATGCAAATTGTCTCACCTGGTTTTGCTTTAACAATAGGGGATATATTCGAAAAGTCATCGTAGCGGACAGGGAAATGAAAAAGAAGATCACGAACTGTTTTGATTTTTAGTCTCTTTAGTTTCTTCTTGTAAGCTAGGCCTATTCCTGATATCTTTTCAATAGGAGTAGATAGATCCATTACTCTTATAATAAATTAAATTTAAATAGTTATCCACTTGACAGTAGATTTATTAGTAATAAAATTCAGTTAGTAATCATTATTATTTAGATGGAAAGGATAACAAGTCAAAAAAAGATAATTACTGATTATTTAAAAAGTGTTAAAACCCACCCTACAGCCAAGGAGGTTTATTCAGCTGTAAAGAAAAAACTGCCCCGTATTAGCTTAGGTACTGTTTATAGGATTCTGCAAAATTTGAAGGAAAAAGGAGAAATTCAGGAGGTTTCTTGCGATGTCTCCCATTTTGACGGAGATACTTCTTTCCACTCTCATTTTATTTGCCAGAAATGCGGCAAGATATTTGATGTTTACAATAAGGAAAATATTTTTTCAAATAAGAAGCTAAAGGTCGGAAAAGTTAACAATTATCAAGTGTATTTTTATGGAATTTGCAGAAAGTGCCAAAAATAGTCTTTGCCATGATTGTAAAAAAAAGATTGAGATCAAAGATGGAAAGATAAAAAACGGAGTCTTGCTAAGCTATAAAGAAGGATCAGAGGAGATCGGGATTTTGAAGTGTAAGCAGTGCTTTGAAAAAGATCCTAGTTTAACTAATTTTAGAAAATGTGAGGTTTATTCAAGAATAGTGGGTTATTTGAGACCGGTAAGGCAATGGAACCTTGGCAAAGTAAAAGAATTTAAACAAAGAAAAGAATTTAAATTAAAAGGTCATCAAATTAACTAAAAATTATGTCAAAAACATTAGAAAACTTAACTAAAGCTTTTATTGGGGAAAGCCAGGCTAGGAATAGATATACCTTCTATGCCAAGGTTGCCAGAAAGGAAGGATATGAGCAAATTGGAGAGATATTTTTAATTACAGCAGATAATGAAAAAGAACACGCTAAAAGAATCTTTGAGCACATTATTGAATTAAAGGGAGATTCAAACGAACTAAAAGTGGAAGCTGAAGCTCCTATTGTTTACGATAATACTATAGAAAATCTAAAGTCAGCAATTAAAGGTGAAACCCATGAGTATTCAGAGATGTATCCTCAATTTGCTAAAGTTGCTGAAGAAGAAGGATTTCCTAAAATAGCTAAAAGATTGAGAGCTATAGCTAAATCAGAAGAACATCACAAAGAAAGATATGAGAAGTTATTAAAGCAGCTAGAAGATGGAACATTCTTTAAAAAGAGCAAAGAGGTTTGGTGGGTTTGCAGAGAGTGCGGCTATGTTCACTTTGGAGTAGAACCACCAGAAAAGTGTCCTTCTTGCGATCATCCCAGGAGCTATTATGAATTAAAGTGTGAAGGATATTAGCTATGATTCAAATAAAGCAAGTATATAAGTGCAATATCTGCGGCAATATTGTTGAGGTGCTTCATGCCGGAGGAGGAGAATTAGTTTGTTGCGGTCAGCCAATGGAATTATTAGAAGAGAAAACAAAGGATGAAGGAGAGGAAAAACATCTTCCTATTATTGAGAAGACAGACAAAGGTATAAAAGTAAAAATAGGTTCTGTTTTACATCCTATGGAAGAAAACCACTATATTGAATGGATAGAAGTGATTTCAAATGGCAAAGTTTACAGAAAGTTTTTAAAGCCGGGAGATGATCCTATAGCTAATTTTGAAGTTTCAGGAGATATTATAGCTAGAGAATATTGTAATGTTCATGGGCTTTGGAAGACAGAGTAAGTAATATTATTTTGTATTTAAAATCACCAAGCTTATTGGTGATTTTTTTGTGCCCTTGAGAGGATTCGAACCTCTATTTAAGGCTCCGCAAGCCTCCGTTCTATCCATTGAACTACAAGGGCTGAAAAATGCGGAGGGGGTGGGACTCGAACCCACAAGGGAGCAAGCTCCCGCCAGTTTTCAAAACTGGTTCCTTAGCCAATTCGGAGCACCCCTCCATTTTGATTTTTATAGATTATCACATTTTACCTTCTTTTACAATAAAGAAAGCATCAGTTTTACTGATGCATATTTTATTTTAAGAAAGCTTTGAAAGCTGCCATTGGAATTAACATTTCTGAATGATGTTTAACTGTATTTTCTGGAAGATTGTTTATTGGAAACCATTCTCCTCTGACTTTTTCTCCTTTTAGCTTACAAAGGTATATTAAAGATAAAATGTGTCCTCTTTCTTCTTGGGTGTTATTTAGAAAGCCTGCACCATCTATAATTTCTATTTCTGTGCAAAATTCCTTTTCTTTCAGTCTGTTAAAGACATCTCCTATTTTTTCGCCGGGTCTCATTATTGATCCTGGGCAATGCCATTGATTAGGATAGGCACTTTCTTTTGGGGATCTTTCAATAAGTAATACTTCAGGTATTTTTGGGTTTCCTCTAATATCTTTAAAGCAAACTGCTTCTATTCCTAAACTGACTGTAATTCTAGCAATGGCATTGAATAAATCAGGTCCGTACGGCTTTTTAGGATCAATTAATTTCAAGGCACTTACTACAGCTTTCTTTTTCTTTTCATACTCCTCTTTATCCAATTTTAGTTCCTCCTTTTAAATTAAGAATAGTTAAAATATATTTTCTGTCAATTAAAACCACTTTTAAGAAAGTGGCTTTAAGCAGCGGAGTATATTGAATATAGCTCGAACGAATTTTTGCCCTCGCCGCGCTGCGCGCAGCGCGGCGCGAGGCGGTTATCCACTTGAAAAATCCTGACTGGCGGAGGAGGTGGGAGTCGAACCCACAAACCGCTTTTACACAGTTACAGTTTAGCAAACTGCTGCCTTACCATTCGGCGCACTCCTCCTAATTTCAGTTATTACAATATCAACTTTTTACCCTATAGTCAATTTATCTTGCCAAAACTAATCCCCATACTTCTTTAGCTTTGTATCGTTTTAATACCCTAGCTATTATTTCTAATTTATTGCTAAAGTAAATGTCTATTAGTATTATTCTTTTATTTATTATTTCCTCTTTGTTTTTGATTAAGTAGTCATTTCCTTCTTTCATTAAACAATCTTTGTGGTTGTTAAATCTTTTTGCTATTTCTTTTGCAGGATCATATCCTATTCTTTTAATTTCTCTCATTGATTTGGGAACAGAAATTAAGATTTTGTCTTTTGGGAAGCTATCTTTTTCTATTAGCTTGAAATGAGAAACTATTAATTCAGATAAAGGAATAGATAGCTCTTTGATATAGGGTTCGTTTTGAAAGCTTGCTGTTACTTTATTGGCGAATCTATTATTTTTGGAAGCAACAGAAAATATTCCATCAAGATATTTTTTTTCACATTCTCCGCACTTGCTTTTTCCCTGCATTCTTTTTGGCTTGTTACAAAGACAGAATATATTTTCTGAAATATCAATCAAAGCTTTACAATCTTCACATAAGTATTGTCCTTCCTTTTTGCATATTAGACAAAGCTTTGGAAATAAAATATCTAATATCCTTTCTTTAATTTTCATAATATTTAATCCACTTTTTTTATTTTACTTTAAATAGTATAATAGTTGAAAGCTTAAGTATGTTTAAGAATCCTTTTAAAGTAGTGCCAAAATCATTTTTGGGAATAGATATTGGAGTCTCCTCGGTGAAGGTTGTAGAGCTTTCTAGGTGGGGTGGAAAGATAGAACTGAAAAACTATGGTAAGGTTGCCATTTCTCCTTTTAAAGCTAGATCTTTGAGGACTTTTAGAGAGAACTCTTTTTTGCTTTCTACCAAAGATATTTCCAAAGTTATTAGAGGTATTTTAAATGAAGCTAAGATAAAAACAAGAGAGGCCATTTTTACTATTCCTGACTTTTCTACTTTTTTCACTACCTTTGAACTTCCTCCAATGACAGAACCTGAAATTGCAGAAGCTGTCAAATTTGAAGCAAGGCAACATATACCAGTTCCCATTTCCGATGTTGTATTGGATTGGTATTTAATAGAGGGAAGGATTGGTAAAAAGGGAACTAGGATGAAGATATTATTGGTGGCTATTCCGATAGAGCTTATTAGCCAGTACAAAAGCATAGCCCAAAGCTCTCAATTGCAGTTAAAGTTTATAGAGGCTGAAACTTTTAGCTTGGCTAGAGCACTAGCTAAGAACAAAGATACAGTGTGCTTGGTAGATATTGGAGTCCAAAGCACAACAGTTAATATTGCTGACGAGGGAATTTTAAAAGTGAGCCACAGCATAGACCTTTCGGGTAAGGATTTAACCCAAGCTCTAGTAAGGTCTTTGGATGTGGACATGGCAAAAGCTGAAGAGATAAAAAGAATCAAGGGGTTAAAAGATGATGAGGAAAAAGATATCTTGATGCCTCTTCTTAATCTTATTATAATAGAAGTAGAGAAAGTTATTAGAGACTTTCATCAAATTAACGGAAAAGAAACAAAAAAAATAATACTTTCTGGAGGGTCTGCTCTTTTGCCCGGACTAAAAGATTTTTTCTCTTCTTATTTGAAAAAAGAAGTAGAAATTGCTAATCCCTTTTTGAATGTTTCTTACCCTCCTGTTTTAGAAAGAAAGCTGAAAGTAATGGGGCCTTCTTTTGCGGTTGCCTTGGGAGCTGCTTTGAAAGGTATCAAATAAATTTATATGGCAATTGAAATAGATCAAAAGCCGAAAAAAGAGATTAAGAAAAAAGATCTTGTATTTTTAGTTATTGGCATAATTTTACTTTTAGGTGCAGCTAGTTCTTTACTGTTCTTTCATTTTTTTGGAGAAAAGCAAAAAGAAGAATTAGAAGGCTTGAGAGAGGAGTATTTGAGGCTCCAGAGATCAAATGATTCAATAGAGGAAGAAGTAAAAGACAGTAAAAAAAAGATAGATGTCTTTACGCAGTTACTCCAAGAGCACAAAGCTGCAGAAAAATTCTTTAGTTTTATGGAAAGCAGCACTCATTATAGGGTTGAATGGAATGGAGCTGATTTGAATTTAAGCGATCTTACCTTTTCAGCTTCGGGAAGGGCAGACAGCTTTATAACGCTAGCTCAGCAGCTGCTTATTTTTAAAAGTAAGCCAGCAGAAATAGAATCAGTTGAGCTGAAAGATATTTCAATGTCTGAAAAGGGAGGAACTGATTTTTCAGTAATTATTACCTTTAGGCCCTATTTATTTGAATTTACTTATTAAAAATGTTTTCCAAATTTAATATAATAGCAATAGCATTAACAATGGGGGCAGTAGTGCTTGGATATTTGTTTTGTCTGCCCCAGTACGAATAATTTATGGATAACAGATCTTCCATTGATAGGTTAATATTAGATATTGATAATGAAAGAGAGTACACTACTTATCTAGAAGGGCTTTTGGATAACATCGAAGATTATAGAGAAGAAATTGAAAAGATATCTATTGTAATTCCAGAAGAAGTTGACTTACCTCTTATCTATGATTTTTTCCAGAAGTTTACAACTAAAAGAGGAATGCTTTTGGATAAGATTTCAACTTCTTTAAGTGTAGATGAGGAAACAGGGCTTAAAAAGGTTGGCATAGGCCTCAGTTTAACAGGGAAATATTCTAATTTTAAGCAATATATTTCTAGCTTGGAAAGATCAGAAAAGTTCTTTGAGATCGAAAGCTTTAGTTTTGATTCCCCAGAAGAGATCACAGAAAATTTCACATTTAGTTTAAACGTCAGCACTTTCTTTAAAGGAGAAGAAAGTGAGTATTATTTAGAAGATTAATTATGGCTATTAGTCTTGACCAAAAACCAAAAAAAGATCCTAAAAGGTATTTAATTTTTGTTGTCCCGGTAATAGTTGTATTGATAATTGCAATTGTTTGGTTTTTTTTCTTAAACAAAGAGGAAGAATCTTTTTCAGAAGATTTGCTATCTAGTTTTGCGCCTAGAATAAAAATTGATTTTAGGGTTTTAGACAGCCCGTTTTTAAAAGAGTTGAAGCTAGAACCTTTTCCTAGCTCTCCTTCTCTTCCTCCTGAAAGTGAAGTAGGAAGAATAAATCCATTTTTGCCTTTTAGCTTTTATTAAACACTATGACATCCTTAATAAAAGAATTAGTTAAACTAGGAAAAATAAATGATAAAAAAGCTGTTGCTTTGGAGTACGAAGTTAAAAACTCTGGACAAAAAGAAGAAGAGGTTATTTTGAATCAGAAAATAGTACCAGAAAGAGACCTTTTCGAGCTAAAAAGTAAAACTTTAAAGCTTCCCTTAAAAGATCCTAATTTAGAATCTATTTCGGTGGATTTGTTGAAATTAATTCCCGAAGATTCAGCTAGGTTCTATAAAATAGTTCCTTTGGGTAAAAAGGAGAAAGTTTTAATGATAGGAGCTGTTTATCCGGAAGATTTAAAGGTTAGAGAAGCTTTGCAGTTCTTAGCGAGGAAACACAAGATATCTTGTGAGGTTTATTTAATTACCCCCTCTGCTTTAAAAGAGGTATTTAAAAAGTACAGAAGTTTGAGGAAGGAAATTAAGAGGGCTTTGGAAGAATTGGAAACAGAAATGAAAGAGGAAGGAATTAAGGCAGCTCCAGCTAAGGGAGAAATGGAAAGATTAGTTGAGGAAGCTCCAATTTCCAAAGTGGTTGCTGTCATTTTAAGACATGCTGTAGAGGGCAATGCTTCAGATATTCACATTGAGCCAGGCAGAGAGAACTTAAGAGTTAGGTTTAGATTAGACGGTGTTTTGCACTCGTCTATATTCTTGCCCCTGAGGGTGCATTTGGCAGTTGTGGCTAGGGTTAAGATTTTGTCCCAGCTGAAAATTGACGAGACAAGAGTTCCTCAAGATGGAAGATTCTCAGCTAAAATAAGCGAAGATTTGATTGATTTTCGTGTTTCTACTTTCCCTACCAATTTTGGAGAAAAGGTGTGTATTAGAGTTTTGAATCCGGAAACCGGAATGAAAACTTTTAAGGACATAGGGCTAAATGAACAAAACACAGGTATTATAGATGAAGCAATAAGCAAGCCTTTTGGAATGATCTTAGCTACAGGTCCTACAGGTTGCGGTAAAAGTACTACCCTTTATGCTATTTTGAGAGTGTTAAACAAAGAAGGGGTTAATATAATTACCCTAGAAGATCCTATAGAATATTATCTTGACGGAGTTAACCAATCTCAAATTAGGCCTGATATTGGATATACTTTCGCCTCTGGGTTAAGAAGTGTCTTAAGACAGGATCCGGATATTATTATGGTGGGAGAGATTAGAGACTCAGAAACTGCAGCTTTAGCTACCCATGCTGCCCTAACAGGACATATTGTATTGTCTACCTTGCATACTAACAATGCTTTAGGGGTTATTCCCAGATTAGTTGACTTGGGAATAGAAAACTATTTGATTTCACCAAGCTTGAGCGTTGCTTTGGCTCAAAGATTAGTAAGAAGGCTTTGCCCTCATTGTAAGAAAAAGAAAAAAGCTACTAGCAAGATTGAAAATTTGATTCTGGATGAAATTGAAAAAATGCCACCTGAATTTAAGAAAAAAGCTAATATTAAAAAACCAATATATATTTATGAGCCTGTTGGCTGTAAAAAATGCAAGGATAAAGGGTATTCAGGAAGAGTGGCTGTAGTGGAAACTTTAAAGATGACAGAGCAGTTAGCTGAAATTACTCTGCAAAGGTCTTCTGAAGGAGACATTGCCAAAGAAGCTGAAAGGCAAGGAATGGTTACAATGAGGCAGGACGGAGTTTTAAAGGTTCTGGCTGGCTTAACCTCAATTGAGGAAATATTAAGAGTAGCGGAGGAATCATAAAAATATGTCAAAAAAAATACTTCTTGTTGAAGACGATCCGTTTTTAAAGGATATTTATACTACAAAGCTAAAAGAGGAAGGATTTGTTACCTTAGTAGCAGATAATGGGAAGTTGGCTTTGGATCTTTTGAAAAAAGAAGATCCTGATTTGATGTTGCTGGATATAGTTTTACCAGAAGTTACTGGCTGGGAATTGTTGTCTGAGATTAAGAAGAATAAAAAGTTTAAAAACCTTCCAGTAATAATATTATCTAATTTAGGACAGAAGCAAGAGGTTAGCAAAGGAATTAAATTGGGAGCTGCCAGATATTTAATTAAGGCCCATTATACCCCAAGTGAAGTAATAAAAGAGGTAAAGAAAACGTTAAATGGATAAAAACTACAAAGAAGAATTAAATGATTTGTTGGCTTTGACAGTAAAAGCTCAGGCTTCTGATCTTCATATTTCAGTTGGCCACCCTCCAATTTTAAGAATAAATGGGAGGATTTCGCCTTTAGTTAGAAGGAAAGTTTTAAAATCGGAAGATTCCAAAGGATTAGCTACAGCTTTAATGACAGAGGAGCAGCAAAAGAGATTTTACAATAAAAAAGAAATAGATTTTTCCTACAGATTTGAGGAAAAAGCCAGGTTCAGAGTTAATTGTTTTTTCCAGAGCGGAGAAATTAGTGTGGCATTAAGACTAATTCCTACTAAAATTCCGACCCTGGAGGAACTAAATCTTCCTCCAATCCTTCATCAATTTACTCATCCAAAGCAAGGATTTGTTTTGGTAACAGGTCCCAGCAGTCATGGGAAGTCAACTACTTTAGCTTCTTTAATTAATGAAATAAATCACAACAGAACAGACCATATAGTTACAATTGAAGATCCTATTGAATATGTTTTCGAAGACGATAAATGCATTATTGACCAAAGAGAAGTTTATAAAGATACCTTGAGTTTTCATAGGGCTTTGGTTGCTACTTTTAGGCAGGATCCCGATGTGATTATGGTAGGTGAAATGAGGGATTTGGAAACAATGGCTACTGCTATTTCTGCTGCTGAAACAGGACACTTAGTTTTTGCTACCTTACATACCAACTCTTCATCGCAAACAATTCACAGGATTGTAGACAGCTTTCCTCCCTTGCAGCAGAGTCAGATCAGGGCCCAATTAGCATCTTCTTTGCTAGGAGTTATTTCCCAAAGATTGGTTCCAAGGATAAAGGGAGGATTAATTCCTGCTTGTGAAATAATGATTGCCACTCCAGCTGTATCCAGCTTAATTAGAGAAAACAAGATTCACGAATTGCCTTTAGTTATTGAAACTTCAGCAGAAGAAGGAATGATTTCTTTGAATAGGAATTTAGCTAATTTAGTTGGCAAAGGAGAGGTTTCAATGAGGCATGCTTTGGACTATTCCTTTAATCCTTCTGAGTTGAGAAACTTAATTAGCAAATAATTATGAAGTTTAATTATCAAGCTAGAACCAAAGCAGGGGATTTTAGAGAAGGGACTGTAGAAGCTACTTCTAGAGAAGCTGCAGTAACTTTACTGCAAGGGTATGGTCTTTATTTAACTAATTTAGAAAAGGTTGAAAGTGGTACCCTTAATACGCAAATAGATTTATTCCAAAAAGCTTCAGCTAAAGATTTAGTAGTTTTTTCCAGGCAGTTATCTATCATGTTTAAATCAGAAGTTCCTTTGGTGGAGTCTTTGAGGACTTTAGCTGCCCAAACTAAAAAGCAAGCCTTTAAAGAAAAAATTCTTAAAATATCAGAAAGGATTGAGGGTGGAGCTCCTTTTTCTCAAGCTATATCCTCGTATCCTAAATTATTTAATCAGTTTTTTGTTAACATCGTTAGAGCGGGAGAAAGCTCAGGGAAATTGTCTGATTCCTTGGGTTATTTGGCAAATCACCTAGAAAGAGAATACTATTTAAAAGAAAAGATTAAAGGAGCTATGATTTATCCTGCTTTGATTTTGGTAATGACTATTGGCATTCTATTTATGATGTCCTTTTTTGTTATTCCAAAGCTGATTGATATACTTCAAGAAACAGGGCAGGAGCTTCCTCTTTTAACAAGAGTCGTGATCTTTACAACTGATTTTGCAAGAAGCTGGGCAGGGATTGTTTTATATATTGTTATTGGTGCTGGCATGTTTGCTTTATTCAGATACTCAAAGACAAAAGAAGGAAAAGCTAGAACAGATAGGACTTTATTAAAGATTCCTATCTTGGGCTCTTTTTTAAAACTAGTTTACCTTTCTCGTTTTGCAGAAAACCTATCAACCTTAATTATTGGAGGATTGCCTATTGCCAAGTCCCTTGAAATTTCAGGAAGCGTAGTGGGCAACGATGTTTATAAAGAAGTTATTGAAAGAACAACAGATGAGGTTAAAAAAGGAGAAAAGATATCTTCTGTTTTAGAAAGACACCCGGATCTTTTTCCGGCAATGTTTTCTACTATGATCTTGATTGGAGAAAAAACAGGTACTCTAGATAATACCTTAATGAACTTAGTTAATTTCTATAGAGAAGAAATAGAAAGAGGTATTGAGGCTCTACTAAAGATTATTGAGCCTTTACTGATTGTTATTATGGGAGGATTGGTAGGCCTGATGGTAGGTTCAATCTTACTTCCCTTATACCAAACAATGGTTTCAATATAGTTTTCCACAACGCTAGATTTTTAAAAATGATATAATAAGAGCAGGAAAACTTAATAAAATCCTAAAGGTCGAATTTAAAATGAAAGTTATTTAAAATTATGAAAAACAAAGGTTTTACTTTAATTGAGTTATTAGTGGTTATTGCTATTATTGGTATTCTAGCTTCGATCGTTTTAGTTTCTTTAGGATCTGCTAGAGAAAAAGCAAGAGATGCAAAAAGGCAGTCAGACATTAGACAGATTAGTCTAGCCATGGAAATGTATTACAACGACGGCCAAGCTTATGTCGCGACAGGTACATCTCCAGGGAGTATATCTTCTTATTTAAATCCTGTTCCGACAGATCCTGGAGGAGGAAGTGATGCTGGATGTAACGATTCGTCCGGTACTGCTTATCAATGGGTGGATAACTCGTCTGCTTCATCTCAATATTGCATGTGGGCTTGTCTTGAGAACGGTAATTTTTTTGTAGCTTCAGAAGAGGGAACAAAGGAACAAAGTACAGAGCCTACAGGTTTAGGTGACGACTGCATTCAGTAATTAAAGAATATTATTTGTAGAAATCTTGCCTCATAGTCTTTACTATGGGGCTTTTTCTGTTTGGTATTTGTAGTATAATAAATATATTATGCTTTTTATTATATTTATCTTGGGTTTGACAGCTGGTTCTTTTTTGAATTGCGTTATTTATAGGTTGGATAAAAAGGAAAGCTTTTTATCTGGTCGTTCTTTTTGTCCTAGCTGTAAAAAGGAGTTGAATGTTTTGGATTTGATTCCTGTTCTTTCTTATCTTTCTTTAAAGGGAAAGTGTCGTTATTGTAAAGAAAGGATATCTTTGCAGTATCCTTTGGTTGAAATGGGAACAGCTTTTTTATTTGTTTTTGCTTTTTATTCCTCTTCTCCTTTTTTAGGATTATTTAATGCTTTAACTTTTTTGTTTTTAATTCTAATTTCTTCTTTTTTTATTATCATATTTGTATATGATTTAAAGCACTTCTTAATTCTAGATAAGGTTCTTTATCCTGCAGTATTTATTACTTTCTTATATAGATTGCTTGATTATAAAAGTCTGCTTTTTAATTATTTACCTGTAGCTGTTTTAGCTACTTTATTCTTTTTATTTATCTTTTTGGTTTCTAGAGGAAAATGGATGGGTTTTGGAGATGTAAAATTGGCCTTTCTTTTAGGGTTTTTTTTGGGATTTCCAAATGTTCTAGCTGGGTTTTTCTTTTCTTTTTTAATTGGAGCTGTGGTTGGTGTAGGATTAATTATTGCTAAAAAGAGCAAGCTAAAGTCTGAGGTTCCTTTTGCCCCTTTTTTGGTGATAGGGAGTTTAATTGGCTTTTATTTTGGGGAGGCGTTTTTTGACTGGTATTTATCCCTTATTTTCTGATATAATGAATATAGTATGGATTTTCTGAATAAAAATAAATCAGGGTTTACTTTAATTGAGATTCTAATCTCCACCTTTATAATTATTACACTTTCTATTTTAGTTTTAGCTAGCTATGAAAGTGCGGATAGGCAGTTAGCCTTGAAAAGAGCCGCTCATAAACTAGTTCAGGATTTAAGAGAAACTCAGGAAATGGCAATGTCAGGACAGGAAACAGAGAGTGGCCTTCCTTCTATTGGAGGATATGGGATTTATTTTAAATCAGATGATGCTGAAGACGACTTCTATATTAGATTTGCAGATATGGATGCTGAAGGGGACTTTGATCCAGGAGAAGAAGTAGGAGATCCTATATATATGGAAGACGCTATTTCTATTTTCGATATTTTAGACGGGTCTGGTCCTCCTCCGGTTTCCTATTCCGAAACTGTGATTATTTTTGTTCCACCAGACCCCACTGTTAAGTTTTCTTTTGATAGTAATTCTGCTACAATTGTTCTAGGTGGTACGAGTGATTTAGCTTCGGTGCGTGTTAACGTTGTAGGATTAATTAGTATTGAGCCTGTATCAATATGATTAAATTTAAGGAAAATAAAGGGTTGGGTTTGCTAGAGGTAATGATATCCTTATTTTTATTGTCTTTTGGCGTGATCGGAGGATTCGCAGTTATTCAAAAAATTGTTCAATTTAGTTCTGTTAATTCTTCTAGATTAGTTGCTTATCATCTAGCCCAGGAAGGAGTGGAAGTTGTTAGAAATGTTAGAGATACTTCAAGACAAAATCATCTACCTTTCGATAATGACATTAGTGAAGCGTCAGCTCCGATAGATTATAGGTGTGATCAATTTCCTTGCAAGCCTCAACATTGTGAGATTGACGACGAATACTTAAAGAAAGAGAATGGATTTTATCTGTGTACGGATGCTGGTGATTCCGATCTTGTTTTTAGAAGAGTTGTCTCTGTAGATAAGGCAGTTAGCGGAGAATCTTTGGAAGTAACTGCTATGGTAGAATGGGTAGAGAAAGGAAATACTTATCAAGTAAAAACTACAGAAATTTTATATGATTGGCAATAATTTTAAAAATAGAGGATTTACCTTGATAGAAATTTTAGTTGCTGCCTCACTTCTTGTTTTAGTTTTAGCTATTATTTCAGGTCTTTTCATCGTGGCTCTAAGGGCTCAAAGAAAGTACTTAGCTAGGCAGGAATTAATCTCTCAGGTTAGTCATGCTATGGAATATATGACTAGGCAAATCAGGATGGTTACTCACGAAGAGTTTTCAGCTCCTTGTGTAGGGATTAGCATACCAGTTTATAAAATTAGTGATGAAAATGATAGTATAAAATTTACTACTTATGACGGATGTTGCCTAGAATTTAAACTGCATAATGGAAGAATATTAGCTGCGAAAACAGATCAAGTTGGTTCTGGGAGCTTTTGCAGTTTAAACGACTGCTTTACTGAATATTTAACCTCAGATGATTTAGAGGTAGAGGAATTTAAAGTAGACATGACAGAAGGAGCGGTAGAAGACCCTTTGCAACCTAGGGTAATTATCCATATTAAGGTAAGAAGCAATGAGCAGCAAGAACAAGTTATTGAGTTGCAATCTACTATCTCAGCAAGAGAGATTTTAAAATAGAAAAATATAATATTATAATGTCTACTGTTTATATAAGTAAAAATAGCCAAAAAGGAGTTTCTATATTTTTGGCCTTGAGTGTTCTTTCTGTTTTTTTAGGAATTAGCTTGGGATTGAGTGCAATCTTGTTGAGTCAGCTCAGGACTACGAATAAAGCTGGATTGTCTATAGTAGCTTTTCACGCAGCAGATAGTGGCCTTGAATGGGTACTATGGAGACACTCAGAATGTATAGGGACAGAACCTATTTCTGTTGAGTGCCTATCACCTTGTGTGATAGAGCAAGATGGAGACGGAGGAGATGACATCTGCCTTTTAGAGAGCGGTTATTATGGAGATGTTTTAGATAGCGGGGCTGAATACGAGTTAGAGTTTGAGAGAGACCTAAACGATGTTGGAGGAGAAGCAACTTCAACGGGTATTTATAGAGGGACGCGAAGATCAGCTCATGCGGATTATGACTAATTGCGATTAGCTGTGTCAAAAGAAGAAGCTAAAAAAAGAATAGAAAAGCTAAAAAAGGTGATTAATTATCACCGTTATTTATATCACGTAAAAAACAAACAGGAGATTTCTACTGATGCTTTGGACTCTTTAAAACATGAGCTATATATTTTAGAAAAGGAAAACCCAGAATTTATTAATCCAGACTCTCCTACTCAAAGAGTAGAAGGTGAACCTTTAGAAAAGTTTGGAAAAGCAGAGCACGAAACTCCTATGCTTTCTTTGGAAGATGTTTTTACCAAAGAAGAGTTAAAAGACTGGGAAGAATATTTAAAAAGATTAGTTCCTGTAAATGACATTGATTATTTTTGTGAGCTAAAAATAGACGGGTTTGCTGTTTCTCTAGTTTATGTAGATGGTGTATTTTCTCAAGGATCTACTAGAGGAGATGGAAAGACGGGAGAAGATGTCACCCAAAACTTAAAGACTATAGAAAGTATCCCTTTAGATATTAAGCTACAGGATTCTTTTTCTGGTTTTGAGACAATAAAAGAAAAAATAGAGAGATCAATTAAAAAAGGTAGGATTGAAGTAAGGGGAGAGGTGTATATGGAAAAGAACGATTTTGAGAGATTTAATGAAAAAAGGAAAAAGAGAGGAGAACCTAGTTATGCTAATCCTAGGAACTTAGCTGCAGGTTCAATAAGACAATTAGATCCAAAAATTACTTCAAAAAGGCCTTTAAAGTTTTTATCCTATAGCTTAGTAACGGATGTTGGGCAGGAAAGGCATTCTAAAGAACACAAGATATTGTCGGCTTTGGGTTTTAAAGCAGATAAGGGCAGAAAGTGTGGCTCAATTGAGGAAGTAATAGATTTTTGGAAAGAAGTTTCTACAAAAAGAGAGAAGTTTCCTTTTCAGATTGACGGAGTTGTAGTTAATGTAAATAATAACTCTGTTTTTAGGAAGTTAGGGGTTGCCGGGAAAAGTCCGAGAGGAGCTAGAGCCTTTAAGTTTTCTCCAAAACAAGCCACTACAAAGATATTAGGCGTTAGATTTCAAGTAGGAAGAACAGGCACTGTTACTCCTGTAGCTAACCTTGAACCTGTTAATTTAGAAGGGGTGACAGTTTCTAGCGCTACTTTACATAATAAAGATCAGATTAAAAAGTTAGGAATTAGAATTGGAGATACAGTAATTGTTGAGAGAGCAGGAGATGTTATTCCAGCTGTAGTTGAGGCTTTACCAGATTTGAGGACAGGTAAAGAGAAAGGGATTAAATTTCCTAAAAAATGTCCTGTTTGTAAGTCAGTTCTTAAAAAGCCAAAAGGTGAGTCTTTGTGGAGGTGTTTAAATTCTAATTGCTATTCAAGGAAAAAAGAGTTTTTAGAACATTTTGTTTCTAAAAAGGCTTTTGATATTGAGGGCTTAGGTTCTGAAATAGTCGATCAGTTAATAAAAGAAGGATTAATTCAAAAGCCTTACGACATATTTAGCTTAAAGAAAGGAGATTTATTGCCCTTGGAAAGATTCGCAGATAAATCCGCTGATAATTTAGTAAAAGCTATTGAGGATAGTAAAAAAATACCTTTTGCTAAATTCATTTATAGCTTGGGAATTCGCCATGTGGGAGAGGAAACATCTTTTTCTCTTGCTCAGTATTTTGGGAGTTTGAAAAAATTAAAGAATGCTGGAAAAAGTGAGTTAGAAGAAATTCCAGATATTGGACCTGAAGTTTCAGAAAGTATTTATAATTGGTTTCGCTCTAAAGAGAATTTAAAATTAATATCTAAATTATTAGAATTAGGGGTGGAAATTATATCTCCTAAAAAAGTTGCTAGTAGATTAAAGAGCAAGAAGTTTGTTTTAACAGGAAGCTTAGACAGTCTTACTAGAAATGAAGCTAAAAAAAAGATAAGATTGTTAGGAGGTGAAGCTATTAGTTCTGTTTCAAAAGAAACTGATTTTCTGATTTTAGGTAAAAACCCGGGTTCAAAATTAAAAGAAGCTGAGAATTTAGGAGTGAAAATATTATCCGAGAAAGACTTTCTTGATTTAATTAAATAAATATGCAGGTTTTAATTAATCAAATAAAAAAGTTTGATCTTGTTTTAACCTTTTCTGCTATTTTTCTAGTTATCCTAGGATTAGTTTCTATTTATAGTAGCTCCCATAACGGTGAGAGCCTTTTAAATTTTGAAAAACAAATTATATTTTTAGTTGTAGGAGTTTTCTTAATGATAGCCGCTAGCTTTATTGACTGGCGAGCGTTAGGTAATAATCCTTATTTGATACTCATCTTTTATTTTACTTGCATTGCTTTATTAGCTGGGCTTTTTTTCTTTGCTCCTTCAATAAGAGGGGTGAAGAGCTGGTATAGGATAGGTCCCATATATATTGACCCTATAGAGTTTATGAAGATTGTTTTAATAATTCTTTGGGCAAAGTATTTTTCAATGAGACATGTTGAAATGTATAGATTAAGACACATTATTTTATCTGGAGTGTACTTTTTAATTCCCGCTCTCTTAATATTCTTTCAGCCGGATTTGGGGTCTGTTTTAGTCCTTTTCTTTTTATGGATAGTTATTTTAATTATTTCTGGAATTAAGATAAAGCACTTTCTTTTATTATGCTTAGTCTTTGTTTTAATTGTGTCTTTGGGGTGGTCTTTTTTACTGAAAGATTATCAAAAAGAAAGAGTTTTAGATTTTTTAAATAAGTTTTTGCAATTAAGACCTGAAGATCCTCTAGGCGCCAGTTGGAACCAGAATCAGGCAAGAATAGCTATAGGATCTGGTGGTATTTTTGGTAAGGGATTGGGACAGGGTTCCCAAACCCAATACGGATTTTTACCTGAAGCTCATACTGATTTCATATTCGCTAGCTTAGCTGAAGAAACTGGCTTTTTGGGAGTAGTGATATTATTTATTCTTTTTTCTATTTTAGTATTTAGAGTTATTAAAATTGCAATTATTTCTAGGAGTAATTTCTTTAGATTATTTGCTTCTGGGTTTGCCACTATTTTAGTTTCTCAATTCTTTATTCATGCTGGAATGAATTTGGGGCTTTTGCCTGTAATTGGAATATCTTTGCCTTTTGTTAGTTATGGGGGATCAGGAATGATTACTTTATTTTTAGGATTGGGAATATTACAGAATATTAAGGTTAAAAAAAGAGGGTAAAAGTTATCAAGAAGTTATCAACAACTAAGGTTTTTTAAACCTTTTTTTTGTTATATAATTTAATTAGACAGCATATCTACTTGTTTTCGTTTTTGTTATCCGATATTGGATAAAAATATGCCAAAAAAGAAACAATATATATCTTTAAGGGAAGCAATGGAATACTGTGATTATTCACAGGAGTATTTGTCATTAAGAGCTAGACAGGGAAAATTGAAAGCTATAAAAATTGGCAGGAACTGGGCCACTAAAAAAGAATGGGTTTTAGATTATTTAGATAATTTTAATGGCAATAGCAAACATAAAAATAATGCCAAAAAGAATGTTTCTTTCAAAACTAATAAAGAATTAAATCTAAAACCTTTAGAGTTTAATTCTTTCTTTTCTGTTGACTCTAATCCTGAAAGTGAAAGGAAGTTTTCAATTCCTTTAGCTTCTCATCACCCGATATCGGTAAGTAGTTATTTGAAGAAAAAGCCGAAAAGAAAAATATCTAAAAAGCTTGTTTTTGCTTTTAAAACTTTGGCAGTTTTTTGCTTAGTAATGGTAAGTGCTGTTTCTTTTGTCTATAAGAATGATATCCAGTATCCTTTTGAGGAAATAGAGCTCTTGTTCAAAGATGCAAACTATATAATAGCTCAAATAGGATCTGGAGAGATTAAATCATTTGCTGCAGAAAATTTAAAAGATTATTTAAGCTGGCTTTCTTTGTCAATTAAAAATTTACCTCAGAATTTTAAAGAGAATTATATAGCAGCTAACGAAGTTTTCAAAGAAAAAGTTTCGGGGTTTTTCAATATTGTTATTTCTCCTTTTCAAAAAATATATTTTCATTTTGCTTCTTTTAAAGAAGAGGAGACAGAAGACGAGCTAAAGATTTTAGAAAAGAAGGAAGAAGAAGGAATGGTAATTGTTCCTTCGACTGATAAAAACGAAAACCTAAAAGAAAAAATCCAAAAGTCTTTTTCGGATGATTTAAAAATAGATCCCAAAGATGAAACATCGGGAATTATAACTCCCATTTTCAAAGAAAGAAAAGGAGAGGATTATTTTTATATAATGGTTCCCATGACCAATTAATACATGTTAAAGAAATTAAAAACCAATTTAACAAGATTTCTAGCTGCTTTATTAACTGTGGGGATTTTGTTATCTAGTGGTTTTTGTTTCCCAAAAGTTGTATTAGCCCAGAGCCTGGAGAGCAATCTGAGAATTAACTATCAAGGAAAATTATTAGACCCAGAAGGCAATATTGTGGAAGATGGGAAATATAATATTAGGTTTGGTATTTATGATGCGGAAATTGGGGGAAACATATTGTGGCAGGAAGAGTATTCTTTCTATGATGCAATACCTGTCAAAGAGGGGCAATTTAGAATAATCTTGGGAAGAAAGAGCCCTTTGAATCTTAATTTTGATAAAGGAGATTTTTGGCTGGGAGCTACAGTTGGGCAAGAAACAGAGGAAGGGGGGATTGTTTGGGAAGTGGGAACCGAGCCCAGAAAAGAAATAGTAACCCTTTCAGAATTATTAGGGGATGATGAGATAACAGAACAGGATTGGGAAAATTTATCTTCTTTAATTGAAGAAAAGTTAGGAGACCAGCCCAATGTAGTTATTTTATTTGATTTGAAACAGATAAAGGATTCAGAAGTTAGTGGTCTTCCTGAATTTGATTCTAGGATTTATTTTGTATTGCAGAATTTAGTGGATTTTATCATTGAAAGGATTTCTGAAATTCAGGAAAAAGTTTATGTGATAGGTGAAAAAGTAGATTTGATACTGATAAAAACAGAGGAGACTTTTTCAATATTAGTTGATATTCAGAAAAAGATAGATGTCATATACGATGTATTAATTGTTCAAAAAGGCTTAGCTCCAAAAGAAATAGTTAAGGAACCGGAAGAAACTCCTTTAAAAGAAAAAGAAGTAGAAAGTTTAACTTTAAACAAAGGAGAAAGTACAATAAGAGTTTTGAATAGCTCTGTGAGGCAAAATAGTCTAATATTTATTAGTTTTGTTGAAGATCCAGGCAGCGCTTGGTGGATATCTGAAAAGTCTCCAAATCATCATTTTGACATATCTTTAAGAGAGCCTGCTCCTCTTGATGTAGAGTTTAGTTATTGGATTTTAAATAAAGGAGAAGAGACAGAAAAGGGTAAGAATAAGCCAGGAGGAGTTGTTATCACAGAAAAAGAGCAAGAGGAGATAAAAGAAGCAGAGGAGATTGAGTCTGAAGAGCTAAAAGAGGAAGAAGAAATAGAGCAAGAAGATGAAACAGAAGAGGAAGAAATTGAAGAAGGAGAGCCTGAGCCTAGCGAAGATGAAGAGTCTGATTCTGAAGAAGAACCAGAATCTGAAACTGAAGAAGAGTCAGAAGGAGAAAGCTCCGAATCAGAGGAAGAACCTGCAGAGCCAGAAGAGGATTCAGAAGAAGGATCTAATGAAGAAGAGGAGCAAGAAGAGGAGCCAGAAACCGAGTCAGAACTTGAACCTGAACCTGAGCCTGAGCCTGAGCCTGAGCCTGAGCCTGAGCCTGAGCCTGAGCCTGAAGAAGAGCCTACGGAGTAAATCAATTTTTGAATATGTCCAAGCATCTAAAGATTATTATTGTTATTGGATTAATAGTTTTTTTTACTATAGATTTGAGCTTTATTGCTAGAGCAAAAGGGTTAAGAGATTTTTATTATAAGATAGATTCATATTTTGAGGTCCAAGAAATTCCTTATCCTCAAAACATTACTTTAACTAAAAAACAGGGAGACATAGAAGAAGAAATTGGGCAAGTAATATTAGCTGATGAATATTTAATCTCTGGCATTCCAGAGAATGAATTTTTAGATAAGTTTAAATTTTTCCAAATTGGAGTTAAAGACGTAAAGCTATCTATTGAAGCTGATAAACCTCTTTTTGGCAGGCAGAATTTTAAAAAAGACCTTTCTCTTGCAAAAAAAGCAAAGAACTTTTTTGGGATGTCTTCTTTGCCAGAGTATAGGATTGTGAGAGAGATTCAGGACGAACCAGAAAGAATAGGAACTAATTTGAATTTCCCGGGACTAGAGTTTAAAACTTCTTATGAGAGACTAAGTGACAGGGAGATAAATGAAGAGGAAAAGTTAAAACAGGAGTTTTTCTTAAAGAATAACTTATCAGAAGAATTAAACCTTCAGGTTACTCTTTCTTATTCTTTTTCAGGAGATAGAGTTTTTTTTGGAGATAAAATGTTCTATCTTTCTTCCAATCCTCAATCTCTTTCACCGGGAGAGAGTAATATAGTTAGGTTTAATTCGGTTAGCAGCGGAAAGAATGTTACTTATGATTTTGCAGATCTGATCCCCTATAATCCTGAAATATGGATTTTCAAAAGGGGCACAGAAAGTATTCTTTTGTCTAAAATATCTATTTCCATTCCTTCAAATTCCACTATAGTTATTGATCCTCTAGTGACTGTTATGGACCCAGTATTTTTTGCAGATGCTACTGGGTTTTCTTTCCAAAGGAAGACTTGGTATGACGGTGATAGATACTGGGTTTCTTTTTATGATAGTAGTCCTGAAAGACCAGGTACAAGATTCTGCTATGCGTCGTCTTCCTCCGGCCCTTTCTATGGGAACAATAATGCTATTATTCCAAATTATTCAAATGACTTTTGCGTTGTTGGAGACGACAAAAACCTTTTTATCTTATATGCGTACAGTACAACGACTACCGTTGGAAGAGTTTTCATTGCGCAGGCTGATACTTCTACTTACCCTGGAGTAGACTGGGAAATCGGGGCAACTACAACTCTCTTTCAGCCTGGAGCACAAGGACAAATTTTTAATAGAGTTCATTTAAATCGGAATGCCTCAGGTAATCTTTTTGCTCTTGCTAGGAGGAGAGATGGACCTCCGTTCGGAACGTATCAGATCTATGTCCGTAAGTCTGAACTTCCTAATAGCATTTCATCTTGGTCGAGTGGTTATAGTTTAGTTAGTTCAGCCTTCAATAACTTATTAGGTGTTTCTGCGCCTCGTAATGCAAATGATGATATGTTTTTTGTTTATCAAAGAGACATCAACTATGAAGCACGTAGATATTGGGATTCTAGTTCCAGCTGGGATTCTGTTACGACAACTCTTCCTATGTCAACTGGCCAGCAGGGTTGTAATAGCACTTCTAGTAATTTTTCTGTTACCACCGACTTAGGTGTTAGTGAGAGGAATTATCGGACTCATTTAGCTGGTTGTATTTATAATCCATTAGCGAGAGGCTATTATATTAATTATTGGCAAGGGTCTACTAGTTTTGACTGTAGGAATACATTAATGACAGGTTCTAGATCGTTGATAATTGGTCCCACTATATCTGCGAGAACGTTTGGGGATACTACACGAGATCTCTATTGCATATGGGCACAAAATGATAAATTCAATGATGTAATTGTTTACGCTACTGCCGAATACCCTTTTGCAAAAGCTGACTGGAGCAATATATCGGATTGCGCTACAGACACTCTTTCTATATCTCATATTACATCATGCTATGACAGTGGAGATTCTGAAAATATTTTTCTTGAATATACGCTTGCTCCTGCAACTAGCGTTAAGTTTTTCTCTTTTTTTGGAGATTCTGGGGGAGGTGGTAATAACGAACCAACGGTAGGCTCTGTTATTTTAAATGAGGGTGACGATATTACTCTTGTAGCTAACACAACTACATTAGTTGTTAGCACAACTACAGTTTCTGACGGAGATGGTTATTCAGATATTGCAAAAGTATTTGGTGCCTTGTACAGATCAGGGGCTGGCCCTGGTCCTATTCCGAACGATAACTATCGCTACGAGGATAATAATTGTTCTACTAGTTCCTGTGCTGGTAATTCTTGTACTGCTACCTGTGAGTTTGATATTTGGTTTCATGCTGACCCAACAGATATTGGAGATTTCTCGGCTCAATGGTGGCAAGCGGATATATCGGTTCAGGATAAAAGTGACGCAACGAGTACAGCTAGCACTTCCCAAGATGTAAATACTCTTTCGGCAATAGACATTTCAACATCTACTATTGATTATGGAAGCTTGGCTCCAGGAGAATCCAATGATCCTCTAGATAAGCTAACTACAGCTACTACTACAGGCAACGTAGCTATTGATGCTAAAATTTCAGGAACAAATATGTTTTTAGAGGGCGGGGGTGACAGCGATTGGTACAGCTCTGACTGGTCTTACCGTAAGCAACTAACCATAGATCATGATGAAGTAGATAGTAATTTAGAGGGATTCCCAGTATTGGTATCTACAACTAGCAACTTCCTAAAACATACTTCCCATAGCGGAAAGGTAGGTAATGACGATGGAACAGATATCCTATTCACCCAATCCAATGGGACCACTAAAATACCCCATGAAATGGAATACTACGCTTCCACAACAGGCGAACTAATAGCTTGGGTAAAAAGTGACCTATCATCATCCGAAGACACCAACATATATATGTACTATGGCAACTCTGGAGCTTCTGACCAACAACAAGCTACCAGTACTTGGGATGATAACTTCTTATGTGTTCAACACATGAATGAATCGAGCGGGAATGTAATAGATTCAACTGATAGCGACAACGATTCCACTGTGGTTGGGGGAACTCCGGGTTACGGTTCGACAGGTCAGATAGGAGATTCTATATATATAGGAGCTAATGAGGGATTTGGTTTGAAGAATTTCGGTAAGTTAAATACAGATGGTAATCAAATTACTATAGAAAGTTGGGTTAAGAGAGTTTCTGCAGGAATTTATGCTGAAATAGTAGCTAAATACGACAATCCAGTAGGAGCTGATCCGGCGGCTGAATGGTTACTGCGTTTCCAAGATAACAATACTTTGTCGTGGTATATAAACGATACAGGAGAAGGTAATGACCAGTACAAAACTACCAATACTTTTACTGACACTTCTAACTGGCACCATTTCGCTGTGGTTCATGAAGCAGGAGATGGTTCTAAAGCCCATATTTACTATGATGGGGTTGAAGATACATCAGCTTCTTGGACTACCAACGGGAATTCTTTACCTAGCAATGTGGACTATATAGTGTCTTTGGGCAATCTTTATTATCGAAGTGCATGGAACGAACAAGAACTTTTTGGTTATCAAGATGAGGTTAGAATATCTAATACAATAAGGAGCCCAGCTTGGATTGCAGCTTCCTATAGCAACCAAAGTTCTACTTCTGCTTTTTTGAGCTTTGGCGAAGAGGAAGAAGAAGAGATAGATGAATTTATTCCTATTGAAAATGAGCACTACGCTACAAGCTCCATAGCCTATGATTCAGGATATGTAGCTAGTTCTACTGCAGTGACTTTAGAATTTGGAAGCACTAAACCCACTTCTCATCCCTCAACTGCTACCCAAGATATTTATTGGGGAGTTGAAATTCCATCAGGCGCTACTTTTGGCGATTATAATGGAACTAACACTTACAGTGCTGGACCAGATTGATGGTTAAGTTTTCCACAAGCTCGTTTATCTTTTTTTTTGTTAATGATATAATAAAAAAAGTAAATAAAAATTCTATAATAATTACTATTTTGAAATGAGATCGAAAATTGAGAAAACAGTCCCTCTTTTAGCGTTATCGTTAATTTTGTTAATAATGTCTATGGGACTGGCTGTAGTAATAGAAGAAATAATGGCTGCTGATATTCAGTCTCAAGTTTCTGTTGGGAATGCAGCTCCTACTGTAGCTACAGTAACTTTAAATTCAGGAGATGCTATTACATTAGTGGCTAATGGAACAACTACTGTATTGGGCACTACTACAATTACAGATAGTAATGGATGGGTAGATATTTCCCATGCCACAGCTACTCTTTTCCAGAATGGAAACTCTTCAAGTTGCAGTACTGGTGTTGGTGGAGCAGGAAGAGGAGCCTGGTGTTATTGGATGGCTAGTTCCAGCTGTACCTTAGGAGCTACTACTACAAGTAGCAGAATAGTTTCTTGTAGTGCCTTTGTTTGGTTTATAGGAGAACCTACAACAGGAACCAGTACTATTACAGGTGATTGGCAAATGGATATTACGGCCTATGATGGAGCAGCTAGTACCAGTTATGCAAGCAGTGGAGCAAACAGTGTAGAGTGTAATGTCCTTTATGCCCTTAATGCTTCCTCCTCGATTGATTATGGCTCTGTAGCTCCGGGAGCTACCAGTTCTGAACAAACAACCAAGATTACCAATACAGGAAATTGGCAGATAGATAATTCTTTGTCTGGTGTTGATATGGATGATGGCAGTGTGCACACAATCCCTGTAGGACAGCAAAAATATTCAAGTAGTAGTGACATGGGTGATTGGGTAGGCACAGCTTTAACTACTAGTGCAGCAGCTTATGATCTTGAATTGCCAAGGCCTACAGCTACTACTTCAAACAGCACGGATAACTTGTACTGGATGATAAAAATACCTGATGGCCAGTACGCAGCTACTTATACTGGAACTAACACTTTAACTGCTAGAGATGCATTGTAATAAATATGATTAAGGTAACTAAAAAAATAATATCTTATTCTGTTATTTTAGCTGTTTTGCTGACTGGCTTCTTTGGCTTTTTAGTTGATTCTTTAGCAGCAACTGGTAGTTTCGGGATTAGCCCGCCTTATGTCACCAATGAGCATTTAATACCAGGTGCTCATTTTGAGCAGACGATTTATTTAGTTCAAGATAAGCCTCTTTCAGGATCTAAAGCTAGAGTGGAAATAGATGCCCCCGAAATAGAGGACTGGATTACAATAGATAAAGGGTTAGCTTTTCCTTTCCCAGATGGAGAGAAAAAAGTTCCAGTAACTATAATAGTAGATGTTCCCAAAGATACTGAATACGGAAATTATAGGGGCTTTATAACCTTTAAAAGAATTCCTCCTTCAGAATCTTCAGGCGGTGGTGTTTCTACTATTTTGGGAGTTAGAGCTGATCTTAATTTAGTTGTTACTGAAGCTGGCTTCGCTGACTTTAAAGTAAAGGGCATTAGTGTTTCTACTATTGAAAAAGGAGACCCTTTAGCTGTTTTATTAATGGTAGAGAATACGGGCAATGTTCCAACAGGTCCCAATAAAGTCCATGTAGATATTTATAATATTGCCTATAATGATTTATTAGCTTCAGATGATATTACTGACTTGGGCTGGGTAGAGCCTTTTAAAACTCAGCAAATCAAAGGAGAAATGAGTGTTGATTTGGATTTAGGAGAATACTGGGCTGATGTTTCGGTTTACAAAGAAGGAGAAAGCTCTGGTGTTTATAGGATTCATTTCTTAGTGGTTCCTGAAGGAACTCTTAAAAAAGAAGAAGAAAGAGAGGAGAAACCGGGGATTTTTCTTTCTGAGCTTTGGAAAATTCTTCTCTTTGCTGCTTTTGTAATTATTATTGGATTAATATCGATTAATTGGGAAAAGTTAGCTACCTTCTTTAAAAAAGGCAAGAAGAGCAAAAAGAAGAAAAAAAGAAAGAAGAAATAAGATTTAATTAAAGCGTGGATGAGTTTTTTAAACTATTTAAAATAAGAAGTTTCGTTTTTTTACTCCTGTTTATGGGAGGAGTTATTGGAATAATACTCCTCTCTTTTGTTTTTAAAAGCAATCAAGTTCAAGCTGCAAGTATTACTCCTTCTGTAACTACAACATCATTTCCAGCTCCTGCCAATCTAGCTGCTGTTTCTGCAGGCTATTACCAAATAAATCTTAGCTGGGATGCAGTAGCTACAGCTGTGAGTTATAAGGTTTATAGAGGAGGGATATATATTGATTCTTCAACTAGCACTTCTTATTCCGATACCGGTTTGAGTTCAGGTACTACCTATAGTTATACTGTGACTGCAGTTAATTCTGCAGGATCTGAATCTGGACAAAGTAATTCAGCTTCAGCTACTACAGGTTCTTTACCAACAGAGGAGGAAGAAGGGGGCATTTTTATTCCTCCTCCAAAACCCAAAGATGTTTTTCTGGTAATTAACAACAATGAACCATATACCAATTCTAGGAATGTTATTTTAAGCCTTTCTGGAAAAAATGTTTATCAGGTAGCAATAAGCAACGACCCTAATTTTAAAGGAGCTGTATTTGAGTATTTCCATCCTAAAAGGAATTGGACGCTAGAGGAAGGAGATGGTGAAAAAACTGTTTATGCTAAATTTAGGAATTTATCTGGGGGTGTTTCTGATGTAATTTCAGATTCTATTGTCTTAGATACTACTCCGCCGGCTAATATTTCTAACTTCGATGCTTATTCTAAAGACTCTCAAATAGCTTTAAGGTGGAACAACCCCAAAGATAATGATTTTGCAGGGGTGATGATAACTAGATCTGAAACTTTCTATCCTGAAAATCCTTATGACGGTTTTTTAGTTTATGATGGCAGAGGAGAGTATTTTATAGATAGCAACTTAAATAATGGCCAAAGGTATTATTATACGGCTTTTTCTTATGATGAAATAGGGAATTTATCTTCTGGAGCTATTGTTTCTGCGGTTCCTACCTTTTTTGAACCTCAAGTTCCACCTGAAGACCTTCCACCAGACCAAATACCACCAGAAGAACTTCCTCCAGACAAAGAAATACCAGAGGAAGAGATATTAGATGAGGTTCCAGAAAGGGAAATACCAGAAGAAATTAGAAGATTAACTTTGGATGATTTTGACTTTATTCAGGAAGGAGAAAAGCTAAATCTAATAAGGGGAAGGCTAATTAGAGTTGACCCTGAAAAACCTTTAACTATTTCTATTGATTATGAAAAGGTGCCAGAAGTTTTAAAAACAATAATGGTTACTTTGAAAAAAGATAATAAATCATTCTCTTTTCTTTTAAAAATAGATGAAGAAAAGGGAAGGTATTATTCTATTATTATGCCGCCAGAGCCTGGACTCTATCCCTTTAATATTAGTATTTTAGATTATAAGAATAGAATCTTTAAAAAGCTTTCTGGGCAGATGGAAGTCCAAGGTAGCATAAGAGCTTTTTTGAAAGTATTTTATAATATTTACAAAAGAATAATTTTCTATTCTCTCTTAGCCCTCCTAATCCTTTTGCTAATAATATATATTATTTGGAGAAGCAGAAGAAACAGAAAACTAGAAAGAGAAGAGTATTTTTAATTTTCCCTTGACATTTCTTTTAAAATGCAATAATATTTAAGTTAGGCGGAAATTCGATAAAGCTTGTAAATTTTTTATTTTGATTTCCTTTGCAAAATATTAAAAAAGAATATATTCAAGAGCCCTAAAAATATTTAGATTTCTAGGGTGTTTTGTATTTTTTTGTTTTTAAAGCAGTATGGAGAAAATTAAAACTCGTAATTTCTCTAGGCCAAACGTTAACTTAGAGCTACCTTATTTATTATCCTCTCAAAAAGAAAGCTGGGACTGGTTTTTAGAGAAAGGATTAAAAGAGCTATTTTCCGAAATGTCTCCTATCAGAGATTATACTGGAAAAGAGATGGAGCTTTGGTTTTTAGATTATAGGTTGGGTAAAAGTAAGTACAAGTCTGATTTAGATGCCTATAATAATAACGCTTCTTATGAAGCACCATTGAAAGCTACGGTTAAGCTGGTTAATCTAAAGACAAAAGAAATAAAAGAGCAGGAGGTGTTCCTTACTGATTTCCCCATTATGACAGAACGGGGAACTTTTATTGTAAATGGGGTGGAAAGGGTGGTTATTTCCCAGCTTATCAGATCTCCTGGGTCTTTTTTCACTTCCAGAACTGTCAGAGGAGAGGAAAGATTTGGCGCTAAAATTATTCCCAACAGGGGAAGTTGGCTAGAATTTGACACTGATTATGCTGGAGCTATATCTGTTAAAATTGACAGAAAAAGAAAAGTTGCTGCTACCACTTTGTTAAAGGCTTTTGGAATAGCAGATAATGACTCAATCAAGGATCTTTTTGAAGACATAGACAGAGGAGAAATAAAATATATCAAAGAAACGTTATCAAAAGATACTGCTAAAAATCAGGCAGAGGCTGTAGTCGAGATTTACAAAAGGTTAAGGCCGGGAGATATGGCTACTCCAGATACAGCAAGAGAACTTTTGGAAAACATGTTCTTTAACTTTGAAAGGTACGATTTGTCAAAAGTAGGAAGATGGAAAATGAAACAGAGATTGCCGGAAGTCTCAAAAAGAGAAGGAAAAGAGAAGATTTCAAAAAAAGATAGAGTTTTAAAGCCAGAAGACATAGTTGCTGTTTTAAGGGAGATTATAAGATTAAATAATGACCCTGAAGCCAAACCTGACCAAATTGATCACTTAGGAAACAGAAGAGTAAGGAGCTTAGGAGAATTTTTGCAAAACAGGTTAAGGGTTGGATTAATGAGAATGGAAAGGATTATTAAAGATAAAATATCAACTTTAGATCCTTATACTTTAACCCCTACCCAGCTGATTAATCCTAGGCCCTTTATGGCAGTAACAAAAGAATTCTTTAGCTCTTCCCAGTTTTCTCAATTTATGGATAATGAAAATCCTTTAGCTGAGCTAGAACACAAAAGAAGACTATCAGCTACAGGCCCCGGAGGGTTAACCAGAGAAAGAGCTGGGTTTGAAGTTAGAGATGTTCAGCCTTCCCATTATGGAAGAATTTGTCCTATTCAAACCCCAGAGGGTCCCAATATTGGATTGGTTAATCATTTATCTAGCTTTGCCAAGGTAAACCCCTTTGGCTTTATTGAAACTCCCTACTTTGTAGTTAAAAATGGAAAAGTAACTCCAGAATTGAAATATCTTTTGGCTTTTGAGGAAGAAAAATATAATATTGCTCACGGAGGAACTTTAATCGATGAAAATAATAAGATTGTTTTAGACAGAGTAGAGGCTAGAAGAAAAGGAGAACCAGCTATGGTAAAAAGGGAGAAAATTGATTTTATTGATGTTTCTTCCCAGCAATCAATATCTATAGCTACTTCTCTAATACCTTTTTTACAAAATGATGATGCTAATAGAGCTTTAATGGGTTCTAATATGCAAAGACAGTCAGTTCCTTTAATTAAACCTGAAATGCCTTTTGTCATGACTGGAGTAGAAGAAAGAGTAGCTAGGGATTCAGGCCAAGTTATTTTAGCTAAGGAACCGGGAGTAGTTCAGGAAGTTGATGCTAGCCATGTAAAAATAAAGGAAGCTAATGGAAAAACTAAGAATTATGATTTAAGGATTTTTGTTAGAACTAATCAATATACTTGTTTCCACCAAAAGCCAAGAGTTGAAAAAGGACAAAGAGTTAAAAGAGGGGATCTTTTAGCCGACGGAGGAGCGACAGAAAACTGTCACTTGGCTTTGGGCCACAATGTTTTAGTGGCTTTTATACCTTTTAGGGGAGAGAATTTTGAAGATGCTATTGTGATATCAGAAAGATTGGTTAAGGAAAACCTTTATAGTTCTGTGCATATTGAGAACTTCAGCTGTGACGTTAGAGAAACAAAACTAGGGCCTGAAGTAACGACTTACGATATTCCCAATGTCGGGGAAGAGAAATTAAAGGACTTAGACGAAGAAGGTATTGTTAGAGTTGGAGCCGAAGTGGGACCAAACGATATTCTAGTAGGTAAAATTTCTCCTAAAGGAAAAGAAGACTTAACTGCAGAGGAAAGATTGTTGGGAGCAATATTTGGAGAAAAAGCAAAGGAAGTAAAAGATACTTCATTAAGGATGGAGCACGGTAAAGTAGGAAGGGTAGTTAAAGTTAAGGTTTTCGACAGAGAACAATCTAATTTAGATCCAGGAGTTATTAAAAGAGTTGAAGTGGAAATAGCTCAGCTAAGGAAAGTAAAACCTGGAGACAAGCTAGCTGGCCGTCATGGTAATAAGGGTGTTATCTCTAAAGTTTTATCAGAGGAAGAAATGCCGTTTTTAGAAGATGGTACTCCGGTAGATGTTGTTTTAAACCCTTTAGGAGTTGTTTCCAGAATGAATTTGGGGCAGATATTAGAAACTCATTTGGGCTTGGCAGCGAAGACCTTAAATTACAGGGCAATTACCCCAGCTTTGACTGGCGCTAAAAAGGAAGATATTAAAAAAGAATTAAAAGAAGCTGGTTTGCCAGAGGATGGAAAAATTACCTTATATGACGGAAGGACAGGAGAGCCTTTTTCTGAAAAGATAACTATAGGGATAATGTATATGATGAAATTAATCCATATGGTTGAAGACAAGGTTCATATGAGAGCTATAGGTCCTTATTCCCTAATTACCCAACAGCCTTTGGGAGGAAAGGCTCAGTTTGGAGGGCAAAGGTTTGGAGAAATGGAAGTATGGGCTTTGGAAGGATATGGAGCAGCTTATTCTTTGCAAGAAATGTTAACTATTAAGTCAGATGATGTCCCAGGAAGAGCAGCTACTTACGAATCAATATTGAAAGGAGAAGAGCTTTCTACTCCTAATCTGCCGGCATCGTTTAATTTATTAATAAATGAGTTAAAAGCTCTTAGCTTGGAAGTAGAGATTAAAGGAAAGATTACAGACAAGAGAGCGGTTACAAAAAAGAGTAAATAAAAATTATGAAAGTAACTGACTTAGAATCAATAAAAATTAGACTGGCTTCTCCAAAAGATATTTTATCTTGGTCCAAAGGAGAAGTAACTAAGCCAGAAACTATAAATTACAGGACTCAAAGATCGGAAAAAGACGGTTTGTTTTGCGAGAGAATATTTGGCCCAACTAAAGATTACCAGTGTTATTGCGGCAAATACAAAGGAGTAAGATTTAAAGGAGTTGTTTGTGACAGGTGTGGAGTTGAGATTATAAAATCTCAAGTGAGAAGGGAAAACATGGGGCATATAAAATTGGCAGCTCCTTGCTCACACATTTGGTTTTTAAGAGGAGTTCCTTCAAGAATGGGGCAGATTTTAGGTTTGCCCATGCAAAAGTTAGAAAAAGTAATATATTTTTCAGCCTATATTATTACTGATATTGACGAGACAGCAAGAAAAAATGTTTTGGAAACTATTGATAAGGAGTACAAATCCAAAGTAAAAACAGCAAAAAATGATTCTAAAGGCAAAAAAACTCTTAAAAAAGATTTGCAGGATTTAAAAAGTGCTAGAGACAGAGCCAGAAGGGAGGTTTTGGATTTGAAGCCTTTAAAAATTCTTTCTGAGATAGAATACCAAAACCTTTCTTTGAAATATGGAGAAATATTTGAAGCAGGGACCGGAGCTGAAACCTTAAGGGATATTTTTGAAAAAGTTAATTTAAATGAAGAAATTTCAAAACTAAAAAAGACATTAGAAAAAACGGAGCAAACTGACAAAAAAAAGATATTAAGAAGATTGAAGCTTTTTAAAAAAATGAAAGAAGAAAGTATTAGACCGGAATGGATGTTCTTGAAAGTTTTGCCTGTTTTACCTCCCGATTTTAGACCCATGGTTCAATTAGATGGAGGAAGATTTGCAGCTTCAGACTTAAATGACCTTTACAGGAGAGTAATTAATAGAAACAATAGGCTAAAGTATCTTTTGGAAATTTCAGCCCCTGAAGTTATTACCAGAAATGAAAAAAGAATGTTGCAAGAAGCAGTAGATGCCTTGATTGATAATGGGATGAGAAAAACTCAAACCACCAGAGCCACTACCGGAGGCAAAAGGCTTTTAAAGTCCTTAGCTGATATGCTAAAGGGAAAGGAAGGAAGATTTAGAAGAAACCTTTTGGGTAAAAGAGTAGATTATTCAGGAAGGTCTGTCATTGTAGTAGGGCCTGAATTAAAGCTTTCAGAAGTGGGTATTCCTAAAAAAATGGCTTTGGAGCTATTTAAACCTTTTGTGATTAATAAGATATTAGTTCAGGAACTAGCCTATAATGTAAGAGGAGCTTCAAGACTGATAGAAGATGGTATTCCTGAAGTTTGGGCTATTTTAGAGGAAATAGTTAAAGACAAAACAGTTTTATTAAATAGAGCTCCTACTTTGCATAGATTGGGAATTCAGGCTTTCAAGCCTATTCTAATTGAGGGAGAAGCAATCAGACTTCATCCTATGGCCTGCCAGGCTTTTAATGCTGATTTTGACGGAGATCAAATGGCAGTTTTTGTTCCTCTTCTTCCCGGGGCTCAAAAGGAAGCTAAGGAAATTATGCTGTCTCCTCTAAATCTTTTAAAGCCAGCCACCGGCTTCCCGGTAATATCTCTTTCAAAAGATATTATTTTAGGATGTTATTGGCTGACAGATATAATAGAGGGATTAAAGGGAGAAGGAAAATATTTTAGCTCTAGCGATGAGTTATTGACTGCTGAGACTTTAGGATACGTTGATTTAAGGGCAAAAGTGAAAGTAAAGATTGAAGGGAAAATTGTAGAAACTTCTTTGGGAAGAATTATATTTAATTGGGCTCTTCCTAAAGACTATCCTTTCCAAAATTCTAAAATAAAAATTAAAGACTTAAAGAGAATTGTTAGTGAAATTATTGCCAAGTATAAAGATGAAAAAGGAAATTATCTTCCAGTTGTTGCAGAAACGCTGGATAAAATTAAAAGTACTGGGTTTAAGTTTTCAACTCAATCTGGAATTACTTGGGGAATGGATGATTTACTAATTCCTCAAAGCAAAGCTTCAATAATATCTGGAGCTGAAAGTAAAATAGATCAAATAAGAAAACATTTTAAAAAAGGACTACTTTCTGCCAAAGAAAGAGAGGCAGAGATAATTGAAGTTTGGCATAAAGCTAAAAGTGAGATTGAGCAGGAAGTAAGGAAAACTTTGCCTCCCAGGGGCCCTGTTTTTACAATGGTAGACTCTGGAGCTAGGGGTTCTTGGACACAGCCTGTTCAAATGGTAGGAATGAAAGGGTTAGTAATTAATCCTGCAGGAAAAGTTATGAGCCTCCCTGTCAAAAGTTCTTATGAGGAAGGATTTAACGTTTTGGAGTATTTCATTTCTACTCATGGAGCTAGAAAAGGAACAGCAGATACGGCTTTAAGAACGGCAAAAGCAGGTTATCTAACTAGAAGACTAGTTGATGTAGCTCATGAAGTTATAGTTAACGAAGAGGATTGCAAGGATAAAAAGGGAGTAGTTATTTACAGAAAGGATGCTAATGATATTGGTCAGAACTTTTTGTTTAAGATTCTAGGAAGGGTTTGCTTGGAAGATATAAAAGTAGGTAGTAAAATTATTGTTAAAAAAGACGAGATAATAGATTTTGATCGGGTAAAAGATATATTGGACTCTAAAGTAGAGGAAGTAAAAGTAAGGTCTCCTTTAAGCTGCAAGTCTTTAAGAGGTGTCTGCCAAAAGTGTTATGGTTGGGATTTAGGGAGGAATTACTTAGTTAATTTAGGAGAGGCTGTAGGAATAGTAGCAGCTCAAGCAATAGGTGAACCTGGAACCCAACTTACTCTAAGAACATTTCATACAGGTGGTGTAGCTTCAGGCGGAGATATTACTCAGGGCTTGCCCAGAGTAGAAGAGGTTTTGGAAGTTAGAAGTCCTGGAGGTGAGGCTGTGATGAGTCAGGTAGATGGTAAAGTTTCAGGGATAAATACTCAAAAGAGAATAATTAAGATTTTGCCGGATCCTAGTTCGAAAAAAGGAAAGAAACCAAAAGAAATTGAGTATAGAATTCCCGTTGACTTGGCTATTTGGGTTAAAACCGGACAAAAGGTTAAAAAGGGGAATCAGTTGTGCGAAGGTAGTCTTAACTTGAAAAAGCTATACAGATATGCAGGAGAGGAAGAAACTTGGCGCTATATAGTGAAGGAGATTCAAAAAATATATTCTTCCCAAGGGGTAGATATTCACGATAAACATATAGAGATTATAGCAAGGCAGATGTTTTCCAGGGAAAAGGTTAAAGATCCTGGTGATTCTGACTTTATTCCTGGTGAAATTGCAGAAAGATCAGAGTTTGCTGAAGAGATTGAAAAGCTAAAAGCGAATAAAAAACAACTACCAAAAACTGCTCCTATTTTGCTCGGAATATCGAAGGTAGCTTTAAATACCAAGAGCTTTTTATCAGCTGCCTCTTTCCAAGAGACTTCCAGGATCTTGATTAAAGCTTCAATAGAGGGAAGAGAGGACAAATTATGGGGATTGAAAGAAAACGTAATCATTGGTAAACTAATACCTGCAGGCACTGGATTTAGGAAATAACCTACATGGGGAAGAAGAAAAAAAGAAAAAAGAAAAAGGAGAAAAAAGTAGATCCTATTCTTCCTGTTAGCTTCAAGCACAAATTATTGGGAGTGACTATGGTATTGGCAGCTGTTATTATCGGGATGAGTTTCTTCAATCTAGCAGGGAAAGGAGGAAAAGCTTTTATGGATTATTCCGATTTATTAATTGGGAGAGCAGTATTTGCTTTCCCTTTGTTTTTGATTTTGGGAGGAATAGTTTTTTGGGAAGGAATAAAGATTTTTAAGAGAAAATGGTGGTTACCAATATTAGCAATTATAGTTCTTGTCCTTTCTTTATCTGGAATCTTAGGATCTTTTAATAGTTCTAATAGGATGGGAGGAATTGTAGGTTATGGGATAAGTTGGCCGCTTCTTAAGGTTTTTGATTTTTGGGTAACTTTAATTGTTTTTACTGGTATTTCAGTTATAGCGGGATTGATAATCTTTTATCCTCTTTATCAAAGGGTAAAAAAAGATTTAAAAGAGCAAGTTAAAGAAGATAAAAAGTTTTTTATTAAAAAAGAAATATTTCCTAATTTTAAAGTAAAGGAAATTTCTCCTGAAAAGAAGAAGTTTTTTAAGAAAGAAGAAGCAAAAGAGGAACCTCCAGCTTTGGATTTGAAACAAAAGCCCATATCCCAAAAAGAAGATAAGAAGTATGTAATGCCTCCCTTCGACTTGCTAGAAGGTGAAACTAAAAGTCCTAAAACAGGAGATTTGAAAAACAATGCTGCAATAATCAAAAGAACTTTGCAAAACTTTAATATTCCCGTAGAAATGGGTCAAGTTAATATTGGGCCTACTGTTACCCAATATAGTTTAAAGCCCGCAGAAGGAATTAAATTATCTAAAATAACAACTTTGGTTAATGATTTGTCTTTGGCTTTAGCTTCCCATCCAATAAGAATAGAAGCTCCTATTCCTGGAAAGTCTTTAGTGGGAATTGAAGTTCCAAATACGGTAAGAGCTCCGGTAAGATTAAGAGATCTAATTCAAAATCCTGCTTTTTCTAATTATCCCTCAAGGCTTAACTTTGTTTTAGGAAGAGATGTTTCTGGTAATCCTGATTATGCTGATTTGTCTAAGATGCCCCATATGCTTGTAGCTGGAAGTACAGGCAGCGGTAAGACTGTTTTCTTAAATAGCTTAATTTTAAGTTTTCTTTACAGAAACTCTCCTAAATCTCTAAGGCTTATTCTAATTGATCCCAAAAGGGTTGAATTTCCTGTTTATAATGGGCTACCTCATTTATTAGCTCCTGTTATTTGCGATAATAATAAGGCAGTAAATGCTCTTTCTTGGCTAATTGAGGAAATGGAAAGAAGGTTTGGTGTATTATCCAAAGCTAAAACAAAGGATATTGTCTCCTATAACGAATTAGTACAGAATGGAGAAGCGGAGCATTTACCTTTCATTGTTTTAATTATTGATGAATTAGCAGATTTAATGGCAGCTAAAGGAAGAGAAGTAGAGGCTGCAATTGTTAGACTGGCTCAAATGGCAAGAGCTGTAGGAATACATTTGATTGTAGCTACTCAAAGGCCTTCAGTAGAGGTTATTACTGGTCTGATTAAAGCTAATATTACGTCTAGAATAGCTTTTCAGGTAGCTTCTCAAGTTGACTCTAGGACTATTTTTGATATGTCTGGAGCTGAAAGGCTGCTAGGAAGAGGTGATATGCTTTTTGTTTCTACTGAGGTTCCAAAACCAAAGAGAATTCAAGCCCCTTTAGTTACAGAAAAAGAAACAAAAAAGGTTGTTAAGTTTATAAAGTCGAATGTTGATTCGACTGAAATCGATATTAACGAAGATTTAATCGAAAGTTTAAAAGAAAAGCTTGAAGAAGAGGAAAATTCTGGTTTCGATGTTTTCTCTATAGGAGAGGATACTTTATTTGATACTGCCAAAAAGGTAGTAGTTGAATCTAATAAGGCATCAGCTTCTCTGCTTCAAAGGAGACTGCAAATAGGTTATGCTAGGGCAGCAAGGTTAATGGATATGTTGGAAGAAAGAGGGATTATAGGTCCTTCTCAAGGAGCAAAGCCGAGAGAAGTCTTTGCTTTAGCTGACGACATCGAAGATTTTTCAGAAGATGCAGATATTTCAGAAGAATAATTAATATTTAAAAAATATGAGTAAAAAAGAAGAAAAAAACGATTTACAGGAAACGGTTGATGACATTCAGCAGAAATTTGGTGAAGGATCAATAATGCGTTTAAAAGATATTAGAGCTGTTGATGTAGATGCAATTCCCACTGGGTCTTTATCTTTGGATTTGGCTTTGGGTGTGGGAGGAGTTCCTAGAGGAAGAGTAATTGAAATATTTGGGCCTGAATCTGGAGGAAAAACAACTGTTGCTCTGCATATTTTATCTGAATCTCAGAAAAAAGAAGGACAAGTAGCTTTTATTGATGCCGAACACGCTCTGGATCCAGATTATGCTAAAAGAATTGGAGTAAAGATTAATGACCTTCTAATATCCCAGCCAGATTCTGGGGAGCAAGCTTTACAAATATTAGAAAGTTTGGTGAGGTCTGGATCTATTACAGCTGTAGTTGTTGACTCGGTAGCTGCTCTAACTCCAAAAAGCGAAATAGCAGGGGAAATGGGAGAGTTCCAAATAGGATTACAGGCCCGTTTAATGAGCCAGGCTTTAAGAAAGTTATCCAGCATAGTTTCAAAGAGCAATACAACTGTAATATTCTTGAATCAAACCAGAATGAAAATAGGCCAAATTTTTGGTAACCCAGAGACAACTCCCGGGGGATTGGCCTTGAAATTCTATGCTTCAGTAAGGATTAATTTGAGGAGAGTAGCTCAAATTAAAAAAGGAGATGAAATAATAGGGGGGCGCCATAAAGCTAAAGTAGTAAAGAATAAAGTTGCAGCACCTTTTAAAGTTGCAGAGTTTGATATTTACTATAATGAAGGCATCTCTAAATTTTCAGACATTTTGAATTTAGGGATAGAAAAAGGCATTGTTAAGAAATCTGGAAGTTGGTTAAGCTACGAGGGTGATAAATTAGGACAGGGGACGGAAGCTTCTAGGAGCTTTTTAAAAGAGAACCCTAAAATAGCTAAAGAAATAAAAAAGAAGATATTAAAAGATTAATCTCCAATTTAAAAACAGCTTTCTCTGAAGCTGTTTTTTTATTTGCTTGTGTGTGATAGCAATCCCAAGAACCTAGCTCTTTTTATAGCTTGGGCTAGTTTTCTTTGATGCTTAGAGCAAAGATTAGTTTTCCTTTTATTTCTTATCTTTCCTAGTTTAGATATGAATCTTTTTAATAGTTCTCTGTCTTTAAAATCTATTTCTCTAACATTTCTTTGGCAAAAAAAACAATTAGTCATGTTTGTTAATTTATTTATTAAAAGGGAAGATCTTTAACATCTATTTCTTCTTCCTCTTCTTCTTGGGGTTTATCTTTTTTTAGTTCGTCTTTTGATGGTTCGTCATTTTCTTCGATAATAGGAATATCCTCCTCTTTTTTTTGAGGATTTTCTGGCTCTGGGGACTGGAATCTGCCTTCGCTTTTTGGTCCTAGCTGCATTCTTTCTCCGACTATTTCTGTTTTGTAGTTCTTTTTTCCAGAGGAATCCTGCCAAGATCTTGTTTGGATTCTTCCTTCAATTAGAACTAAAGATCCTTTTGTTAGGAACTTTGATCCAATTTCAGCTAATCTATTCCATAAAACTATATTATGGAATTCAGTTTCAGTTTGCTTTTGATTAGTTTGCCTGTCGTTCCATATTCTGTTAGTAGCTATTCCGAAGCTGCAAACTGGTTGGCCAGAAGAGGTGTTTCTTAAAACCGGGTCTGCTGTTAATCTTCCTACTAAAAAAACTTTGTTTAAAAACATATTTTTATTCTAAAATTTCTTCTAATTTTTTTTCAATATCTTTTAGTTCTGTTTTGTCTTTTTTCTTTATTGGTTTTGGTTTTTCAACTACTTTTTCAGCTTCTGGTTTTCTTTTAGAAAAGAGAATAAAGCGAATGATTTCTTTTTCTGCTTTTACCTTCTTTTCTATATCATTTATATTATTGCTTTTCAGGAAAAAATTAATAGTAGAAATATAGGCTTCCAGGTTTTTTTTGATAGAATAAGCTAGGGTTATTTTTTCATACCCTGATTGATAATCTAAAATTCCCTCTTTCTCTTGGATTGAGCTTATTATTTTTTCTTGAATTCCCTTAATTTCATTTTCTGAAAGCTCAGGCTTTATTAGATAAGTTAACTCGTAGTATTTCATATAAAGGATTATAGCAGTCTTTATTTAAATAATCAAGCCGTTTGATATCTAGTTTGAACATAGGTATACTTAATTGTATGGATGATATTTTTAGAGCTTATGATATAAGAGGGATTTATCCCAAAGAGATTTCAGAAGAAAAAACAATAAAAATAGCTGGGAGCTTTTGTAATTTTCTATTTTCTTTAAATAAATATAAAAAGAACTTTAAAATTGCAGTTGGCAGGGATGGGCGTACTTCTTCTCCTTCTTTATCAGAAAAGTTTATTTTAGGAATTGTTGATTCTGGAGCTGATGCTGTTGACTTTGGATTAACATCTAGCCCCATGCTATATTTTGCTGTTTCTAAATATGATTTAGACGGGGGAGTAGAGATTTCAGCTAGTCATAATCCTCCAAATTATAACGGTTTTAAATTAGTTAGAGAACAATCTAAACCAATTAGCGAGAAAACAGGATTGGTTTCTATAAAAGAAAAAATGATGAAGGGTTTTGGTGCTAGCGAAAAAGGAAAGGTTATTAAAAAAGACGTATTAGATGATTATGTAAAATTCGTTTTGAAAGACATTGGTGAATTTAAACCTTTAAAGTTAGTGGTTGATACAGCTAATGGGGTAGCCGGGTTACCTTTTTCTGCAGTTTTTAAAAGGTTGCCTTTTAAGGTAATCCATATGTTTTCAGAAATAGACGGGAGTTTTCCTAATCATCCACCGGATCCTTTAGTTGAGGATAATTTAAAGGATATTAAATCAAAAATTCAAGAAGAAAAAGCTGATTTGGGAATAGCTTTTGATGGAGATGGTGATAGAATTATTTTTTTAGATGAAAAATCAGAAGTCATTCCAGCTGATCTTCTTTTTTCTTTAGTTTTAGAAAGTATTTTAAAGGATAATCCCAAAGAAAAAATCCTTTATGATTTAAGATCAAGCAATATAGTTAAAGATACTATTGAGAAGGCAGGAGGAGTATCTGTTATAGGTAGAGTTGGCCATTCTTTTATAAAAGAAAAGATGAGAGAAGAAAACATTTTATTAGCCGGGGAGCTATCCGGTCATTATTATTCAAGAGAGAGGTTTTTTTGCGAGAGCCCCTTTTTAATATTATTTAAGGTTTTAGAAAGATTATCTAGTGAAAAGGTTAGCTTTTCAAAATTAATTGGTAGTTATCAGAAATACTTTCATTCGGGTGAAATAAACTTTAAAGTGAAGGATAAAAAAGAAAAAATAGCTGCGTTAGAACAGCATTTTAAGGGAGGAAAAATTATTCATTTAGACGGGTTAAGGGTTGATTTTGAAGATTGGTGGTTTAATGTTCGTCCCTCAAACACAGAATCCTTACTTAGATTGGTTGTTGAAGCTAAAAACTTAGATCTGTTAGATAAAAAAAGAAATGAAATTAGCAAAGTTATTTTAAACTAATCCGACTTTCTTCCTTACTTTTTTAATAGTCGGCTGAATTAAAACTTCAGCTTTTTTCTTTCCTTGCTCTAATATTTCTCTTATATTATTTTCTTTTTTAACAATATTGCTCCTTTTTTCTCTAAAAGGCTTAAAGCTTTCAGTTAATATGCCAACTAAGGATTTCTTGAATTCTGCATATCCTTTCTCCTTGAATTCTTTTTCTAATTCCTTTATGGATTTTTTGCTGAAGAGACTATATATCTTTACCAAATTAGATATACCGGGTTTTTTCTTTGGATCGTATCTTATTTCTTTCCCTGTGTCTGTTACAGCTGTCATTATTTTCTTCTTTATGCTTTTTGGGCTATCAAATATACTTATCCTTGATTGTTCTGGGTCGCTTTTTGACATCTTCTTTTTAGGTTCCCTGAGAGACATTATTTTAGCTGAGCTTTCTAATATTTTAGCTTCGGGTTCCTTAAATGTTTTTCCAAATTGATTGTTGAATTTCCTGGCAACAGTTCTGGATAGTTCAATATGCTGTTTTTGATCTTTTCCAACAGGAACTATGTCTGCTTGAAATATTAAAATATCAGCTGACATTAAGACGGGGTAGTTTAAAAGAGCAGCGTTAACTTCCTTTTGCTTTTTTGATTTTTCTTTAAACTGAGTCATTCTTTGTAAGTCCCCAGCTGGGGTTACAATGCTTAGCAGGTAAGCTAGCTCTGTTATTTCTTTGATTTCGGACTGAACGTACACAATGCATTTTTCAGGATCAATTCCTGCGGCTAGGATGTCTGCAGCTTTATTAATAACTTCTTTTCTGTAAATATTTGATTTATAAGGGGTAGTTATTCCGTGTAAATCTGCAATGAAAAAGACACATTCATGTTTTTCTTGAAGTTCTAGATATTGTTTTACAGTGTTTAAGTAATTCCCTATGTGTAAATCTCCTAAGGGGCGAATCCCTGTTACTACTCTCATGCTTTTTTTATTATATATTTGAGCTTACTTTAGTCAAACTTCTATTATTACAGGAAGAACCATAGGTCTTCTTTTTGTTTTCTTAAATAGAAAAGATCCTATTTTCTTTTTGATTTTTTCTTTAATGTAAAACCAATTAACTGCTCCTCCAGATAAGGCAGCTTTATTGACTATCTCTATTGTTCTTTTCCTCGTTTCTTTTAATAATCCTTGGGATTCTTTTAAGTAAACAAAACCCCTGGAAATTATGTCAGGAGAGTTAATCGCTCTTCCTGTTTTTTTATCAACTACGGTTATAATCACAAATATTCCGTCTTCAGCTAGTGTTTGTCTATCTCTTAAGACTATTTCTCCCACATCTCCAATTCCTAGTCCATCTACCATTATATAATCAGCAGGAACCTCTTTTTTTTCAATGGAAAAGCTATTCTTTGTAATATTTATAACTTGGCCGTTTTCAGCTACGATTATATTCTTTTCTGGAATTCCTAGACTTTTTGCTAAGTTAGCATGAGCCACTAGCATTGAGTACTGGCCATGGATCGGCATTAGAAATTTAGGACGCATTATCTTTATCATTTCTTTTAACTCTTCTTTCTGGGCGTGTCCTCCTGCATGAATATCCATCATCTTATAATGAAAAAGATTTGCTTTTTGTCTTAGAATACTGTCTTTTAATGTTTGGACTGTTCTTTCATTTCCTGGCACTACTGAAGAAGAAAAGATTACTGTGTCTCCTTTTTTTATCTTTAGATAAGGGTATTCTCTATTTGCAATTCTCATTAAAACAGCTGCTTCTTCTCCTTGTGCTCCAGTGCAAAGAAGAGTTACTTCTGAATCTGGATATTTAGACATTTGCTCAGGCTTAATTAAGGTTCCCTTCTTTGTTTTTATATGCCTTATATTCTTGCATATTTCTACATTAGTTTTCATTGTGTATCCATCAACAGCTACCTTTCTTTTGAATTCTTCAGATAAAGTAATTATTTGTTGAATCCTATTTATTAAGGAACCGAAAGTTGCAGCTATAATTCTTCCTTTAGATTGCCTGAAAATATCTCTTAGGTTTTCAAATATTTGCTTTTCAGAAAGAGAGTGCCCTTCTTCTTCAGCTCCAGTAGAGTCTGACATTAAAAGTAGAATTTTTCTTTTTGCTAAATTATTTAGCTTTTCAAAATCGGTAGGCAGGTCATTTATTGGGCTGTCGTCGAATTTGAAATCTGAGGTGTTAACTATATTGCCAATAGGAGTTTTGATAAATAAGCCAAAGTTGTCTGCAATATTATGATTTTGTCTGAAAAACTCTACTTCAAAAGGTCCCAAAGGAATTTTAGAACCGTTTTTTATAGTGTGAATTTCTAGTTTTGGCTGGCGGGGAAAGTCTTCTTGCCTTCTTTGAATAATAGCTTTAGTTAGATTAGAGGCGTATAAAGGAGGATTGCCTATTTTGTTTATTAGGTAAGGGACAGCTCCTATATGATCGTAATGTCCATGAGTGAAAACTACTCCTAGTATGTCTTTTTTTCTTTCTTTTAGGCAAGAAATATTAGGAATAATGTAGTCTATTCCTGGCATGTTTTCTTCCGGCATCCTAAAACCCATATCCATAATTAGGATATGCCTCTTATATTCGAGAAGCGCCATGTTTCTTCCCACTTCTCCTAGTCCTCCCAAGGGAGTTATAGTTAGATTTTCTTTTTCCATTTTTTAGTTAAAAGATAAAATTTAGAAGATAGAGAACAACTTATTTTATCTTAGTTTTAATTGTGCCGAAGGTGGGACTTGAACCCACAAGAGATTTCTCTCACAGATTCCTGAAACCTGCGCGTTTGCCAAATTTCGCCACTTCGGCTTATTGCCAGACTCTTTTGGTTTTTATATACCAATTTTCAATATTTGAGAATCTTTTAGAAGGATTAATAATTACTTCTTCATTTATTCCTTTTATTTCCTTTTTGACTAAATATGTATAGCTTGGGCTGTATAAAAATATTGCTGGATAGTCTTTTAATATTTCTTCCTGGAAATTTTCATAGCTTTCTCTTCTTATTTCTGGATCTGAAGCCTCTCTTCCTTGTTCTAGGAACTTATCTGCTTCTTCATTTTTATACAAAGATAGGTTCAGTCCAGGATCTTTTACCTGAGAAGAATGCCAGAAAGGAAAAGGGTCGGGGATAGAATTTAAGACTTCGCCAAATAGTAAGCTTTCGTATCCTCTTGTTTTAATGAAATCCTTTTCTAAAGTTACAATATCTAAAGCATTGATTTCTGTTTTAATTCCTGCTTCCCCCCACTGGGATTTTAAAATATCAGCTACTTTAACTAATTGGTGTTGATCTACTGTAACTAAAGATAGTTGCAGGGGGAGTATCTCTTTTGAAGCTGGGAAACACAGTTCATTTAATTTTTTAATAGTAGAATTACCTACTTTTCCTGTTCCTTGAGTTAACCCTAAAGGAGTTAGTATTTCATTAGCATATTTTTCCTGGAAAAGAATTGCTGCAGTTTTAGTTTTCGATCCGAAATATCCGGTAACCTGTGCTTCAGGATAGATTTCTGGGTCTTTAGCTAAGCATCTTTGTAGTTCTGTCACCTCCTGATTTTCGCTTCCTACATTTAACGACATTGTGAATTGGAAAGCGGGATCTTTTTGAACTGATTTTTCTCTAAAACCGTCTCCATTATTGTCTATATATCCTGCTTCATCCAGTATTTTTTTAGCTTCTTGAAGGTTAAATTCTTGGGTTGTTGAAGGAGGGGAGTATCCATATATCTCAGGCAGCATAGGAGAATTAACTACTTTTCCTTTACTATAAAGCACTTTTTCTACTAGCTCTTTTCTATCTGTAGCTAGACTTAGAGCTTTTCTAACCTCTTTATCTTCTAAGATTTCTGATTCTTCCGGGTTTAAAAATACAGCAAAATATCTTGGTAGGTTTAACTCATAAGTTGATAAAAGCCCCTTGTTGAATTCTCCTAGGTGTTCGGCATTGTTTAAATAGAAACCTTCAAGCTCTCCTCTGCGAGCAGTTTTGATTAAATCTTCTTCATTTGCAAAAAAGATAAATTCTATTTCAGAAATGAAAGGTCCTCTGGAATGATATTTTTCATTTATTTCTACTGTTAAAGATTCAATAAAGCCATCATTTTTCTTATAGCTTTTCAGTTTGTAAGGACCGCTTCCTATAGGTTCTTGATTATAAAAAATAGAAGCTAGGGAAAAATTATCTGGACTTACTTCCTGCCAAATATGTCTTGGCATTATTTTCAAAGTGGTGCTTTCTAGGAAAACAAAGGACGGTTTTTGTAAATTGAACCTTACTTTAAAATCAGAAATTATTTCTGTGTTAACTCCTAACCATTCTGCTCTTAGAGGACTTTTGTAGTTGGGATTTTGGATTGTTTCTATTGTAAAAACTATGTCATCTACCGTTAACTTCTCTCCGTCAGACCAAAGTGCGTTTTCTTTTATTTCAAACTCATATACCTTGCCATCTTCTTTTATTTCAAAGCTTTTAGCTAAATCGTTCACTAGCTCTCCCTTCTCGTTGTATTTCATTAAACCAGAAAACATAATTTCAGTCAGGTCTTTATCTACGTCTGAAAGGTCAGCATAAACTGGATTTATAAATCTGGGTTGGCCCACTAGTCCTTCTGTATAATGTCCTCCTTTGCTAGGTTCAACTAGCGTGTTTTCACTGTAAAAGCTAAAAAATAAGAAAGCAGAAGAAGTTATAGTTAGAATAATTAGCAAAAAAAGAACTTTCTTTTCCGTTTTGCTAAGAACTTGGGGAAGTTTCATCCATTGATAAAAGCTAGGCCAGCCCTTCTTTTTATTGAAGTTAAATCTCTTTAAGCTCATTTAGTAGATTAAGTTCAGAATAGATAGAACAATGAAAGCTGCTCCTAAAACAATAGTAGCTTTGAATATTTTTTCTTGAGCTCCTCTCCTGGTTGAGTATATTTCTCCGCCACCACCAAATGAAGAACCCAAAGCTGTACCTCTTTGCTGTAAAAGAATAAGGACAATTAGAGCAATAGATACTATTATTTGAAGTATTATTAATAGAGACATAATTATATTCTTGAGGCAATTAGACTTAAAGACCAAACTAGGATGGTAGTCCAGAACAAGGGATAAAATCCTATAACTTCAAACTCTAAGAACAAAACATCCATTAGCCAAACAATTCCTGCGTTTATTACTAAGCTAAATAGGCCAAGAGTTATAATCCTTAAAGGTAAGGTAATTAAGTTTAGTATCGGCTTTATAAAGAAGTTAATAAATCCTAAAACCAATCCTGCTATTAACAAAGTTTCAATGACCTCTGTTTTAAAACTAACACCCTCGATCAATTCGCTAGCTAACCAAATACTAGCAATACCTGCTATTATTTGCAATACTAGTCTCCTTAAATGATTAGTCATATTATTTGATACTTAATGATAGCAGAAAACAATTTACTTTTCAATCAAACAATTTATCTTTTCTTAATTTTCTATGATAAGTTATTGCAAAGCGATGAGCTTCATCTCTAATTTGCAAAAACAAATCAGATATTTCTTTTGGTAGTCCTTTTAGAAAAATAGGATTCTTTTTTCCTTGGACGAACAATCGATTATTTCTTTTAGCTAAAGAAACTATCTTTGGCCCTTTTTTGATTATTTTTTTAGCAATATTTAATTGAGCCTGCCCTCCGTCTATTAGAATTATTTCTGGCATTTCCCATTCTTTATGATTTTTTCTTCTAGTTAATACTTCTTTTATCATAGCAATATCATTTGGTTTATCTTTTCTTACTTTAAACTTCCTATATAATTCTTTTTTAGGCTTTCCTTCAATAAAAACAACCATTGATCCTGTAGCTTGTTTTCCTTGAAAGTTAGAAATGTCGTAAGCTTCCATTCTATAAATAGATCCTTTAATGTTTAAAAACCTTTTTAGTTTTTTTTCTATATCTTGCCATTTAAATTCTACTATATCTTCAATTATTATCCTGTGATCTAGAACTCTTTTTAAAGACTTTATTTGGTTTCTTTTTTGAGCAGCTTTTTCGAAAAGTTGAAGTTTTGATGCTTCTTTCATTTCTTTTTCTAGATCCTTTATAACTTCTTTTTCTTTTCCTTTTAACATCCTTATAATGTTTTTTGCGTTTTTCTGACTATTTTTTTTAATCTTGTTTTTAATTTTTGGAATTTGTTTAGCCAGATTTTGATTTAGTAAACAGGGCGCTGGACATCTTTCGAGCTGGTACCAAAGGCATGGTTTTTTAGGGATGTTCCTGCAAGATCTAAAAGGAAAGACTTTTCTTAGCAGTTTTAGGGTTTGCTTTATAGCTTTGCCGTCTGTAAACGGTCCTATATATTGGCCTTTGTCTTTTTTCTGATGAGTTATTAATATTCTAGGAAAGCCATCTTTTGTTACTTTAATGTAAAAATAGTTTTTGTCGTCTTTCCAGATGACATTGAATTTTGGTGAATATCTTTTGATTAATTTAGCTTCTAAAGTTAAGGCTTGAATTTCATTGTTAGTTTTGATAAAACCAATCTTTTTAATTTTGCTTAAAAAAAGATTGTCTTTGTAATTCGGCTGCTGGAAATGGTTTTTTACTCTTTCTCTAATATTATTTGCTTTACCAATATATAATGTCTCTTTCTTTGATTTAAAAGAGTAAACTCCGCTTTCTTTGGGCAGCTTCGATATTTTATCTACGAATCTAAATCCAGTCATATTAAAGGGGTGGTTAATTAAAATATTAAGTTATTTTTCCTTAATATTCAAGCTTGAAATTATGTATAATTTTGAGTATAATTAAGCTTTAGTAATATTATGAAAGATAATTTCATAAAAGTTAAAAAGGCCAGAATTCATAATTTAAAGAACATTTCAGTTAATGTTCCTAAAAACAAGCTAGTTGTAGTTACTGGGATTTCAGGTTCTGGTAAATCTTCTTTTGCTTTTGATACTCTCTATGCTGAAGGTCAAAGAAGGTATGTAGAAAGTTTGTCAGCTTATGCCAGGCAATTCTTGGGAGTGATGCAAAAGCCAGAAGTAGATAGCATTGAAGGAATATCTCCAGCCATTTCTATTGATCAAAGAAAAGCAGTTCATAATCCAAGATCTACCGTAGGCACAATTACTGAAGTGTATGATTATTTGAGATTGTTGTTTGCCAGGGTAGGTATCGCTCACTGTCCAAGTTGCAAAAAGCCAGTTAGTAAGCAAACAATAGGCCAAATGGTGAAACAAATTTTAAAGCTTCCTTTGAATTCTGAAATTATGATTTTGGGCCCTGTTATTAGAGGAAGAAAAGGAGAACACAGGGGAGTTTTGGAAGAAATTAAAAGAGCTGGTTTTACTAGAGTAAGAGTTGACGGTGTAATTCATAGAGTAGAAGAGGTTCCTCTTTTAGATAGAAAAAAAACTCATAGTATTGAAACTGTAGTAGATAGAATAATAATAGAAAAAGATATAGATAAGATTAGACTAGTGGATTCGCTAGAAACAGCTTTAAAGCTGGGGAAGGGATTGGTGATTGTGAGCTGTAAAAAGAAAGATCTGCTTTTCAGTGAGCATTTTGCCTGTGAGGATTGTGGCATTAATTTACCTAAAATAGAGCCTAGATTGTTTTCTTTTAATTCACCTTTTGGAGCTTGCTCTTTCTGTCAGGGATTAGGAGAAAAATTAGAAGTAGATCCTGAGTTGGTTGTACCAAATAAAGATTTGTCTATTTCTGAAGGAGCTATTGCTCCCTGGGTTTTGTCTTCTTGGAGGCCAGGAAAAAAAGATTGGCAGGGATACTATATGTTAAAAATATCTTATCTAGCTAGGGAAAAGGGCTTTTCCTTAGATGTTCCTGTTGGGAGTATTAATAAGAAATTCTTAGATTTAATATTATATGGAGATAATGGCTTTGAAGGAGTTATCCCTAATTTAGAAAGAAGGTACCGTCAAACAGATTCAGATTTTGTAAGAAAGGAAATAGAGCAATACATGGTGGTTAGAGAGTGTCCTGAATGCAAAGGGAAAAGATTGAAAAAAGAAGCTTTGGCTGTAACCGTAGCTGGGAAACCGATTGATTTTGTAGTTGAAGCTAGCATTGAAGAAGCAAGAATATTTTTTGAATCAATTTCAAAAAAGATTAATAAAGAGGACTTAAAGATTGCCCAGCCTATTATTAAAGAAATAGCAAGCAGGCTTCAATTTTTAGTGGATGTTGGCTTGGATTATTTAACATTGGATAGAAAAGTAGCTACTTTGTCTGAAGGAGAAGAGCAAAGAACAAGATTAGCTACTCAAATTGGATCTAAACTAACAGGGGTTCTTTATGTTCTGGATGAACCCTCTATCGGCTTACATCCAAGAGACCAAAGTAGGTTAATTAGAACTTTAAAGGGATTAAGAGACTTAGGAAATACAGTGGTAGTAGTGGAACATGATTCAGAAACTATTAGAGAAGCTGATTGGATTTTAGATATTGGACCTGGAGCTGGGAAAAAAGGAGGAAAGCTTGTCTTTGAGGGAACTCCCAAGCAAATAATGAGGACTAAGAATCTGACAGGGGAGTATTTATCTGGGAAAAGGAAGGTTGACATAAGCAAAAAGGAGCTAGAGGAAATTAAAGAAAAATCTTTTAAAGCAACTTCTGGTTTTTTAACAATAAAGGGAGCTAGAGAACATAATTTAAAGAACATTACGGTTAAATTTCCTTTGGGTAAATTCATTTGTGTTACTGGAGCTTCGGGTTCTGGAAAAAGCTCTTTGATTATTGATACTTTAGGCAGAGCAATGTCTAAGGAATTTTATAGGTCAAAGGAGGAAATTGGTGCCCATGATAAGATCTTAGGCATAGATAAATTAAATAAAGTAGTTTTGGTAGATCAGTCTCCTATTGGCAGAACTCCAAGATCAAATCCGGCTACTTACACAGGAGCTTTTACTCACATTAGAGATCTCTTTACCAAAACAAAGGAAGCTAGAATCAGAGGTTATAGGGCAGGAAGATTTTCTTTTAATGTTAAAGGAGGAAGATGTGAAGCTTGCGAGGGGCAGGGAGTTAAAAAGATTGAGATGTTCTTTCTTCCTGATGTTTATGTTGAATGCCAGGAGTGCAAAGGAACTAGGTATAATAAGGAAACTTTGGAAATAGAGTATAAAGGCAAAAATATTTCAAATGTTTTGAAAATGACAGTAGAAGAATCCTTGGATTTCTTTAAGAATATTCCTCCTTTAAAGTTAAAGCTCAGAACTTTAAATGAGGTAGGTTTGGGCTATATCCAGCTAGGACAGTCAGCTTTATCTTTGTCTGGAGGAGAGGCTCAAAGAGTAAAGCTGGCTACAGAGCTATCTAAAAAGTCTACAGGTAAAACTCTCTATATCTTAGATGAGCCTACTACTGGCCTTCATTTTGATGACATTAGAAAGCTACTGCTTGTTTTAAAGAAACTTGTAGCTAAAGGCAATACGGTAATCGTGATAGAACATAATTTAGATATAATAAAAAATGCTGATTGGATTTTAGATTTGGGGCCAGAAGGTGGAGAAAAGGGAGGATTTATTTTAGCTGAAGGTAAGCCAAAAGATATAGTTGCGGTAAAGAAAAGCCATACTGGTAAATATTTAAAGAAGGTTTTGGGGAAGTAAAATTCCCCATTTTTTTATTTGACATTAGCTTGAATAAATTAGAAAATTAATTGAAAGGTCTAATCTTTTAATTAATAAAATATGTTTAAAATAAAAAGAAGCAAAGGTTTTACTGTCCCAGAATTACTGGCTATCATTGCCATTGTTTTTATTTTAATTACAATTTCGCTGATAGCTCTAACTCCAGATAAAGGTAGAGCTTTAGCTAGGGACAGCAAAAGGATAAATGAATTAAATAGCTTAAGGAGTGCTTTAAAATTGTATCAAATGGATCATGGGAAATATCCAGAGCAAGAAGACGAGTGGTGCTCTGTAGAGTTTGACTGTGACAGCCTTGTGGCAGAACTTGAACCTTACATTGAAGAAATACCAGAAGATCCTCTTTTTGGGAAAGGAAGAGAAGAGGGTAATGAGTTGTTCTCTTATCAGTACATATCTATTTCTTCTGGAGAAGGGTATAAGATTCATGCGGATATGGAATTAAGAGAAGATTACGAAGTATATGTTTTGGGAGGGCAAGAGATAACTTATAGCCCAGGAGAAGGAGGAGCAGGAGGACATTATCACCTTTACTTTAATCCGGTAAATTATTCTTGCCCGGAAGATGCTGAAATATGCCTCATAGGAACAGTTGAACTTTCCAATCCTGCCCCGGCCGAAGGAGTGACAGTAGAATATTACACCGAAGACGGGACTGCTATTAGTCCTGACGATTATGCTGCTCAAAGCGGTATACTTTCTTTTGACGAGGGAGAACAGACAAAAAATCTTACTACCGGTGTTGTTGAGAACGAAATAATTCAGGGAGATATAGTCTTTTATGTGCAACTAGAGAATGCTGTTAATGCTGATATTTTAAGTAATGATAGATCAACTGTTACCATTGAAGAAACTGATTGGCCTGAAGTTGGGTTTCCTTCCCCTCTTTATATAGTAGAAGTAGACGAAGACGATATTGATTTTGTTAGATTAACAGTTGAGTTATCCAGTCCTGCTCCTGTGGGAGGTTCATCAATAGACTGGCGTACCGTTGGAAATACAGCTCTTGAGGGCGAGGATTACCGTTATGATTCAGGAACGCTTTCTTTTGCTTCTGGAGAGCAAACAAAGGATATTGTTTTGGAAGAAGAAGGTTCTACAATAATTATTAACGATTCAGACTATGAACCCCAAGAAGAGTTTTCTGTGCTCTTGACTAACCCGGTTAATGCTACTATTAAGATCGAACATGCTGAGGCAAAAATTAGGATAAATAGTGAAGATCCTTTCCCGAATCTTTTCTATAAACATTTAGAAGATCCTGCGCCTGTTTATGACTATAGAGGGAATTCAATAGCCCTTTTAGATGACGGAGGCTATATAATAGCCGGGGATATGCTAGGTGCTACGGATAAGTACTCGGGGGCATTTAGATTTAATTCTTTGGGCGAACTTCAATGGGCTAGGATATTAGGAGGCTCAACTGTGATTGGCACTTCAAACAAAAGTGTTACTCAGACTTCAGATGGTGGCTATATTATGACAGGATATTACCGAGACAATAATATTGATAGTGGGTATACCAACGCTTTTATTGTTAAGCTTGATTCTTCAGGCGTTCCAGAGTGGTCAAAAATAATAAATAACAATACTGCTGGAAGGCAAAGCTATGGCTATTCCGTTAAGGAATTATCGGATCGTAGCGGGTACATATTAACAGGCTCTTACTATGCTTGGTCTGGATATGGTGCTGGTGATCTTTTTGTTGCCAAAGTCGATCTTTCCGGAAACCTTTTGTGGTTCAAGCATTTATATGAAGGTTTGCAAGACTCTTCTTACCACATAAGTGAAACTAGCGATGGAGGGTTTATAATAACTGGTCATCGTAATGATTCCTCAAATGATGATGAAATGCCTTTGGTAAAACTTGATTCTGCAGGAGAAGTTGCTTGGGCAAAGTCAATAGGAGATGTAGGAGGAGGTGACTATATGTATGGACAGTACGTAGAAGAAACTTCAGACGGAGGATATTTAGTAATTGGTTATGGTAATATTAATAGCAGTAATTACAATGGATATTTAGTTAAATTAACCTCTTCTGGGTCAGTGGACTGGTCACGAAAAATGGAAGGATCGGTTAACGATGATCGTTTCTACTCTGGCCGGCAAACATCGGACGGAGGATATATAATAACAGGGAAAGCTGGTAGCTTAGGAGATACTTCAGGAGATATTTTGCTGATTAAGACAGATTATAGCGGTGCGGTTGATTGGGCAGTGACTTCTGGTAATGCAGGTTATGCAGACTATGGAAATTCTGTTGTAGAAGATTCTTTGGGAGCTTACATTATTACAGGTTATTTTAAGGGAATATCAACAGGGAAGAACCATGCTATATTAGCTAGATTTAGTCCTGAGGGAGATACTGAATGTTTCTATTCTTCAAAAACAGTTTCTTTTATTGATGGGAATCTGGTTGCTCATAATCTTAGTTTGAGTTCTACCGATATAACTTCTGACTTCCAAATGAATGACCTTTCTTCGCCTTTTGAACATGAAATGCAGGATCACAGCACTTGTCCTTAATAGATTAGGTAAGTTTGTCTGATAACAGGGAGTTTTTGCTCCCTGTTTTGGTTAGGTTCTTGACAAAATATTTAAAAAAAATAAAATAGAGAATTAGCAAACAAAGGTCATAACTGCTAATTTAATTAAATACTATGAAAATAAAACCAATAGCAGACTACATAGTTATTGAACCCTTCTCTCAAGAAGAGAAGACGAAAACTGGAATCTTAATTCCAGCAACTATTGATAAAGAAAGACCAGAACAAGGCAAAGTTATTGCTGTAGGTCCGGGCAAGAGAACCAATTCTGGCCAACTTATTGCTCCTGAAGTAAAACCAGGAGATGTTGTATTGTTTACTAAATACGGACCAAACGAAGTAAAGGTTGAGGAAAAAGAATACCTAATTGCTAAGCAAGAAGATATTTTAGCGATATTAGAAAAATAATTATAAAAGCATATGGCTAAACAAATAGAATATTCTGAATCGGCTAGAAAAAAACTAAAGGGGGGAGTTGATAAACTAGCCAATGCAGTAAAAGTTACTTTAGGTCCCAAGGGTAGAAATGTTGTTTTGGAATCTAGCTTTGGTCCGCCCACTATTACAAATGACGGGGTAACTATTGCCAAAGAAATAGAAGTAGAGGATAAGACAGAAAACTTAGGGACTGAAATCATTAAAGAAGTAGCCCAAAAGGCGAATGACGCTGCCGGAGACGGGACAACTACAGCAGTTGTTCTGGCTCAAGCTATTATTTCCGAAGGCTTAAAGAATGTAGCAGCAGGTGCTAACCCTTTGGCTATTAAAAGAGGAATTACTAAAGGAACAGAGGAGGTAGTTAAAACTCTAAAGAAAATATCAAAGAATATTACAACTAGGGAAGAAATAGCTCAGGTAGCTACTATTTCAGCTGAAAATGAAAAAGTAGGTAATTTAATAGCTGAAGTAGTAGATGAGGTTGGAAAGGACGGAGTTATTACAGTTGAGGAGTCAAAAACATTTGGCTTGGAAAAGGAAACAGTTAAAGGTTTACAGATAGACCAAGGATATGTTTCTCCTTATATGGTAACCGATGCAGAAAGAATGGAAGCTGTGTATGAAAATCCTTACATTCTAATTACAGACAAGAAAATATCTTCCTTAAACGAAATTTTGCCTGTTTTGGAAAGTATTTCCAAATTAGGCAAAAAAGAATTAGTTATTATTGCAGAAGATATAGAGGGAGATGCTTTAGCCACTTTAGTGGTTAACAAGATAAGAGGAGTGTTTAATACTCTGGCTATAAAAGCTCCAGGTTTTGGAGATAGGAAAAAAGAAATGCTAGCTGATATAGCTACAGTTACTGGAGGTAAAGTTATTTCTGAAGAAACGGGGCTGAAATTAGAGAACTTTGAGATTGAGATGCTGGGTCAAGCCAGAAAAGTTTCAGCTACAAAGGAAAATACAACCTTTATTGAAGGCAAAGGCAATAAAGAAGAAATTGAAGCTAGGGTTGAACAAATAAAAAGAATGATTGAAAGTTCTGATTCTGATTTTGACAAGGAAAAGCTTCAAGAGAGGCTAGCTAAATTAACAGGCGGAGTAGCTGTTATTAAAGTAGGAGCTGCTACCGAAGTTGAGCAAAAAGCTTTGCAGCACAAAACAGAAGATGCTTTATCTGCAACCAGGGCTGCAGTAGAAGAAGGAATAGTGCCTGGAGGTGGAGTAGCTTTGCTAAGAACAGTCAAGGCTTTAGAAGGATTTAAAGTGGAAGGAGACGAAAAGATAGGTATTAACATTCTAAAAAGAGCTTTAGAAGAGCCAATAAGGCAAATAGCTAAAAACGCAGGCGTGGAAGGTTCAGTTGTTGCAGAGAAAGTTAGGAATAACAAAGAAAACTTTGGCTATAACGCAGCTAGTGGAGTTTTCGAAGATTTATTGCAGGCAGGTATAGTAGATCCTACTAAGGTGGTAAGATCTGCTTTAGAAAATGCTACTTCAGCAGCTTCTATGCTGTTAACCACAGAGGTTTTGGTTGCTGAAAAACCAAAGAAAGAAGAGGACAAAAGTCCTCAAATGCCTCCAATGCCTCAGTACTAATTGAATGAAAATTCTTCCTAAACAAATAGGAACTAAAGAAGGGAAAATCCTTTTTGAAAAAGCAGAAAAGGTAAAGAGTTTTAATGAAGCTGAGAGGATAGTCAGCTTGTTAAAAGATAGCTTGGATTACTACGGGGGAGTAGGTTTGGCTGCTCCCCAAATTGGTATTTCAAAGAGGGTTTTTATTGTAGATATCCAGCCAACTAAAAAGTATCCTAATATGGAGAAAATAGGGTTTGTTCCCTATATTAACCCTGAAATTAAACTTTCTTTAAAAAAGAATAAAGACATTGAGGGGTGCTTGAGCGTAATATATGGTAGTTTATTTGGCGAGGTATCAAGAGCTAATTCTTTAAAAGTGAAGTACTTTAATCTTGAAGGGAAGGAAATATTTAAGGAAATTAAGAATTCCTTTCACTCAAGAGTTGTTCAGCATGAGTTCGATCATCTAGAAGGAAAAGTATTTTTGCAAAGAATGTCTTTTAGTGATTTTCCGGAATTGGTTTGGGACGAAGAAAAGGATATCAGGAAGTAAGTTTTTTAATTGATAAGTGCTTGGATTTGGGCTAAAATTAGGTATAGGGTGTAAAGGTCGTAAAAACTAAAACCTTATTTATGAAGTTTTTTATTCCAATAGGAATTCTTATTATTATATGCGTTTGGGCTATTGCTGCTTATAACAGGCTTATTAAGCTTAGAATGAGAGTAAAAGAGGCTTGGTCAGATATCGATGTTCAGCTAAAGAGAAGATACAATTTAATCCCTAATTTGGTAGAAACTGTAAAAGGATACGCAGCTCACGAAAAGGAGCTTTTAGAAAAGGTTACTGAAGCTAGAGCTAAAGCTATGTCGGCTGAAACAATAAAAGAGAAAGGAGCGGCAGAGAATATGTTATCCGATACTTTGAAATCTCTTTTTGCAGTAGCTGAAAACTATCCCGACCTTAAAGCTTCTAATAATTTCTTAGAACTTCAAAGAGAGTTAAGAGATACAGAAGACAAGATACAGGCATCCCGAAGGTTCTACAATACTAATGCTAGAGATTTTAATATTAAGATTGAAACTTTTCCTTCAAGCATTATAGCTAGCTATTTTAATTTTGAAAGAGCGGAATTCTTTGAATTAAAGGAGGCTGAAGCTAGAGAGCCTGTTAAGGTTAAATTTTAATTTCTATGACTAACTTGTATGCTCATGCAGAGTCTAATACTCGCAAGACTTTTTTATTATTAACCTTCTTTTTGCTTTTAATAATTGCTTTAGGATGGTTGTTTAGCTATTTGTTAGGCAGTTATTCCATATTAGTTATAGCTGTCTTTTTTAGCATTTTAATGAGTATTAGCAGCTATTGGTATTCGGATAAATTAGTTTTAAGGATGACGAAAGCTGTTCCTATTGAAAAAAGAGATAATCCTGAGCTATATAGGTTGGTAGAAAATCTTTGTATTACGGCTGGGCTTCCTCTTCCTAAAATATATATTTTAAAAGAGTCTCAACCCAATGCTTTTGCTACAGGCAGGGATGCAGATCACGCTGTTATTGTTGTTACAGAAGGTTTGTTAAACAAGCTAGAAAGAGTTGAGCTGGAAGGGGTAATAGCTCATGAATTATCTCATATTGGCAACAAAGATATGCTATTGCAGACTATAATTGTTGTTCTGGCTGGGATTTTAGCTTTAGTTTCTCATTGGTTTTTAAGAATAGGCGTTTTTGGAGGATTAGGAAGGAGAAGATCTAAGGGATCATCGGCATTGTTGCTTTTGGGATTGGTAGCTGCTATATTAGCTCCCTTAGCTGCTACTTTAATAAGGTTGGCTATTTCTAGGAAAAGAGAGTTTTTAGCTGATGCTACAGGTGCCTTGTTAACCAGGTATCCTGAAGGATTAGCTAGGGCTTTGGAAAAGATTTCAATAGATGCTACCCCTTTAAGGGTAGCTAATAATTCCACAGCCCATCTTTTTATATCTTCTCCCTTTAAGTCAAAGGAGAAAAGGAATTGGTTTACAAAGCTTTTTCTAACCCATCCTCCCACTAAAGATAGAATAGCCGCTTTAAGAGGAATGAATATAAGGTAGTTTTTGGAGGGGTGCGCCGAATGGCAAGGCACCAGTTTGGAGAACTGGCGGGAATTTATTCCCTTGCAGGTTCGAGTCCTGTCCCCTCCGCATTAAAAATTAAAAATATATTATAATGGATATACAAAATATATTATCTTCTATTAGTTCTTGGTTTTTTTCCAGTGGCGTTAAAATAATAGGCATTTTAATTGTGGCCTTGATAGCGGACAGAGTAGGCAGACTTTTTATTGAAAAATCTATTAGAGAGTTGGTAAAACCTGATATGGCAGCATCTGATTATAAGGAGGCTGAGAAAAAAAGAGAAGATACTTTAATTAAGATATTTAATAATATCTTAAGGATAATTATTTTATTAGTCGTTGCTTTAACTGTATTACCTCAAGTAGGAATAAATCCTACAGGATTTTTAGCTGGAGCTGGAGTAGTAGGAATAGCCATTGGTTTGGGGGCAAGGTCTTTAATTCAGGACTTTTTAGCTGGTGTTTTTATCATTTTAGAAAATGTCTACAGGATAGGAGATGTAGTTTGTTTAGACGGTACCTGTGGTTCAGTTCAAGATATTAGCTTAAGGAAAACGATATTAAGAGATTTAGACGGAACAGAGCACCATGTTTCTAATGGAACAATTAAAAAAGCTTCTAACTTATCTAAGGACTTTTCGAGAATTAACCTAGATATTGGAGTTTCATATAGCGCTGATTTAGAAAAAGTGGCAGAGATAGTAAACAGGATAGGAGAAGAGATGTCTGAAGATCCATCATGGGAAAAGGATATATTAAAGGCTCCTGTTTTTGAAAGAGTAAACGATTTCGCAGACTCGTCTGTGGTGATTAAGATATTAGGAGAAACCAAACCTTTAAGGCAGTGGGCAGTAACCGGGGAGTTAAGAAAGAGAATAAAAATCGCCTTCGATAAAGAAGGGATTGAAATTCCTTTTCCTCAAATGTCGGTTTGGCAAAAAGGAGAATGGAAGTGATTACTTTAACATTTTCCTGTATAATTTTAAGTACTCTTTAGCTGATCTTCTCCAGGAGAAATCTTGCTTCATTCCATTTCTTTGAATCTTTTTCCAGATACTCTTCTCTTTAAATAGAACTAAAGAGCGGAGTATCGCTCTCCAAAAACTTTCTCCCTTGTAATCCTTGAATAAAAATCCAGTACCTGATATTTTTTTGCCCTCGATTTTAATGGGAGTGACTGTGTCTTTTAGCCCCCCAGTTGATCTTACTATAGGAATTGTGCCGTACTTCATTGCAATTAATTGACCCAAGCCGCAGGGTTCAAAAAAAGAAGGCATTAAGAACATGTCTGATCCTGCATAAATTTGATGAGCTAGTTTTTCATCAAAACCTATTTTAACACCTAATTTATCTGGGTGTTGATTTGATTTTTCTTTTAAAAGCTTCTCATAATTTTTAGATCCTTTTCCCAAGATAATAAGGTTAAGGTTGCACTTTATTAATAAGGGGAGAATTATTTCTAGCAAGTTAAAACCTTTCTGATCAGCTATTCTAGATACCATCCCAATCAGGGGAGTATTAATATCCGTTTTTTTAAAGAATTTCTTTTGAAGGTATTTTTTATTCCTTTGTTTCTTAGCTAAAGAGGACAAAGAGTATTTTGCTTTTATGTATTTGTCTTTCGATGGGTTAAATATGTTCTCATCTAGACCATTGATGATTCCATAAAGTTCTTTCTTTCTTTCTTTTAATTCCTTTTCTAACCCGAATCCATATTCTTTAGTAAGAATTTCTTTGGCATAGTTTTTAGATACAGTATTTAAATAATCTGCCTTCGAAATTCCTAATTTTAAACAATTTATTTCTTTTGTTTTAAAATTAGTACCTAGTAAGTTATTTACGGTATTTTTATTATATATTCCCTGGTATCCTAGATTATGTATAGTTAATAGGGTTTTAAAATCTTTTTTTATCAAATAGGGGACAATAGAAACATGCCAGTCTTGGCAGTGAACTATTTCAGGTTTTAGTAATTTAGCAACTTTCAGGCTAGCTACCGAGAAAAAAAGGAATCTTTCGGCTTCAGCCATGCTTCCTCCTGAAGAAGCATCTTCTTCAGGATAAACGCTATTCCCTCCAAAGTATTTCTTATTTTTAATTAAAAAAACAGGAACTTTGCTTTTGGGAATATATGTTTTGAATAAAGAAAAAAACTCTTTTTTGCCCTTAAAGTTTACAGAAAGAGTTTTTTTAGTAGATTTGATTTTTTTCTTATATTGTAAGCATTCGTAAAAGGGAATTACAACTGAAACATCTGCTCCTAGTTTTTTCAGGGATTTTGGCAAAGATCCTGCTACGTCAGCTAGCCCCCCAACCTTAATGAAAGGAGATAGCTCTGAGGAAATAAATAAAACTTTCATATTCTTCTTCTTTCTGGTTGGCCAGGATTTATTTTTCTGTATTTTTCCTTGTATTGGTCCATTAGCTTCCTTATTTTAGGATCGGGAACCTCTTTTCTCAATAGATCTACGGCATGGATAGCATCGTAGATGTCGTTTTTTGTTTCTAGCTTCCAAATGGCATCTCTCCAAAGAATTGCTTTTTCGAAGTTTTTGTTTCTAGCTGCTTCTTTCATTTTTCTATCCATTAATTCAATAAAGGCATAATATACTTCAGGTTTACTACTCTCTAAAGTTCTCTTTCTAAAAGGGATCTTTATATTTTCTTTATACTTTTTTGCCATTTGTCCTATTTTGCCGCTTCTTTGCCACCAAAAAGCAACAGAAAGAATTTCCCTATAAAATTCTTCAGCTTTGTTTATTTGTTTTTTGGATAATCCTGGTATTGACTTGAAAGCAGAAAGAATTTTCCAGGCTCCTTTTTCTATAACTTCAATGCTCCACCACGGTTCTCCCGATGCCCAAAAGAATTGATCTGAAGCTAATGCTTTGTCTATATTTTCTTTTATTCTTTTTGTTGCCTTATTTTTAGATATTTTCAAAAGATAGTTCAGGAATTTCCATTGTAATTGATGAACTTTGTTCTTGGGATTCTTCCAAGAATAAAACTGCACTCCTTTATCGATGTCTTCTTGAGAAGAGGCCCATGTGGCGGAAAGAGGTGATACTCTCTCTTTTATTTTAAAGTGTTTTGGCAGTTCTGAAATGAATATTTGTTCCGGTTTTTTTGAAGAAAGAATCTTAAATAAGGCTTTTTCTAGCCCTGGGCGGTGATGACCGAAAGTTTCTCCGTCCATTGCTGTGCAAAGATAGCAGTTTTTGTTTATTCTGTCTCCTAAAGAATCTAGGAATTCTTTTTTATTCCTAACGATAGCGCTCATTATGCAGTTTGAAATTTTTCTTTCCCTAAAAACAGCAATTAGACTTTTTGTATTTTCAATAGTGGTTAAATGTTCTGTCGGGGCTGGATTTTTGATCCCCTTGTAAGTTATTTCATCCAAAAGGATCATAGGATAGTTTAATTTAGAAACTTTCTTGCCAACGTTTTCAGAGTAAGCCATTTCAGGCGGAAAAAAACAAACAGGATTGTATGTTTTTCCAAAGTATTTTTTATTCGTTTTATGATTTTTAGAGACTTGTCTGAAAAATTCTTCTTTATTTAAGAAAGGCAACAAAGTATGATATTTGGCGCTTTCTGTAAATTCTAATCTTTTGGTTTCAGACAGCTTTTTAATGTTTTTTATAATGTCTAAGTATCCTTTCTTAGCTAGGGTTTCTGTTAAAGCTCCGTTAATATTTAAATTTACTTTTATATTTTTAAGCTTTAGAAATCCTTCAAAAAGAGGCCTATAGGATTCATTGGCTACTCTTTCTAGTATTTCCTTTGATTGTCCGGAAGGTTGGTAAATGTGGAGAAAATTAATCCAATACATTAATTTTATTAATTGCAAAGTTAAACAGATTAATATATTCTTTAGCTGATTTATCCCAGGAGAAATCTTTTTTCATCGCTCTTTTAACCATTTTTTTCCATTTCGGTTTAAATTTAAAAGAAGTAAAAGCTTGAGTAATAGCAATTAGAAGAGATTGAGGACTATAATCTTTGAAAAAGAATCCATCACCTTTGTTCTTGCAGGGAAAAAATTCTTCAATGGTATCTACCAATCCTCCTGTTCTTCTTGCGATTGGGATGCAACCGTATCTCATTGCCTGCATTTGAGCCGTTCCGCAAGGTTCGAACTTTGAAGGCATCAAAAAGGCATCGGCTCCAGCTAATGTTAAGTGGTGAATTTCTAAGTTAAATTCGTAAGAACAACAGATTTTTTTTGGAAAATTATTAGATGCCTTTTGCAGCATTTCCTTATATCTTGATTCTCCTTCTCCCAAACATATTAATTGCAAAGGAAGGTTTTTAAACAAAGGGTCTATAATTTCCTTTAATAGATCAAATCCTTTTTGCTCTGTTAATCTTGAAACCATAGCTATTAGGAAATAATTTTCATTTTGGTTTAGGCCGAATCTTTTTTGAAGAGCTAGTTTGTTCTTTTTCTTCTCGTTGATATTTTTTAAATTGTAAGGATAAGGGATATGGGATTTTTTTTCTGGATTATATTTTTCATAATCAATGCCATTTAATATTCCGAATATTTTACCTCTTTTTTCAGAAAGTACCTTGTTTAAACCTTCTCCGAATTCCGGTGTTAGGATTTCCTTTGTATAGTTTGGAGAAACGGTAGCTATGAAATCGCTGTACATTATTCCTCTTAGCATCCAGTTTATTTTGGCCAATCTTGGATTAAAAAAATCAGGTATTTCTTCCTGGCCTGAATCTCTTTCTGTTTCTTGGGTAAATCTGAAATCGCACATTCCTTGATACCTAAGGTTATGGATTGAGAAAAATGTTATAATTTTTGAAATATAAGGATCATCTCTGTATTTAGTTTTAATATAATTTGGAAGTAGTCCTGTTTGCCAGTCTGAAGATACTATTATATCTGGCTTCCAAGAAGAAACTTTTATGAATTCTAGAACTCCTCTGCATAAAAGAGCCCATCTTATATGGTCATCGGAGTAACCATAAACATTAGCCCTTTTTTCGTAATATTCCATGTTCTCCAGAAAATAGGTAGGAACAGAGTTTCTTTTGTTGGTTTTTTTTACATTGCAAATTAGGTAGGGATAAGATCCTGATTGGTCAGTAGGCACTTTTAAGCTTTTTTCCTCCATCTTTAATTTATAATGACTAGGATCTATTGTTCCGTATCTAGGCATCATTAAACGTACATCTTGTTTTAGCTTCCTTAAAGCTAAAGGCAAAGAATACATTACTCCCCCTAGTCCTCCAGCTTGAGCAAAAGGAGCTGCTTCTGAAGCCACAAACAGTATTTTTAGTTTCTTTGAAGAGCTTTTGGTCATGTAATTAAAAAAATAAAGCTTGTTTTTTTCTTAGGATTTGCTAATTTAAGTATAGCAAAGTTTATTTTTGTAGTCTATGTCTAGCCAAATTGAGGAAGTAAAGAGTAGATTGGACATTATAGAAGTAATTGGGGGCTATATTAAGCTTAAAAAGTGTGGAGCTAATTACAGAGCTTGTTGTCCGTTTCATTCAGAGAAGAAGCCCTCCTTTTTTGTTTCTCCTGCCAGGCAAATTTGGCATTGTTTTGGTTGCGGTAAAGGAGGGTCTGTTTTCGATTTCGTTAAAGAAATTGAAGGGGTTGAGTTTGGGGATGCATTAAGGTTGCTGGCTCAAAAAACTGGCGTTGACTTAAAGCCTATTAAGCCGGAACTTAAAACGAAAAGGCAAAGACTTTATGAGATTTGTGAATTATCCTGTAAGTTTTTTGAAAAGCAATTAAATAATAGCAAGGTGGGTAATCTAGCTAAAGATTATCTTTTGAATAGGGGAATTAATAAAGATTCTATTGAGAAATGGAGATTAGGCTATGCCCCAGATAAAAAATCAGCTTTAAGTGATTTTTTGCTCTCAATGGGTTATAATATTAATGAGGCTGTCGAAGCTGGCTTATCTGTTAAAAATAATAGAGGGTATTTAGATCGTTTTCAAAGCAGAATTATTTTTCCTGTTTTTGATTTGAACTCGCAAGTTATAGGTTTTGGGGGTAGGATTTTTGGACTCAAAGCAGAAAAAGAAATAGCAAAGTATGTTAATAGTCCAGGGACTTTCTTGTATGATAAAAGCAAGACGTTGTATGGTTTAGATAGAGCGAGGGTTGAAATTAGGAAAAAGAACTTTGTTATTCTTGTTGAAGGATATACAGATTGCATTCTAGCTCACCAGGCAGGGAGCGAAAACACAGTAGCTACTTCGGGGACTGCCTTAACTCCCTTACAGTTAAAAATACTGAAACGTTATTCTAGCAATATAGTTACAGCTTTTGATATGGATGTGGCAGGTAATACTGCTACTCAAAGAGGCATAGATCTAGCTCAAAGTATGGATTTTAATATTAAGGTTATTACTATGCCTCAAGAAAAGGATCCAGCAGATATTATTTTAGAAGATCCCGATAACTGGAAAGAGCTTTTAAAGAGCGCTAAGTCTATCCTTGATTTCTATTTTGAGTTAGCTTTTTCTAATTTTGACAAGAGCAAGCCTGAAGACAAAAAAGAGATTTCAAAATTTCTTCTTCCTGCTATTAAGAGAATTTCAAATAAAATAGTTCAATCTCATTGGGTTCAGAAATTAGCAGAAGAGCTTAGAGTTAGAGTAGAAGATGTTGAGAAAGAGTTAAATAAAGTAAGAGATTCAGAGAAAGTTTCTTTTGAAGAAAAAGGGGCAGGAAGTAATCCTTCAAAACCTAGAAAGGAAAAAATAGAAGAATTATTCCTTTCCCTTTCTCTTAGAGAACCGAAAGTTATTGGGTTGTTAGAGGATAGTGACCTTTCTCTTTTTAGCCAAGGCGTTTCTAATATGCTTGGCAATATCATAGGTTTTGTTAAAGATAAAAAAGGTTCTTTTGATCTTTCTGAGTTTCAGAAATCTCTCTCTGGAGAAGATTTGAATTTTATTAACCCCCTTATTTTAAAAGCTGAAATTGATGAGGAGTGTTCAGAAATAGATCCAATTAAGGAAGCTAGATTTTGCCTGAAAGAAATAAGAAACCATGGTATTAAGAATAAACTAGAAGATATTTCTTACCAAATTAGAATGGCTGAGAAAGATAAGGATTCTAATAAGGTAAGTAAGTTAGTTGAAGAGTTCGCTGACTTATCTAAAAAGATTAATAACTAATTATGGTGAAAAAGAAAAAAAGTAAAAAAAAGAAGCAGGTAAAGAAAAAGAAAGTGAGAAAGAGTAAGAAATTAACTAGGAAAAGAATAAAGAAGAATCCTTTAAAAAAGAGAACTAGAGTTTCTGAAAAGAAAGTTAAAAGAAAAAGCACCAAAAGAAGAAAAAAGGTTTTTACAGAAGAGAAGGTAGAGAAGCTAATTAACAAAGGAAGATCTCGTGGCTTTGTTACTTTTTCTGAGCTTCTTTATTATTTTCCAGACATGGAAAAGGATGTTAAAGGGCTTGAAAATCTGTATCAAGATTTGGAGGACAAGGGAATTGAAGTTAAAAGAGCTGTTGAATTATTGGACACAAAAGGTAAGAAGAAAAAAGCAGATAAAGTTAGAGGGGTTGATTTAATACAAATGTATTTAAAGGAAATTGGAAGAACCTCTTTTTTGACAGCTAAGGAAGAGAAAGAACTAGCTAAGAAAATTGAGAAAGGAGATGAAGAAGCAAAGAAAAAACTAGCTCAAGCTAATCTAAGGCTAGTTGTTTCTATTGCTAAAAGATATGTAGGAAGATCTCCTAATTTAACTTTACTTGATTTAATTCAAGAAGGAAATTTAGGCTTGTTTAGAGCAGTAGAAAAGTTTGATTGGAGGAAAGGATATAAGTTTTCTACCTATGCTACTTGGTGGATAAGACAAGCAATTACTAGAGCTTTAGCTGATCAAGCTAGAACTATCAGGATTCCAGTTCACATGGTGGAAACTATTTCAAAGTACGTTAAAGTTAGACGCCAATTGGCTCAAAGTTTAAGAAGAGAACCATTACCCGAAGAAATTGCAGCTGAAATGGGAATAGAGGTAGAAAAGGTAAATCACATAATGAAGATATCTCAAAAGACAATTTCTTTGGAAACTCCGGTAGGAGATGATGAAGGAGATAGCATTTTATTAGAGTTTGTTGAAGATGAAAAGACTCCTCCACCTTCTTTAAAGGCAGCTAGATCTTTGTTAAGAAAAAGATTAGAAGAGGTTTTGATTGATTTGACTCCTAGAGAGCAAAAGATTTTGTCTATGAGATTTGGATTAAAAGATGGGATAAGCCATACTTTAGAAGAAGTGGGACAGGTATTTGGAGTTACTAGAGAAAGAATAAGGCAGATCGAAGCTAAAGCATTAGAGAAAATTAGGCAACACAGAGCTTTGAAAAAGCTAGAAGGATACCAGTAAGGCGTTGCAAATATTTTTAAATTGCTTTAATATATATTTATCATTCCGGCGTAGCGCAATGGTAGCGCAGTTGGCTGTTAACCAATTGGTTGTAGGTTCGAGTCCTACCGCCGGAGTTATGAATTGCCACCTCGTAATAGAGGTGGTTTTTTGGTAGAATGAAATATATGGAACAGAGACTTAAAAAGTTAGGTAGGATAATATTTTTGATTGGAATAATGGTAATAATTATAGCAGCATTGATGATGTTTTGTCAGGAAAGGTGTTTTTTAAGAATAGATTTGGAATCTTGGCCAGCAGCATTAGGAATAATAGGGATAAGCCTTATGAGCTCTGGGATAGGTCTTATGAATTTTTCAAAATATAAGCCACTAAAGTAGTTTTCTTTAAGATTTTATCTTAAACAGGTTCTAACTTTGTAGCCTAAAGGGAGCCAACTTGTGGATAATGGAGCCACCTCGTAATAGAGGTGGTTTTTTGGTAGAATAAAAAAAATGACAGGAAAGAATAAGAAGTTAATTAAAGCAGTTATTGCTTTCCTAATTATTTGGATTGGAGGATTTTTAATATCTGTAGCATTAGATATTAGGAATGGATTATTACCTTCCTTCTTTTTAGGGTCAACTTTAGCAATTTGGTATTATAAACATAATGAGTAAAAATATTATTCATCAAGCTTTTCATATTTTATTAATTGTTGTCGGGTTAGCTTTAATTGGAACTTTTATCTTTTACTTCAATTATGGTGAAAATAACACCCTGAGAACATTAGGAATATTCTTATGGGTATTATCAGCTTTTCTAGGATGGTTTCCTATTTACACTTTTAGAAAAGAAGGGGGTGTTCCAGAAGGGGAGAGATTTGTTAAAACAACTAAATTGGTTACAACTGGTATTTATTCAATAGTCAGACACCCTCAGTATTTATCAGGGATATTATTGGGTCTTTCGTTTATATTAATATCTCAACATTGGCTAGTTCTGACCTTAGGAATTCCATTTATAGCTATTTTCTGTATAGCCGCTTTGGATGAGGACAGGTCTTGTGTAGATAAATTTGGGGATAGTTATAAGGATTACATGAAGGAAGTTCCGAGATTTAATTTTTTAATTGGGATAATTAAACGTTTTATCGATTGAGCAGATTCTAACATTGCTGCATAGAGGGATCAAATCCTGGCCACCTCGTAAAAGAGGCGGTTTTTTGGTATAATAGATTATTATGAATAATTCCCAATTTTACATCTTAATATCTATTATTGTGCTAGCTGTGATTATGGTGATTTTGGCTGCAATAAGAAAAAAGATGGGAAAACCTTTGTCTAGATTAGCTGCCCTTGCCTTTGCTTTTATTATGGCGGGAATTATTTTTGGAGAAGACCGAATGATAGGTTATAGTTTAATAGGTATTGGCGTGACTTTTGCTATCGTTGATATTATTAAAAAGATTAAAGAATCAGGAGTTAAAAGTGATTAAAATTTCGCCAAACAGGTTCTAACATTGTCGCATAGGGGGAGCAACGGTTAGCCACCTCGTAATCGAGGTGGTTTTTTGGTAGAATAAAGTATATGACAATAAAATTATCTTTATGAACTGGAAAGAATTTATATGTGCTCATAGATGGTGGTTTTTATTAGGATTATTTTGGGGTATATTTAGCCTTGCCGGAATGGATGCAGTAGCTTATAGCTACAGGGGAATTATTAGTTTTGGAGACCATGTGACAATATCAAAACTATTGTTCTTTTTACCACTTTACATTTCACTCAAGATTTCTTTTATGAACGAAATATTAGGATTAATTTTAGCTATACCTATCGGTATTTTTCTTAGTTGTCTGTTAAGCAATGTATTTAACTTCACAAACAAGATAGGAATAAAATCTATAAGCTGGAGCAATCTAGAACCGAGAAAAAGAGGAGCGATATTAGGATTTGCTTGGGGATTGTTCATATTATTATTTTCCTTGTTTGATGTTGATGTTGATGTGCAGTCAAGACTTATTTTATTTTTATTTCCTTGGTATATATTGTTTGGCTATTTTGTAATGCTTTTTTCTCCAGTTATTTGGGCAGTTTATGGATACTTAATAGGGACAATCTGTAGGTCTAAGACATGGGAACATAAAAAAGTTTCAGATTTTTAGATTAAAAATAGGCACTCTAACCCCATAATTCTCCATAATCTTGGTTCTAATAGTGTTCACGATGGGGAGTTATGAATTGCCACCTCGTAATAGAGGTGTTTGTTCTGTTCTGTTCTAGGTTGACAAAAATAGAATTATATATTAAGGTAATTTCATGGAGGATTCCAAATGTGCATATTTAAAAATAAAAAACTAAAAGAAATAAAATCTTTATTACAGGAATTATTAAGAAAAAAAGAATCTCAGGTAGAGATGTCTACAGAAATTTGGATTGATAAAGGAATTGACGGATTAACAAAAACATGGATTTTGCCAGGCGAAATTTTACCAGTAGAAAAGGGTGACATACTTTCTTGGTCTTTTGTTCCTTTTTTTGGAGTGGAAGGAAAACAATTAAAAGTTTCCGAGAAATCTCTTGATATTGTTGCTCCGCCTTTTGAAAGCGTAAAGATAACTAACGAACAGAATATCACCTTAAGAGCAGTTATTCTTAAGATAACGCTTAAACCAGTTTGAAGCAGTATACAACAATATAGAGATCATTTTATTAGGTCTCTATTTTTATTTAAATCCCTGCCAAAATAAGCTCTAAACCTGCCAATCTCTCTCTTATCTCTCTCCAATCTATGGTTCTGAATGCGTCCAATAGGGGGAGTCACGGTTTGCCACCTCTTAATAGGGTTGGTTTTGTGGTAGAATAGAAAGCATGAAAAGAGGAGTTAGTGTTGCTATTATAGATAGCCAAGGCAAAACCCTTGTCTTAAAAAGAAGTCCAGATATTGGTTTTGGTCCAAATCTTTGGGATCTTCCTGGAGGAAGGACAGAAAGTAAAGAGGAATTAAGAGCAATAGGTAAAAGAGAAGCGAGAGAAGAAGTCGGCTTAGAAGTAGAACTTGAAGATGATTATTTTTCTTTTTATCATCATCCAGTTAAACATTTTGATGCTTATGCTTTCCGAGCTAAATCATATAGTGGCAAGATTGACTTAAGTAAAGAGCACGTGAGCTTTAGGTGGGTATCAAAAAATAACTGGAAGGAATTGAGTTATACACCACATGTTGAAGCTGCTCTCAATGAATTATTTAAATGATAGGTTTAACGTTATATACGAATCTGAGTATAGCACTCTACCTAAAACATATTTTTGTAGCTTTTATTGCTGCTTTTTTACTCAATTCAAATCATCGCTAAACAGGTTTTAACTTTGTTGCATAAAGGGAGCAAATTTTTATAGATTGAACCATTTGTTCGGAAAATCTTTTTATAGATTGAATCGCCTTTTAAGCGATTTTTTGATATAATAACCTAATATGTTGAAAGACACTCTCAGCAAAGGAATATCTATCCCAATAGCTATAGGTATTGTATTGATATTAGTAATTATAGTCGGCGGCTTTACTTGGTGGCAGTATGGAGAAATGTGGAAAGAAACAAGTGAATTGCTTGAGATAGAGTTACCAGAGAAGGAAGACGAAACTATTGAGGTTATTGAAGGGAAGTACGAAATAATTAACCAATCAGATGGTATTAAGATAAAAATTCTCTCAAATATTTTACCAAAAGAATTCTCAGAATTTAAAATCAATGGTTGGATGGGAACCAATCAATACATAGAGACAATTTCTTTAGATAACGGAATTGTTATACACTCTATTTCTTGTTGTCAAGGTAATCAGAAGAGCTACGATTATTTTATGTACATTACTAATCCTTAGGAGGAGCTAAGCGATTACATCCCCATTTTAGAGAATACCGAAACATGCAATATGCAGACTAAAGAAAAAAGACCTATAACTAAGCCAAGTTTAAAATTAATAGAAGAAAATGGAGAGCACAAAGTTTACTCCTATGAAGGTACTTATTCTTTGGATTGTGCAGTTTCTGATAGCATTAAGGGAGGAATTATTATTTGGAGTGAAAAAGGTAAAAATTTTCTAATTTCTCAAGGGAAAGAAAGTGGAATATCAGGACCCACTTTAATTCATAATTATTTTAAAAGCTTATAGTAAACAGGTTCTAACGTTGTTGCATAGAGGGAGCAAATTCCTGCCACCTCGTAATAGAGGTGGTTTTTTGGTAGAATGGGAGAAAGGTCAAATTAAAGTAATTATAAAAAAATGGTACAAGCTTTATTAATAATCATAGGTTTAGTTGTCTTAGTGAAAGGAAACTTTAAAGCTTCAAAGACTAAAGAAATAGTTAGACCACAATCAATTTATTTAGGTTTGGTTTTTA